>ERZ791897.508-NODE-508-length-28256-cov-25.626290_pt1 | contig 28256 bp, 30 predicted proteins | sample MGYA00510152_ERZ791897 | MGnify/ENA primary metagenome ERZ791897 (study PRJEB30046, sample SAMN00792050) | human gut metagenome | study: EMG produced TPA metagenomics assembly of the A metagenome-wide association study of gut microbiota in type 2...
TCCGGGATGCCTGCCACACCGAGCTGGAACCGGAAGAATTTGATGAAAACGGAGAAGGCATGACCCTGACCTGCATCGGGTTCCGTCCGCTGCCGGACGAAATTGCACATCAGATCAGCCATAAATTTCATTTGTATTGATTCCTGATTTACGGAATACGAAAGAAAGTCCCGGCCATTCTCCTGTGATTTGCAGGAAAATGGCCGGGATATTTTGCTTTTTATTGAAGATTCATCCATGCCGCCAGCGCGTCCGCCGTCTGCCGCTGTTGTTCCTCGGCAGAGATGGTGGGTGTGCCATCGCCCTTCTGCGCACCGTAACTGCCGAACCCGGCATGACAGCCGCCGTCAATGACCGTTTCGGTGGTGTCCTGTGGGAGGTTCGTGCGGTCGGCTTCGTATTTTTCGCGGTTCAGCACACCATCCTCGCTGCCGTAGGCGGCATAGACCCGCAGGCCGCTGTCGGTCAGGTCGGCGGTAGAGTAGGCCGCCAGCAGCACCAGACCGTCCAGTTCATCGGTGTGCTTGGCCGCATAGCTTGCCGCCATGGCCCCGCCCAGCGAGTGCCCGCCGATGTACCAGTCTGTGACTTCGGAAAAGCGTTCCGGGATGCCGTCCGCCGCGTTCCTATCCAGCACGGCCAGATTGCAGGGCATCTTTACCAGCACGCACAGAATGCCGTCCTCGGCAAGGTCGTGCAGGAGGGGAGCATAGGCGGTGTTTTCCACCTTGCCGCCCGGATAGAAGATCAGCCCGGCGGTGGGAGATTCCGGCGCAAAGACCCAGTTGCCGTTCTGCTCGGTGACGCTCACGAAGCGGTCCGACACCATTGCATCCTCGGCGGCGGGGTCTGTGTGGTAGTAGTCGCTGACGTAAACGCCGAACGCAACATAGACGGCCAGCAAAATGGCCAGCAGGCAGAGGAACACTCTGAAGAGAAACGATTTTTTCTTCTGGTTCTTCATAGAACTCCTTTATTTTATAAGCATTTTCCACAGTCACTGCAGCCGTTGCAGATCAACTTGCTGCCGCAGGTCTCGCAGTTTGCGCGGAAATGGGGCACATAGAGATCTTCCTGCGGGATGGGGTAGCCCCAGTCGTCCACGAGGTCAAAATGAATGGGCCTGCCCTGAAAATTCATGCCGGATTTACAGGCCATCCGGCTTTGCAGCTGCTTGTTTGGCAGGTGGTAGCGCCTGCCGTCCTTGATGAACACGGTGCCGGTCTCGATAAAGCAGAAGGTCACATTGGCATCCACGCATTCCTGCCGGAGAGACTTGACCCAATCAAAATTGCAGGGGCGGGCACCATCGTAGTTTTCGCCGCCGCAGATGACCTGCTCGATCTGCCCGGCGGTAAGGTACTGCCGGATGCTTACTGGCCCGATGAAGGGCGCGCACATGATGCCCTTGTGCTTGAAGGGCAGGTCAAACAGAATGGGAATGCGCTCATCGGCGCGGCGCTGATTTTCACAGGTGACGTTGAAAAAGATGTTGTCCCAACCGCTGCCCCAGTCCGGCGGCAGGCACTCCCGTACCCGTTGCGGCCGTTTGGTGAGCAGAAAAAACACCACATCGCTGCGCTGGCGCATGATGTCCCACGCCTCAACCCGCCACGGGTCGGCTTCTTCCAAGAAGAAATCCGAGGTCATGCAGACCCGGATCTGCTCACCACTCTGGATTTTGTAGTGTCCGGTGCGGTCTTTCTGGAGTGGATAGGAAAAGCCGCTTTTCGTTTTGTAGATCTCGGCTCCGTTCTGGTTCCGCATCCGGTCGAGAAAATACATGTAGCAGTTCTGGCAGCCCTCGCTGCACTTGATGCAGCCGTGCCATGGATTCCAGATGTCGTGCAGGAAGCTCACCTTCTTTCGGTACCTATTATTATAATAGCTGCGCGGACAGGAAACAAGAGCACCCCTTGCACCGCCCCATTGGATGTGATAAGATTAAATAAAATTTAATAACGCTTTGTATGAAAACAACTTTAGATAGAATTCCAGGATGATACAATAGAAGGGGATTTGACTATGGCACGATATAGCGTGAATAATTATACGGTGGATGTGCTTTTGGCGGATATAAAATCCGGTAATATTGCGATTCCGGAAATGCAACGTCCATTTGTATGGGACGCAACGCAAGTGCGTGATTTGATGGATTCGCTCTATAAGGGCTTTCCGGTCGGATATATTATCGTATGGCAAAATCCAAGTGTAAAGTTGAAAGACGGAACAGTTGCAATAGGGAAAAAAGTTCTGATCGACGGGCAACAGCGTATTACTGCTATGGCGGCTGCAATTGTGGGACAGGAGGTTTTAGACAGCCACTATAAATGGAAACGGGTCTGTATTGCGTTTAACCCCATTGACGAAATATTTGAAGTGGCAAATTCCGCAAATCAAAAAAGCAGTAAATGGATTCCAGATATTGCAAAAGTGCTGGATGTGTCCTTTGGTTCTTTTTCTTTTGTGATGGAATATTGCCAGAAAAACGGAATTATGGACAAAGCACAGGAAATCAATGACACAATCAATCGGTTGAGGGCAATACAAAATAATAGCATTGGTGTTATTACGCTGGCAGAAGATTTGGATATTGACAGTGTAACGGAAATTTTTATTCGAATCAATTCTAAGGGTGTGGTTCTGTCGCAAGCAGATTTTGCAATGTCTAAGATTTCTTCGAATGAAATATATAATGGAAATGTGACCCGAAAAACGATTGATTACTTCTGTCATTTGTTGGAGTCTCCGGAGGATTTGAAAGAAATCAAGAAAAACGATGCTGAATTTGCGGTGAGACCGGAATTCGAAGCTATAAAGTGGGCAGCTGCAAAGAATGCACCGATTTATCGCACATGTTATACGGATATTCTTCGTGTTGCATTTACATATAAATTCAAGCGAGGAAAGCTAGCAGATTTGGTTAGCTTGCTTTCAGGTCGAGATTTTGAAACGCGTGAATTTAAGATCGAAATAGAAGAAAGGTCGTTCAATCAATTACATGAGGCGGTTCTGCAAGCGGTGAATCAGACAAATTACGAACGGTATTTGATGATTGTGCGCTCAGCGGGAATTGTGAAAAAATCGCTGATTCGTTCACAAAATGTTTTGAACTTTGGCTATGCGCTTTTTCTTGCACTTCGTGAGCGAAAAGTGGATAGTAATCAAATTGAAAAGATTGTACGCAAGTGGCTGGCTTTGTCTATTTTGACGGGAAGATATTCTTCTGGCTCGCCAGAGTCTGCATTTGATTACGACATTAAGAGATTCTTTGCTTATGATGATCCGATGCAGTACCTGAGTATCACAGAGGCGGGCGAATTATCTGAGGCGTACTGGAAGGTAAATCTTGTTCAACGGCTGAACACATCGGTTGCGAGCAGTCCATATTTTAATATGTTCCTTGTGGCACAGGTCAAGGCACACGATAAAGGCTTTTTGTCGATGGAAATTGATATTGAGTCCATGTTGGAAAACAGAGGCGATATTCACCATTTGTTCCCGAAAAATTACTTGATAAAAAATGGAATTGTGCAAGCACAATACAATCAAATTGCGAATTATGCTTTTATTCAACAGGAAATCAACATTAAAATTAAAGATAGTTCGCCAGCCCACTATATGACTAAAGTGATAGGGCAATGCAATACGAAAAAGCCTGTTTATGGTGGAATCATAGAACAAGATAGGCTGGCTGAAAATCTTAAACAGAATTGTATTCCAGACGGATTTGAAAGCATGGCGATTGGCGACTATCAGGATTTTCTACAAAGGCGTCGGGAACTGATGGCCGAGAAAATACATCAATACTATGATTCTCTCTGATTTCAAAGGCGAAACTTGATATAAAGGGATGCACTTCGCAATGCGGTCTCTCTGGGCGGCGACAGCGACACCCTTGCCTGCATCACCGGCGGCATTGCCGAAGCTTTTTACGGGATGCCGCAGGAACTGCGGGACGAGACTTTGAAACGTCTGCCGGAGGATATCCGGGAAGGATATGAGCTGTTTCGGTGGAACATCGGCCAGAGATAAGACATTCGGAGAACCAAGGAGCAGATACAACACACTCGTGATGTGAAGTATCTGCTCCTTGGTTTTTAATAAGACTCGATGGGGGCGTCTTGCATCGGCCTGAAAAATCCGATATACTGAACCCAGAGAGTATATCGGATTTTTTGGGAAAAGGAGAGAACGGTATGGAACATCTTTATGAAAAGGCACTGGAAAGTGCGGAATATATCAAGACGCACACGAAAAAGCGCCCGAAGATCGCGGTGGTGCTGGGCTCCGGCCTTGGCAAGCTGACCGCGGACTTTATGGACATGGAAGAACTGTCCTACAAGGATATCCCCAACTTCCCGGTATCCACGGTGGCAGGACACAAAGGCGCATTGTTGGCTGGCAAGCTGGGGGACACGGAAGTCTACGCCATGGAAGGACGCTTCCATTTCTATGAGGGCTACTCCATGAAGGAAGTCTGCTACCCGTTCTATGTGTTCAAGCTGTTGGACGTGGAAAAGGTGGTGTTGACTAACGCCTGCGGTGGCATCAACCGGGAGTTTGCGCCGGGCACCCTGATGCTCATTACCGACTTTATCAACATGATGGGCACGAACCCCCTCATTGGCCCCAACGATGAGCGCTTCGGCCCCCGCTTCCCGGACATGACCGAACCTTACAGTCTGGAACTGCGGAACCTTGCCAAGCAGACCGCCGATGAACTGGGCATTGCCTACAAGGAGGGCGTTTACATGGGCTTTATGGGCCCTTGCTATGAAACGGCGGCTGAAATTCGCGCCTTTGCGGGGATGGGAGCCGATGCCGTGGGTATGAGCACCGTGCCGGAAACCATGGTCTGCAACTACATGGGCATGAAGGTGCTGGCCGTCAGCTGCATCACCAACATGGCCACCGGCATCCAGACGGTCAAGCATAGCCACGCCCGCGTGCTGGAGATCGCAAATCAGGCAGGCGATACCCTGTGCCGATGGCTGGGTGCGGTGATTCAGAGAATGGAGTAAAAAAGATATACCATGCGCTCTTTGTCAACGAGGTGGAAGCCTGCGCCCTTGCCGGAACCGAGACCTTTGAAGCGGACGCTGTTTTGACCCTGCTACACGAAAAATACCCGCAGACCCGTCTGCTTCTGACAGCCGGGAGTGCGGGCAGCTACTATCTGGATGCAGAGCGGCGGCTGTTTGTCCCCTGCGAAAAGGTGCAGGCCGTGGATACTACAGCTGCCGGGGACACTTACAGCGGCTATTTTCTGGCGGGCCTTTGCAGCGGCAGTTCAGTAGAGGACGCCATGCGGCTTGCTACCAAAGCAGCCGGAATTGCCGTGCAGCGCAAAGGTGCAGCTCCATCCGGACTCCCGCCTGACTCCGGAGCACCCGGATGCGCAGATCATAAATGGCGTTTTGCCGGCGTATGATGTGCCGGAAAGCGCACTTTCCGACTATCTGCGGCCAGACTGGAGCGATGCGTGCATCAATGTCTGCACCGAGGAAGCCTACGAAACGGCCCATGAGGTGCTGCGGGCGGAAGGACTGTTTCTGGGCACATCGGCAGCAGCGGCTTTGCATGCAGCGGTGCAGGTGGGCCGCAGACCGGAGAATCAGGGAAAAAACATCGTGGTCATCGTCCCGGACAACGGCATGAAATATCTGTCTACGCCGATGTACCGGCAGAAATGATAAAAAACACGATGATGCGACTGAATTTTGAAAAGATTGCATAGGATTTTATAAAAGTATTATTCTTTTATGAATTTTATCACTCTTCTGTTGACACTGCTAATGCGCGGTGCTATAACAGTGGCGTGCTCAGGAGGAAGGGCAAAAGGAGAGCCGCTAGGCTCCCCGGAAAGCCTTTCCGAGTGGACGCTTCAGATTTTTTGCCCCGACCCGAACGCCGGGATTGGAGGAATGATTTATGCTTATGCCGACTGTTTTCCATGAAAACCTGTTCGATGATTTCTTCGATCCGTTCTGGAATGACGCTGCACTGGAACGTATGATGAACCGTGAGGCTCGTGGTGCCTTTGGTAAGCGTGGTGCAAACATGATGAAGACCGATGTCAAACAGACGGACAACGGCTACGAAGTAGCTGTTGACCTGCCGGGCTGCAAGAAGGAAGACGTTCAGATGAATCTGAACGACGGCTACCTGACCATTCAGGCAGTGCGCAGCCACAGCAACGATGAAAAGGATAAGAAGGGCCGCTATCTGCGGCGCGAATCCTTCTCCGGCACCTGCGCGCGCAGTTTCTACGTGGGCGATGTGAAGAAGGAAGACATCCACGCAAAGTTCGAGGATGGCGTCCTGCACGTCGAGCTGCCTGCTCCTCAGCAGACGAAGGCTTTGCCTGAGAACCCGAATCTGATTGCAATCGAGTAAAACGCCGGTCGTGTGCGCCAAGGCACAACGCACATAAAGTGGCCCCGGAGAGCTGTAACAAGCCCTCCGGGGCCATTTTTGTTTCCCGACATCTTTTCCGCAGCGGCAGGGCGTGGTAGAATAAGGGCAGAACCGATCCACAGGTGAGAAAATCGAACTTCAGAGAGAGGAGATGTTTCTATGCAGTCCGATGAGCTGAAACGCCGGATCTCGGCAGGCAGAGGAGATGCTCTGGCCGATCTGGTTTTGAGAAATGCCAGAATCGTCAATGTGTTTACCGATGAGGTCGACACCGCTGACATTGCCATCAGCGGAAACTGTATTGTGGGCGTGGGTGCGTATCACGGCCGGAAAGAAGTTGATCTGCACGGCAAATATGTCTGCCCGGGCCTGATCGATGGGCATATCCACATCGAAAGCTCCATGCTCTGTGGTCCGGCCTTCGAGCAGGCAGTGCTGCCCCACGGTACCACTGCGGTGGTCACAGACCCACACGAGATCTCGAACGTTGCGGGGCTGGAAGGCTTGGATTTTATGCTGGAAACGACAAAAAATCTGACCCTTTCGGTTTATTTCATGCTGCCCTCCTGTGTTCCGGCCACGGATCTGGATGAATCCGGTGCGGTGCTGAACGCAGAACAGCTGCGGCCTTACTACGGCGATCCCCGCGTGCTGGGGCTTGCGGAACTGATGAATGCCTATGGGACGGTGCGCTGTGATCCGAAGATCCTGCAGAAGATCCGCGACTGCACCGAAGCGGGAAAGATCGTGGATGGCCATGCACCGCTTTTGAGCGCTAAGGACCTGAATGCTTATATTGCGGCAGGCGTTCAGTCCGATCATGAGTGCTCCAACATTGAGGAAGCCATGGAAAAATTCCGGCGCGGACAATACATCATGATCCGGGAAGGAACGGCTGCCAAAAATATGGAGGCCCTGATGCCGCTGTTCCAGGAGCCCTATTGCAGCCGCTGCATGCTGGTGACGGATGATAAGCACCCCGGTGACCTGCTGGACAGCGGACACATCGATTCCAACATCCGCAAAGCGATCCGGTTGGGGGCGGACCCGGCAGTGGCCGTCAAAATGGCAACGCTGGTCCCGGCACAGTATTTTGGGTTCAAGCAGCGCGGTGCCGTAGCACCGGGGTACCGGGCAGATCTGGTTGTGGTTTCTGATCTGGAATCCTTTACGGTCGAACAGGTTTACAAGAATGGCACGCTGGTGGCCGAGCACGGAAAAACGCTGAAACCCGCACCGCTTGACATCGACCGAGTGAGATTTTCCCACGTTATGGATTCCTTTGATCTGGATGAGATCACACTGGAGGATCTGGAACTTCGGGAAAGCGGGGAGCAGGAGCGTGTCATCTGCCTGAACCGGGGCGAATTGCTTACAGAGGAAAAAATCATCCCGTTCCAACGGCATCCGGGCAAAGCTCCCGGTGTGGACCCGGAACACAACATCGTAAAACTCGCCGTTTTTGAGCGGCATCATCACTCCGGCCATGTGGGCATTGGCTTTTTAGGAAACTTCAGCCTGAAATGCGGAGCCGTTGCATCGAGCATCGCACATGATTCCCATAACCTGATCGTGGCAGGGGACAACGATACCGATATGATGCTGGCCGGCAACACTGTGCGGAAAAACAAAGGCGGACTTGCGTTTGTGTCAGATGGACAGGTCGTGGCAGAACTTGCGCTTCCGGTGGCCGGATTGATGAGCACCGAAAGCGCAGAGAGTGTTGCGGCGAAAATGCAGGCGCTGAACGATGCCCTCAAGGCACACGGTGTGGCGGAAGACATCGGCATCTTTATGACCCTCGCCTTCGTCAGCCTTCCGGTCATTCCAAAACTCAGACTGAATACATACGGCATCATCGATGTAGCGCAGCAGAAAGTCGTTCCGGCTGTTTTTTAATAGGACCAGACAAAAATAATCCGAACTTGTTTCCGATAGGAGATGGGTTCGGATTATTTGTTTTCTTCGGAAAATTAGCGTTTGCGAAGCAATGAAAGCCCCAGTGGGGCTTTTAAGCGACGGAACGGTCTGCGTTAGCAGATGGAGGGGCTTTGCCCCGACAAGTTCCATGCAGGTGTCCGCGGAAGATGAAATCCGAAATCATAGATTGACCGATATAAACCACAACATGATTTCAGGAGGACACGAGTATGAAGTACGATGCAACAGCCCCTTTTTGTTTCGCCACAGTGCACAAACCCAGCTCCGGCAGATGAAGCATTGATTGTTCCATCTGCCAAAGAGTGTTAATCTTTTTTGACAAGGCTTGCAATGTCCAGTAAATCGGTATAGGATACAGACAGAGAGTAATCCTACCGTACCGCTCGGGATTAACTGAGCCAGGCACGGCTGTTATCTGGAGGTATTCAATATGAGCAGTCCTCTGCTGGAAGTAAAAGACTTACAAGTTGCCGTTGGTGAGGAACAGAAGATCCTGCTGAACGGCTTGAATCTAACCGTCTGCCCCGGCGAGACCCATGTTCTGATGGGCCACAACGGTGCCGGCAAATCCACCCTGATGAGCGCCCTGATGGGCGACCCCCGTTATACTGTGACCCGCGGCCAGATCCTTTTCCGCGGGCAGGACGTGACCCACGAGCCCGCCGATGTGCGTGCCCGGCTTGGCATGTTCCTCTCCTTCCAGACCCCGGAGGAGATTCCCGGCATCACGCTGGAAAACTTCCTGCGCACGGCCCAGAGTGCCATCACCGGCAAGCCGGTCAAGGTATTCGCCTTCCGCAAGGAGCTGGCACAGCAGATGGATGCGCTGGGCATGGACCCCAGCTATGCGGACCGTTACCTAAACGTGGGCTTCTCCGGCGGCGAGAAGAAGAAGAGCGAGATCCTGCAGCTGCTGATGCTCAAGCCCAGGCTGGCTCTGCTGGATGAGACCGATTCCGGCCTGGATGTGGATGCCGTCAAAACGGTGGCACAGGGTGTGCGCGCCTACCACAACGCCGAAAATGCCCTGATCATCATCACCCACAACGCCAAGATCCTGGAAGGCCTGAAAGTGGACTACGTCCATGTGCTGGACGATGCCCATATCGTGCGCACCGGCGGCGATGAGCTTGTGAACGAGATCATTGAGGAGGGCTTCCACGCAGTGAAGGAGGACAAAGCAGAATGAGAGCTTTTGAATCCGAAAAGACCGATGTTGCTGAGGTTGACCGCAGCATTTACGATATCCGGGACGGCAGCAATGCCGCCTTTGCGGTGAGCTCCGGCCTGACCAGCGAGATCGTGGAAAAAATCTCCGAGGAAAAGCATGACCCCGAGTGGATGCGCATTTTCCGCCTGAAAGCACTGGAGACCTACAACAAAATGCCGGTGCAGAACTGGGGCCCTTCCATTGCCGGGCTGGATATGAACAACATCGTCACCTATGTCCGCCCCAACACCGAGATGCGGGGCAAGTGGAGCGATGTGCCCGAGGACATCAAGAACACCTTTGAGCGTCTGGGCATCCCCAAGGCCGAGCGTGCTTCGCTGGCCGGCGTGGGCGCGCAGTACGACTCCGAGGTGGTATACCACAATGTCAAGGCCGAGGTAGCCGCACAGGGCGTAGTGTACACCGATATGGAGAGTGCCCTTACCGGCCCCTATGCCGAGATGGTGCGCAAACATTTTATGCGGCTGGTGCCCCCCACCGACCACAAGTTTGCAGCCCTGCATGGTGCCGTGTGGAGCGGCGGCTCCTTTGTATATGTGCCCGCCGGGGTGCATGTGGAGATCCCGCTGCAATCTTACTTCCGTCTGAACGCCCCCGGTGCCGGTCAGTTTGAGCACACCCTCATCATTGTGGACAAGGGTGCTTACCTCCACTTCATTGAGGGCTGCTCTGCCCCCAAGTACAACGTTGCCAACCTGCACGCAGGCTGTGTGGAGATCTACGTCGGCGAGAACGCCCGGGTGCGCTACTCCACCATTGAGAACTGGTCGAAGAACATGTACAACCTGAACACCAAGCGTGCCCGGGTGGAAAAGGGCGGCACCATCGAATGGGTGTCCGGTTCCTTTGGCTCCCACACCTCCTGCCTGTATCCCATGAGCATCCTGGCGGGCGAGGGTGCCCGGATGGAATTCACCGGCATCACCTTTGCAGGTGCCGGTCAGGATCTGGACACCGGTGCCAAGGTGGTGCACGCTGCCCCCAACACCAGTTCCCACATCACCACCAAGTCCATTGCCCGGGATGGCGGTATCTCCAACTTCCGCAGCTCCGTCACGGTCCTGCCCAACGCGAAGAATTCCAAATCTGCCGTCTCCTGCGAGAGCCTGATGCTGGATGACCGTTCCCGCTCTGACACCATCCCTGAGATGGACATCCGCTGTGACGCTGTGGATGTGGGCCACGAGGCAAAGATCGGGCGCATCAGCGAGGAGGCCGTGTTCTACCTGATGAGCCGTGGCCTCTCGGAAGAGGATGCCCGTGCCCTGATCGTGGGCGGCTTTGCCGAGCCCATTGCCAAGGAACTGCCCGTGGAATACGCCGTGGAGATGAACAATCTGATCCACCTGGAAATGAAGGGCAGCATCGGCTGAGAGGAGGGCCGGACGTTTTATGAATGATCTGAACATGAACCGCTTGCCGGTTGCAACTTGGAACCAGTGCGGCGTGAACAGCGCCCCCAAAGCAGCGGCGCTGCCGGAGCTTTCCGGAAATTTCTGGGGCGAGGTCAACTTCGCCTATATCCTGCCCGCAGGGGTGGGGGAAGCCGAGAGCGACTTTTCCGCCTTTGCCGAGAGCGGCATGGGTGCTGAAACAGACGCTTATATCGCCGAAAACGCCACGGTCCGTCACGCACTGACCGTGGCTGAGGGTGTGTCCGTGGCGGAGCCTGTGATCTTGGAGGTGACACTGGATGCCGCCCATCCCACAGCTCTGACCAGCCTTTCGGTGGATGCAAAAGCGGGCAGCAGCCTGACCATCGTGCAGGTGCTGCGGGGCGATGCCGAACACGGTGCCGCCGCTTCCCTCACCCGCATCCGTGCGGGCGAGAACGCCCAAGTCCGGCTGGTGCAAATTCAGCTGCTGGGCGATAATGCCCGCCGCTGGAATGCAGCTGCCGTAGAGGAGGGCCGGAACGCCCGGGTCGAGCAGGTGCGCATTGAGCTGGGTGGTATCCTTTCTGCCTGCGGCACCCGCGCTGCGCTGAGCGCTGCCAAGAGCGAATATGATCTGGATGCCGTGTACTTTGGCAGCGGCAGTGCCCTGCTGGATTACAACGATGTGTCCGTTCACACCGCCAAGGACACCATGTGTGAGATGCACACCGCCGGTGTCCTGACCGGCCATGCAGACAAGATCCTGCGCGGCACCATCGATTTCAGGCGGGGGGCCAAGCGGGGCGTTGGCCATGAGAGTGAGGACGTGCTCCTGTTCAGCACCGATGCCCGCAACCGCACTGCACCTCTGATCCTGTGCGGCGAGGAAGAGGTTGAAGGCCAGCACGCCGCCTCCATCGGCCGCCTGGACGAGGAAAAACTGTATTATCTGCGCTCCCGCGGCCTGAGCGAGGCTCAGGCACGCCGCCTGATGGTGGATGCCCGCTTCGCCCCGGCACTGGACAAGATCCCGCTGGAAACCCTGCGGGACGAGGTACGCGCGGAAGCTGCAAGGAGGCTGGACAACGATGCCGAATGAATTCAACGATACCTGGCGCAGGGATTTTCCCATCCTTGCGGCTGACGAAAACGGCCAGCGGCTGGTCTATCTGGACAGTGCCGCCACCACCCAGCACCCGGTGCAGGTGCTGGATGCCGTGACCAATTACTACAAAAACAACAACGCCAACCCCCACCGGGGCGTGTATGAGCTGGCCATGCGTGCCACTGATGCCCACGAGGGTGCCCGCCACCGGGTGGCACAGTTCTTCCATGCCGAGGATGACGAGATCGTGTTCACTCAGAACACCACCGAATCCCTGAATCTTGTGGCGTACAGCTACGGCCTGCACTTCCTGCACGCGGGGGACGAAATCGTCCTCTCTGTTGCCGAGCACCACTCCAATCTGGTGCCCTGGCAGCGAGTGGCACAGGCCACCGGTGCAAAGCTGGTCTACCTGTACCCCGGCCCGGACGGACGCCTGATCACCGACGAGCTGGACAAAAAGATCACTGCTAAGACCAGACTGGTCGCCATTGCCATGGTCTCCAACGTGCTGGGCCTGCGCGCTCCCGTGGAAGAGATCGTAACCCGCGCCCATGCCGTGGGCGCGGTGGTGGTGCTGGACTGCGCTCAGGCCGCCCCCCACATGCCCGTGGATGTAAAGCGGCTGGACGTGGACTTTGCCGCCTGCTCGGCACACAAGCTCTATGCCCCCATGGGCATGGGCGCGCTGTACGCCCGGGCAGAGCTGCTGGAAAAAATGCCGCCCTTCCTGAGCGGCGGCGATATGATCAGCACCGTGCATGAGCAGAGTGCCACCTGGGCTGAGGGTCCCCGCAAGTTCGAGGCCGGTACCCGCAATGTGGGCGGTGAGGTCGGCTTTGCCGCCGCACTGGACTACATGAATCACATTGGCTGGGATGCCATGATGCAGCACGAGCACGCCCTGCTGGACCGGATGCTCAAGGGCATGGCGGCTCTGCCGTGGCTGACCGTTTACGGTGAACCGGTGGCCGACGGGCGATTCGGCGTGGTATCCTTCAATGTCAAGGAGGTTCACCCCCACGATGTGGCCACCATTCTGGACGCGGGCGGCGTGGCTATCCGCGCTGGTCACCACTGTGCCCAGCCCCTGATGGAGTATCTGGGCATCGGGTCCTGCTGCCGGGCAAGTCTTGCCCTCTACAACACGGAAGAAGACGTGGACGCCCTGCTGAATAATCTGGAAAATGTACGAAAGGTGATGGGTCTATGAATCTGAACGAGCTTTATACCCAGGTCATCACGGAAAACAGCCGCAGCAAGGAGAACCGCCACCCCGTTGAGGGGGCCACCCACAGCCTGGAGGGCGTGAACCCCAGCTGCGGCGATGATATCACCCTGCAGCTGCGCGTAAAGAATGGCGTGATCGAGGATGCCGGTTTCATCGGCAGCGGGTGCGCCATCTCGCAGGCATCGGCCTCCCTGATGATTGATCTGGTCAAGGGCCGCACCGTGGAGGACGCGCGGCGGCTGCTGGGACTGTATTTTAAGATGATCAAGGATAAAATCACGCCCGAGGAGCTGGACGAACTGGAGGACGCGGCTGCCCTGCAGGGCATTGCCCATGTCCCCGCCCGGGTCAAGTGTGCGGTGCTGGCATGGCACACGCTGGAAGAAGCTCTGGACGGCGAGGGCAAAGTAAAACAGTAAATGAAAAAGGGGCTGTTGCAAAATAGCCCCAACGAAAAAAATGAGATAGACTTCCCCGAAAGGGGTTGCCTATCTCATTTTTTGTTGTAAGCTGAAACTGTCATGGACCAACTACAACATGAACAGTATACAGGAAAGGGCGGCATATATCAACAGCTGACCCTACCAATAAGCGAAAATATTTTAATAGATGAACATGAACCGGTGTACAATGGAAAGCCTGAATCTGCGCTCCATCGAAAAATCCAAGATTGATTGTGCTAAAAAGCTGTTTGCGAAGTTGTCCGATGGACTTGTGACCTATGACCATGTAAGCAACTATCAGGAATTGCTGAATAAGGTGTTAAAATAAAGGGGTGAACGATGCCCATCTGGGCAAGTAGCAAAATTTTTCAGCAAATCTTGTGCAGCCCGCAGAAATCAATAAGTTCTGTTGCAAAATAACGCAAAATGCGTTACAATAAATCTGAGGTGATAACCATGGAAAAAACGATGACGCTCAATATTCGTGTCAACCCTACCGTCAAGCAGCAGGCCGAAGATGTGCTGAAGCAGCTTGGCATCCCGATGGCGACCGCCATTGATATGTACCTGCGCCAGATCACCCTGACTGGCGGCATTCCCTTCTCGCTGTCCCTTCCGAAGGCTCCTGCGGCTCTGAACGCTGACACCATGACCGATGACCAGCTTCATGCAGCCTTGCAGGTGGGCATCAAGGAGATCCAGAACGGTGATACCGTGGATGCTGCAAGCGCATTCGCACAGTTCCGGGAACAGCACAGATGAAGCAGTATGACGTGAAAATTTCTCATGCAGCCCTCAGCGATATGGAGCAGATTTATAGCTACATTGCGGTCCGTCTGCTGGAGCCTGACACGGCTATGGGGCAGTATAACCGCATTGCAGAAGCCATCCAGTCGCTGAACATCCTGCCGGAACGCTGTGCGCGGGTGGAAAGTGAGCCGGAGCGCACCCAAGGGCTGCGACAGATGCTGGTGGATAACTACTCGGTGCTCTACATTGTGGGCGAGGATGCCGTGTCGGTGGCCCGTGTGCTGTACAGTGCATCTGACCTTGTGCGCCGCCTGCGGAGAATGAAGTGAAAGGGGTGTTTGCATGACCGCCGTAATCTACGCCCGCTATTCCAGCGACAACCAGCGCGAGGAATCCATCGAAGGGCAGATTCGTGAGTGTACTGCCTATGCGGAGAAAAACGGCATTATGATGGATCGATTTGCAGCTAGCAAGGAAACCGTAAGGAGTACAGAGCATGGATGCAAACTGTACCAGTAAAAGAAGGAAAGTCAAGAGTATGGAAACGGTATACATTGCAGGCGGGTGCCTTTGGGGCGTCCAGCATTTTTTTGACACGGTGCCCGGTGTACGGACGACCGAAGCCGGGAGAGCCAACGGAACAACAAACACGCTGGACGGCCCGTATGATGGATACGCAGAGTGCGTTAAAGTGGTCTTTGATGAGAAATGTACCAGTGTTACAGAGCTTATGGAGCATCTGTTTGAAATCATCGACCCGTACAGCCTGAACAAACAGGGCGTTGATGTTGGAAAAAAGTATCGCACGGGGCTTTACAGCACAAATCCCGGACATCTGGAAGAAGCAAGAGCCTTTATTGACAGCCGGAAGGACCGGGATAAAATCGTTGTGGAAGTGCTGCCGCTGACGAATTACGTCCGGAGTGCAGAGGAGCATCAGCACCATCTGGAGCGGTACCCGGAAGATTGCAGCTACTGTCATATCCCGGATGAAGTCTTAAACAAATACAGGAATCAGTAAGCAAAGGAAAAACGAAAATGCGGGGATTGGGAACGATCGTCAATGCGCTGGCCATTGTGATAGGCGGTGTACTGGGCATTCTGTTCAAACGCTTTCTGAAAGAGCGCTATCAGGATACAATCATCAAAGCCACGGGCTTTTCCGTGGTGTTTCTGGGAGCGGCGGGAACGCTCTCCAAGATACTGACGGTTAGGCCGGACGGAACTTTGAGCACCGGTGGCTCTATGGTCATGATTCTATCGCTGGCGTTGGGTGCGCTGCTGGGTGAACTTATTGATCTGGATGCACAGTTTGAACGCTTTGGCGAGTGGCTCAAACACAAGACTGGCAGTGACGGCGACAACCAGTTCGTCAACGGCTTCGTGTCGGCATCCCTGACGGTGAGCATCGGGGCCATGGCCGTCATCGGCTCCATTCAGGATGGCATCTACGGCGACCATTCCACGCTGGTGGCAAAAGCGATTCTGGACTTTATCATTGTGCTCATCATGGCGTCCTCCATGGGCAAGGGCTGCGTGTTTTCATTTATTCCGGTGGCAGTGCTGCAAGGTGCCATGACGGCTCTTGCGGTAGTGCTGTCCGGCTTTATGACGGACGCTGTGCTGAACAATCTCTCGCTGGTAGGAAATATTCTGATTTTTTGTGTGGGTATCAATCTGGTGTGGCCAAGAACCATCAAGGTGGCAAACCTGCTGCCGTCCCTTCTGGTTGCAGTGGCGCTGACGGGGATTTTATGAATCGGAACTTGACGAGGAGTGTGATTGTATGAAAAAGAAGCTATCTGTTATAGCTGTAATCATCTTGGTTCTTGCGATATGTGTATCGGCGTGGTTTTATGGATACTACAATCACAAAAGCAACGACAATCTTCCCACTCTGGCGGCAATCGCAGAAATGAGTGAAGCCGATGTTAATAGCCTTTTGCCTGGGTATCATATTGACCAGCTTAGAGAGGTATGGGGGAAGCCTGATACCAGTGAAAACGGCACAGCATGTTGGAAAATAGGAAATGATACCATTCTCGTTGTGAGTTATAAAAATAATGGTATAGTTGCGATTTGTGGTCTTAAAGACGATAGCGGTACCTCCATAGGAGAATAACAAGTTCGCGTTTATCAAGGTGAACAGTTGAGTATTAAAAACGGGAGTGAAACAAATGATGACCATTGCACAGATCATGGAAAAGATGATCGCCTTTTCCGAAGGGAATATCCATGACATCACGCACCTGAGCTGCGTGTGGACCTATGCCAAAACCATTGGTGAGCTGGAGGGGCTGGACGCAGACACGCAGTTTATTCTGGAGGTGGCGGCCATCACCCACGATATCGCCTGCCCGCTCTGCCGCAAAAAGTACGGCAACACCAATGGTAAATATCAGGAGCAGGAGGGTGCCCCGCTGGTGCGGGAGTTCTTGGCGGATACCGGCATGACGGCAGAACAGATCGACCGGGTGGCCTATCTGGTAGGGCACCACCATAGCCCGGCGCAGATCAACGGCATTGACTATCAGATCTTGATTGAGGCAGATTATATCGTCAATGCGTCCGAAAGCGGGTACGACCAGCAGGCAATCCGAACCTTTATGGAACATACGATGAAGACGGCAGCAGGTATCCGGCTGACGAAAACAGTGTTTGGAGTGTAAAAATGATTCAGAAGCATTGCTTTGAATGCGGTACGGCATTGATTGAAAAAACTGGAAGAAGAGGGCATTGTGCCTTACTGCCCGAAATCCGTCCCAACAGCCTTGCAACGGAATTTTTGAATGCGTATCTGGACGAAGTGGGGAATAAGCCGATGGAGATGTGATTCGTGACGGAACCACGGAAATTTTGACGGGGAGTATGGAAAAAAGTTGGTTCGGCCTGTTTCGGTTGACTTTTTTATAAAGAATCGGTATATTGATACTATATAGTATCAATAAGTATCAACTGCGAGGTGGACAGAATGGATGGGGCACAGTTTGTCAAAATGCTTTCAGATAAGCATTTGTTTGAACTCGATCGGATGGAATACAAGTACTCGACTGTCAGCGTCAAAGAATTTGCCGAATTGCTGCGGCAAAACTTTGCGCAGCCTCTGCCGTTGACTGATTTTTCTGGAAATAAGCTGTTTTACCTGCCGAACCTCGCGCAAATTTCAACAAATGGTATGAAGCAGTTGCTCTCTGTCCCTGTCAGTGGACAAAACTTCGGTTTGTCGGCGATGACCGAGGAAATTTATGCTACTTTTCAAATTGAAAGTATCCGCTCGACCCGCAGCAGTATCCGTTATATCCTCGATGGTTATGCCCCTCGTGATGAACAAGAAGCCCGCATCTATGGTATGAAGCGCGGACTGGAGTTTATCGCGAATCGTCAGAATAGGATCACCGAGGAGAATCTGCATTACCTATATCAGATCAGCACAGGGGATTATCTCCCGGATGAAGATCGATTACTGCCAAACCACTTTTATCGGCATGGCGAGGTTTTTATTGTGGGCGGTGAAGAACCCAGACCGGGACTTCCGGCAGAGCGGCTTCCCGGTGCTATGAAATGTCTTGTCGATTTTGCGAATGCCAATGACGGCATCAATGAGCTGCATAAGGCTGCCATTCTGCACTTTGCCTTTGCGTACTACCACCCCTATTTTGACGGGAACGGACGCACTGCACGGCTATTCCACCTCTGGTATCTTGTTCAGCAGGGCTATTCTGCGGCACTGTTCACGCCGTTTTCCCGATACATTGCTGAAAACAAGGACGCATATTACAAAGCCTACGAACGCGTGGAGAGAAATGCTCTGATTTCCGGCTATACGGATGTGACTCCCTTTCTGTTCTACTTCTGCAATGAGGTCTATAACCGCCTGCAGGTGGATGCAGTCCCGCCGAAAACTGATCTTGAGGTATATCAAACTGCTCTTGCGGAAGGAAAAATCACAGAAAAAGAACGGCTGCTCTGGGAGTATGTTCTGTCTGCTTATGGTGCAGAGGAGTTTACCACAAAGCAGCTGGAAAAGGATTTCCGAAACGCCGCGTATGCAACCATTCGGACGTTTGTGATGAAATTCCATGAGATGGGGCTGCTTACTGCAAGAAAAGCAGGAAACAGGGTGTTCTATCGTGTCGGTGGGACTTCTGACGGTCGGCCTAATGAATCCAAAAGGAGAACGTTATGAAAACGATTCGTGTTGTGGCCGCTGTGATCTGCGATTCCATGCAGGCAAAACGCAAAATCTACGCCACTGCCCGCGGTTATGGCGACTATAAAGGCCAGTGGGAGTTTCCGGGCGGCAAAATCGAGCCGGGCGAAACCCCGCAGCAGGCTCTGAAGCGGGAAATCGAAGAAGAACTGGACACGGAAATCACCGTGGAGGATTTAATTGGGACAATCGAGTACGATTATCCGGCGTTTCATCTTTCCATGGACTGCTTCTGGTGTGAAGTGGTTTCCGGCGATCTTGTTCTGAAAGAAGCGGAAGCTGCGCGGTGGCTGACGAAGGAGGAGTTTGATTCCGTTCCGTGGCTCCCGGCGGATCAGACCATTTTGGATGTTATCAGAAGTTCAATGCAGCCAGTGAAACCACTCCATACCAGCGAATATGACAAAGAACCTCTGCAGAGATGCTGAGTGTTTACGGCATGAAGGATGAACTGCGCCGTCCCATGACACTGCTGGTGAAAGCCGCTATTCCGAAAAATTGTAAAGAAGAGACCTCCGAACCTTTTTCCAATCAGAAAGAGATTCGGAGGCCTTTATTGGTTGATTTAGCTAATTCTGTTCACGCAAGCTGATGCAGGATGTGCCATAATAACTCGTGATGAATTCAGTTGCCCTAAATTCATACGAGCAGGGACACGACCAACTGGATTCAGAGGATGAATACATACAGGAGGTTCTAGTATGAACAAATTGTTTTCCTGCCGCTTCAACATGGACACCAACCGGGTGGAAGCCCGGTTCGAGGATGGCATCACCGTTGCCATTGACCGCATCGCCATAGAGGACGAATATGGCAACACCCCGGCACAGCGATCAGAGATGGTCTGGCTACTCTATAACAAGCCTTTGGAGTATGCACAGATGATGCTGGGTGGTGAGATGGCGCATTATCTGTCGCTTGGTTGCGACCATGGCAGACTGGAAGATTAACAAACAATACCGCAGCATAAAAAATCCCCGGTAGGTACTATGCCCCAGAAAGCACAGTATCTACCGGGGCTTCCTTATCTTTACACCCCAGAATAAGCCGAGAAGCCGCCGTCCACCGGCAGGCAGATGCCGGTGATGAAACCGGCTGCGTCGTTGTTCAGCAGGAACAGCAGTGCACCCACAAGGTCTTTCTCACTGTTGCCAAAACGCCCCATCGGGGTGGCGGCAAGGATTTTTCCGGTGCGGGCAGTAGGCTTCCCATCTTCATTGTAGAGCAGTTTTGCGTTCTGCTCGCTGGCAAAGAAACCCGGTGCAATGGCGTTGACACGGATACCCACCTTGCTGAAATGCACTGCCAGCCATTGCGTGAAGTTGGTAACAGCGGCTTTGGAGCCGGAGTACGCCGGAATTTTTGTCAAAGGCAGGTAGGCATTCATGCTGGAAATGTTCAGGATGTTGCAGCCTGCGCGTCCTACCATCTGGCGGGCAAACGCCTGCGTGGGCAGCAAAGTGCCGATGAAGTTCAGGTTGAACACCATCTCCACGCCGCTCTCGTCCAAATCAAAGAAGGTGACGGTGTCACTTTCCAGATCGGCCATCTCAAAATATTCCTTATCCGTGTTGGCGCGGGCGTTGTTGCCGCCGGCACCGTTCACAAGGATATCGCAGGGGCCAAGGTCTGCCAGTACATCCTCGGCCACCTGCAGACAGTTGGCCTTGTTCATCACGTTGCAGGTGTATCCCTTGGCAATGCCGCCCTCGGCCTCGATCTCATCTGCCAGCTCCTTGAGCTTATCCATGTTGCGGCCCAGCAGCGCCACCTTTGCACCCGCCCGTGCCAGCGCCTTGGCAAAAATGGAGCACAGCGTGCCGCTTGCGCCGGTGACAACGGCCACCTTGCCGGTAAGATCGGTGTTCAGTACATTTTTTCCATAACATCCTCCTGTTACAGCTGTATTCATTGGCTAGAGTATAACAGAAACGGACAGTCTTTGCCAGAACATTCTTATTATAAAATGGGATGGTTTTACGCTTTTAGCTGGTCAACAAGCACGATATCTCCCGGATGCGGTGCAGACGCAATCGTACAAAATCGCAAAAATGACCGTTTTTACCTTGAAAATCTTCTAACTCCTTCTGCGGCAAAACCAGTATGATAAATGCATGACAAACACATACTGACTTCGGCTCCGCACGGCCTGCGGGGCAAAGCAAACGCAAAGAAGAAAAGGAGATTTTTATGGCATCTGAAAGCAAGAGTGCCCTGCGTCCCTTCGGCATGAAGGACAAGCTGGGCTATATGTTCGGTGACTTCGGCAACGACTTCACCTTCATCCTCTCGTCCCTGTTCCTGATGAAATTCTACACCGACGTGATGGGCGTTTCCGCCGGTGTGGTGGGCATCGTGATGATGGCGGCCCGCATCGTGGACGCCTTTACCGATATCACCATGGGTCAGATCGTGGACCGCTGCAAGCCCACCAAGGACGGCAAGTTCCGCCCGTGGCTCAAGCGGATGTGCGGCCCTGTGGCCATTGCCTCCTTCCTGATCTTCCAGTCCGGTCTGGCCGGGATGCCTTACGGCTTCAAGGTGGCCTGGCTGGCAGTCACCTACATCCTGTGGGGCTCCATCTTCTACACCTCCATCAACATCCCCTACGGCTCCATGGCTTCTGCCGTTTCTCCCGAGTCCAAGGATCGTGCCGAGCTGTCCACCTGGCGCACCATCGGAGGCAGTCTGGCAAGCCTTGTCATCGGCGTGGGCACCCCGATGATCGCCTACGTTACCGTGGACGGCAAGACCATGCTCTCCGGCTCCCGCATGACCATTATCGCCGGCGTGTTCTCCGTTTGCGCCATCCTTTGCTACCTGCTGTGCTTCAAGATGGTGCAGGAGCGCGTGCAGCTGACCACCAAGAGCGAAAAGCTGGACCTCGGCAAGCTGGTCAAGAGCATTGCCACCAACCGTTCCCTGATAGGCATCATTGCCGCCGCCCTGATGCTGCTGCTCTCTCAGCTGACCATGAGCGGCATGAGCAGCTATGTGTACCCCAACTACTACGGCAGCGCTGCCGCACAGTCTCTGGCAAGTCTGGTGGGCATGGCAGGTACCCTGCTCATCTGCGCCCCCACCGCCGTCAAGCTCTCCCAGAAGTTCGGTAAAAAGGAGCTGGCTACCGCCGGTGCCATTGTGGGCGCAGTTGCCTACCTGCTGTGCTTCCTCCTGCGTCCTTCTAACCCCTTCGTCTATGTTACCTTTGCTGCTGTGGCTACCGTCAGCATGGGCTACTTCAACACTGTGGTCTGGGCTATGATCACCGACGTTATCGACGACACCGAGGTGCGCACCGGCGTGCGTGAGGACGGCACTGTGTACTCTGTCTACTCCTTTGCACGCAAGCTGGGTCAGGCCATCTCCTCCGGCCTCATCGGCGCTCTGTTGACCATGATCGGCTACTCCGAGGCTACTGCCTTCGACCCCGCCGTCACCGGCAAGATCTTCAATCTGTCCTGTCTTGCACCCTTTGCAGGCTTTGTGGCACTGGCACTGATCCTTGTTTTCCTCTATCCGCTGAGCAAGACCCGCGTGGAGCAGAACGTTGCTACGCTGGCTGCACGCCGTGAGGGCAAGGAAAACTAAGCTATTTTCCCTTCCTTATCATTTACCTCCGTTGCGCAGAGCAGGCACTCTGCCGGAGCACAGAAAATGTGCCCGACGGGGTGCTTGTTCTCAGTGAAAAAAAGGCTGTATACTGAGCCTGTACGAATCGCCGCACGGGAAAGGAGCAGACCCATGAACGTAGATCCCTTACAGGTGCTCAGCAAACTTGCTGCTGTTTACAATATCCCCGCCTGCCGGGTGACCCCGCCCTTTGCCGGGCTGGAAAATTTCGATTACGGTCTGCGCAAGGCGCTGGACCCGGAGTTTGACTGGCAGGAGTTCGGCTATACCCTGCTGAAGCACACCCCGGAGCAGACGCTGCTGATCGCCGAGGGCACCTTTGAGTTGAAGTTTGCCCTGTTCCGCGTGCCGGACGAAAAGGACACCGTGTTCATGATCGGCCCGTGGACGGATGGCCCCCGCAGCGAGGATTCCCGCCGGTGGGCGCAGAAAAATCTCGGTAAAGCCGGGGACGAAGCTGTGCAGGAATACTACAACGGCGTCCACACTCTTTCCGGCGATGACTTTGCCACCGCCATCTACGCCGTGGTGTCTGTTATGCTGGGGCAGGAGGAACTGCGCACACAGGAAGTGAAGGAGTTTCTGCCCTTCATGTTCCAGCCGGATATCCGCTACTTCACCGAACCCACCTTTGAGCGGGACATCCCCGTTGCCATGATCGAGCAGCGCTATCAGATCGAAAACGAGATGCTGGAGGCTGTTACTCAGGGCGATGAGAATGCCGCGATCCTCAGCATCCACAAGTTCGGCCGCTTTTCGCTGGGTGACCGGTTCATCGGGACGCTTTACCGGGAAAAGAGCCAGTTCATTATTATGAACACCCTGCTGCGCAAGGCCATTGAGCAGAACGCGGTGCACCCCTTTTATGTGGATAAAATTTCCTCCAGCTACGCCCGCCGCATCGAGACGCTGGACACGGTGGAGGACGTGCAGGCCACGCTGCAGCAAATGCTGCGGGACTACTGTGCCTACGCCCGCCGCTACTCCCTGAAAGGCTACTCCCCTACGGTGCAGAAGGTGATCAACCATATCAATCTGAATCTCTCGGAGCCGCACACCCTGAAAAGCCTTGCGGCGCTGTGCCACATCAGCCCGTCGTATCTTTCCTCCCTGTTCAAGCAGGAGACCGGCAGTACCCTGATCGACTATATCAACACCCAGCGGGTCAAACGTGCCGCACAGCAGCTGACCACCACCGACCGCTCCATCTCCGAGGTGGCGGAAGAAATGGGCATTCTGGACGTAAATTACTTTGCCAAAATTTTTAAGCGCACCTTCGGCATGACCCCCACCCGCTACCGCCGGGAAAACCGGAAAAAGTAAAAAAATCTACGATTCCGGCACGAAAATGTTCTACCTCTCCCAGCGTTTCCCATGCTAGAATAGCATCAGTAAAAGAAGATGCCCAAACCCTGAACGATAGAAACAAAACAAGAAATAAGACAGGAGAATTCATCATGCGAGAGATCATTTCCCTGAACGAAGGCTGGACCCTGCGCTTCCCCAAGGGCGAGCGCGCCGCCGAGACCGTCACCCTGCCCCACACCTGGAACGCCGTGGACGGCATGGACGGCAACGGCAGCTACCTGCGCACCACCGGCGTATACAGCCGCACCTTTAAAAAACCCGTGCAACCGCTGACCGGCGGCCGCGTGTATGTGGAGGTGCTGGCAGCTGCGCTGGATGCCACCGTCAAGGTGAACGGCACTGTTGCCACCACCCACGAAGGCGGCTTCTCCATCTTCCGCGCCGACATCACCGACCTGTGCCGTGACGGCGACAACGAGCTGACCATCGAGGTCAGCAACGAGGACACCCCCTCCATGTACCCCGCCTCTGCGGACTTTACCTTCTACGGCGGATTGTACCGCGGCGTGAACCTGATCAGCGTGCCCAACGCACACTTTGATCTGGACTACTACGGCGGCCCCGGCATCATGGTCACCCCCAAGCCCACCGCAGACGGCGGCGCTACCTTTGAAATCAAGAGCTTCGTCACCAACCCCGACGACAGCTTTACCGTGATGTACAGCATCGAGGACCCCTACGGATGCGAAGTGGCTTCCGCTGTTCGTCCGTCTGACAATACTGCCATTTCGATTTACGTCCCGGACGCTGAGCTGTGGAGCATGGACGAGCCGAACCTCTACACCGTGGTGGCACGTCTGCAGCGCAACAACGAGGCCTTTGACGAGATCTACGCCAACGTAGGCGTGCGCAGCTACACCGTTACCCCGGACGGCGGCTTCTCCATCAACGGCGAGGCCACCCCGCTGCGCGGTGTCTCCCGCCATCAGGATAAGCTGTACAAGGGCAACGCCCTGACCGTGGAGGACCACTATCAGGACGCACAGATCATCAAGGAACTGGGTGCCAACACCATCCGTCTGGCACACTATCAGCATAGTCAGGATTTCTACGATGCCTGCGATGAGCTGGGCTTTGCCGTCTGGGCAGAGATCCCCTTCATCAGCGTATTCAAGTCTGGCAAGGACGCCCACGAGCACTGCCGCCGCGAGCTGACCGAGCTGATCGTCCAGAACTACAACCACCCCTCCATCATGTTCTGGGGCATCTCCAACGAGATCCTGATCGGCGGCATCAGTCAGGAGCTGGTGGACTGCCACCATGACCTGCAGAAGCTGTGCAAGGAGCTGGATCCCACCCGCCTGACCACCATTGCCCACGTTTCCAGCACCCCCACCACCGGTCCCATGCACCGCATTACCGATGTGGAGAGCTACAACCACTACTTTGGCTGGTACGGCGGCAAGATCGAGCAGAACGGCCCTTGGCTGGACAAGTTCCACGCCGAGAACCCGGATATCTGCCTTGGCATCTCCGAGTACGGCTGCGAGGGCATTATCAACTGGCACAGCAACACCCCCCAGTGCAAGGACTACTCTGAGGAGTATCAGGCACTGTACCACGAGTACATGGCACAGGCCTTTGAGGATCGCCCGTGGATCTGGGCAAGCCACGTCTGGAATATGTTTGACTTTGGCTGCGCTGCCCGCAGCGAGGGCGGCGTGAAGGGTCGCAACAACAAGGGTCTGGTCACCATCGACCGCAAGACCCGCAAGGACAGCTTCTATGTCTATCAGGCTTACTGGGCAAAGGATCCCATGGTGCATATCGCAGGCCGCCGCCACGCACAGCGCGCCGGTGAGACCACCGAGGTGAAGGTGTACTCCAATCAGGACACCGTGACCCTGTACTGCAACGGCAAGGAGGTCGGTACCCAGACCGCACACCGCGTGTTCAAGTTCGATGTGGCGCTGGACGAGGGCTTCAATGTGCTGATGGCTGTGGCCGACACCGTGAAGGACAGCATCACGCTGGAAAAGGTGGAAACTGAGCCTGCCTGCTACACCCTGCCGGAGTTCAACGAGCGTCAGGAGGGCGTGGCCAACTGGTTCAAGCAGATGGGCAGCATGGATCTGACCGCTCCCATGGAGTTCCCCGAGGGCTATTACAGCATCAAGGACAGTCTGGAAGAGCTGGCTAAGAACGAGGAAGCTTTTGCTGTTACCGCCAAGGCCGTGAAGCTGGCCACCAACTTTGACATCAAGCCCGGCGAGGGCATGTGGGCCATGATGAAGAAGATGACCCCTGAGGTCATGGCCGGCATGATCTCCATCATGCCGGACGGCTTCATCGAGAGCCTGAACGCAAAGCTCATTAAAATCAAGAAGTAAAGCAATCTTTTTGAACCGTATGGCGGCTGTACAGCTGTTATACGGTTTTTTTATGCTTTTGCGTATATCAAGAGGGCTGGCACGGTCCAGCCCTCTCTCTTTTTGCCAAAGTTTCCCTCATTTTTTCTTGCAAGCAGCCGAAAGTGGCGTGCTTTCAAAACTTTTGTTGACACAGTTCGATTTCTGTGGCAGTGTATTCCAACAATTTAATATGACATAAACACTTAGTATTTCCGTTCGACGTCCAAAGGAGCCGGAGCAAGTTTTTGGCTCTCTTATCGCTACATAGCAAACCCGAACCAAGGCTATCCCGGAAGGGATGGTCAGGTTCAGGTTGTTGTGTGGCGATTTTTTATTGCCAAATCTCGCACCGCACCTTGAAAATCGAAAGACCGTCTGCATGGGATACACGGCGATGACCCCACAAGGGCAGCACTGACGACTGCGCCAACAGGCGAAGCAAGGAGGAAGTGCTGGCGCAGTGCTCCAATTTTTGCAAGCAAGCGAACAGCGCGCCGCAAAAATTGGCTAAGCACAAGAGGAGAGCCGGAAAACGCCGCCGGAAGGGGGCAGGAAATCCATGCAGGGAGAACGGCACATCCAACCTCATGTGTTCAAAATGAGCACATGAGGTTATTCTCTCTGGTTTGTATCCGTGTGGACAAATTGTCTACATGGATACTGTTCGTGTTACGTTTGACCTCGACTTGACATTTTGTCGAGTCTCACCCAATTTCTGTAATATGGTCACTCTGTGGTGGGTTACGAACACCGTAACTCACCACTTGGAAGTGGTAAATTCTCCTTTATCGTCATGCCTGCCGCATAAGAACGGCAAAAATTTTTCTGACAGGTTCAGTATAATCCTTAAAGTTGACTTCAGGTCAAGAGCTTTTTTGAATTTATAACAGTCGTGTCGAAAGACATCCCGTCTGAGGGCAAAGCGAAGATTTTGCTCTTCAGGCGGGATTTTTTTGCTTTTTGGGACTGTTGTATACAATATATGGACTAAGAGGGTGGGTGACTTGGACTACGAGTCCATAAGCTTTTGCTCGAAAGTACGATACACGATTGTCACGGCAGCGGCCCAGCTCCGAAAGGGAGCGGGAGCCGCAGCCGGGCGGACCTTGAAAATTGAATATGCAGCTTCAGGTACTTCCAGATAATGATACTTCAGCCTGCCGCTGAAAAACTGACAGTTTCGTTTTACCTCCTGAACAACAGCCGTCGTGGTATCCGTCTGCGGCGGCTGTTTCTTACATAAAAAGGAGGTTGATTTTTATGTTGCCGAACAATTGGAGATATCTCAGGGGGGACATCTACTATGCAGACATGGAGCCGCATATCGGCTCGGAACAGGGCGGGAAACGCCCTGTGGTAGTTCTGCAGAACAACATTGGAAACCGTCATTCGCCTACATTGATCGTTGCAACTGTTACCACCCGGACGGAAAAGAAGAAAAACCAGCCCACCCATGTGCTGGTGGATTCCAACCCAGCCTTTGAAGAACCGTCCAGGGTTCTTCTGGAGCAGATCTTCACGATCGATAAATCCCGCATCGAACGCTTTATGGGCTATGCCAGCAAGGCTGAAATGCTCCGCATTGATATGGCTTTGCTGGTCAGTCTGGCTCTGAACGTTCTGAGCGGAAACCGCAGCGAATAGCGGACAACCAGTAACCCGTAAAAATGAGGTGATAGCGATGTAACCGGAGGTGAGTGAGCCATGCGAAAGAGTACCCCCATTGAAGTGGTGGTACATTACCCCAAAACGAAAGAGGGATGGGACGAACTCGGAAAACGGGTCGCAACCGCCCACGCCAACTATGTGATCGAAAAAATCGACCATCTGAACTGCCCCACATGGCAGAAGCTCGAATTGCTGCAGGCGGTGATCGATACTACCAAAGGAACTTACAAACCCAAGGAACACCAAAAGCCCGGCTGGCAGCCGAGCCGATAAACAAAGCCCCACGCTCAACATATGCTTTTCTGCTCTGACCAGAGACGGTCAGATTTAGAGGCAGTGTTGAGCGTGGGGCTTTTTGTGTTACATAAGTCTTTTGAAATGCGGCTGATACAACAAAACTGTTGATTGCTGGCAGCCAGTATGGTATCCTATGGCCTTGCATAACACTCAAAACAGTTCCACTTTTTGCTGAAGGAGCGTATCGAAACCGTCCTGATGGAGCAGCAGAAAAAGCTTTTTGAAAAGTAAA
>ERZ791897.513-NODE-513-length-27896-cov-2.869904_pt1 | contig 27896 bp, 45 predicted proteins | sample MGYA00510152_ERZ791897 | MGnify/ENA primary metagenome ERZ791897 (study PRJEB30046, sample SAMN00792050) | human gut metagenome | study: EMG produced TPA metagenomics assembly of the A metagenome-wide association study of gut microbiota in type 2...
TGACTCGTGACTTTTTGATTGCCTCATTGGCATATGCTACGGCACTGTCAGCCTGTGCAACCGCGCTAGTTATTACTGTCTGCTGTTCGGCCACTTGCTTAGAAACCGTGCCTACGTCCGACTTGACATTGGCTTGTTCCAACGTGTCGCTTAGGTTAACCCATTTACCATTGACCATCACGGATGCAACCGACTTGGCGTCACGACTGCTGATCGACTGCTGAGTGTTTTCGAGTGTCACGTTATCCATCGGCATGTTTTGCGTCGCCTCCTGTTTCTTGGTTTATCGGTTTAATCCAAATCGCACCATTTTTAACGTTGTGTTTGGCTGTAGGGTCTTCGCTCGAGTAAAAAACCTGTGGCATGTTGGCAAGCGCCGTCCGTGCCATCTTCTCGACATCTGCCAGAGTCCGCATAGCGGCACGATTGTTAAGTATCGTAGCCGGCAGATTATCATACGTGATCTGCGTCCCCTGTGTGGGGTCAAACGGATACCACGTCCAGCCAACCACCGTCACATTGGTGCTGTAATGGCGTGGTTGAATGTTTAGCCGTACCTGTTCACCGGCAATCGGTTTGGCATTGCTGTTGAGCGTAACCACGATCGATATGGTCGGGTCTGGCGACAACTGCGTCTTAGCATAAGCACGCATCGCATCAGCATCGGTGAACCGGTCATCCTGCAGATCAGACGTAGCGGGATATGGCCCCCACGCATTGATGCTGTCGTTGTCGATCACCATAAACGGCTCGAAGTAGTACTGCTCCTCACTATTGTAGGTGCCTGACTGATAGTTGTCGGTAAACGTGATGTTGGCATTGTCAACCGTTGTGGTCTTCTGCTGGTTGATCTTGGCTTGGATGTTGTTGTTGCGTGCATACCAGTCCGGCGGATATGAGCTTACTGGCGCTATCTTGCAGACTTCACCAAGCTCAGGCTCGTAGATCATGGTATTGGCATCAAGCATCAGACAGATATGATGCGTACTGCCGTGTGGACCGTAGAAACCGACATCCCCACATTTAGGATCGCTGACCTGGTAGAAGTAGGGTTCCATCTGTACCGTCTGTGGTGGCACGTTGATGCCGAAGTCGTAGTAGACCTGGCTGACAAAGCCTGAGCAGTCCATCCCCGCATACGGGTTGGACTTATCGTGTCCACCCCACTTGTACGGTACGCCCAGATACTTTTTGGCATCGGCTTGAAACTCGGCCGTACGGTTCGTGCCCGTTGTCTGCGTGGTCTCTGACTCGGTCAGCTGCACTCCTCCAGAGTCGGTAGCGGCGGTTGAAGTATCGCTCTGCTTGGTTGCACCGATACAGCGAACCATGTTGACGATGTTGGTTGAGTCCTGCGTCATCTGTATCTCAGACGTGTCGCGGATATAGTCGATACGTTTCTGCGTTGGCTTGGTAAAGGCGTCAGCGCTGACCACGTTGATCTGGTTCTTTTGTGGATAGATAACGGCAGACGGCCACAGTTCAGTGATCTTAGACAGCATGTCCTTACCCGAGCCGTTGCCCAAGTTTTCCACGCGATGCGGCTCAAAATTGCCGATAACGTTATAGGTAAACTTGTTATTCGGATTGACCGTACTGTCGTTGAGCCAGTACTTTAAGATATCGTCCGGTCGCATGGTCAGCGTACCCTGCTGAGTGTTGTACTGGTGGATCGTGGCAATCTGACTGTTGACGTACTGGATTGCCGTCACCTGTACGATATCGGAGCCCTGCATGGTTGGCTGGATGTTTTTAACGACAAACCAGTCGTCGTTAAAAGTAATTAAACTTTCCAGCTGGATCATCGGCCAGCTTGGTGAGCCGTCATCATAGGCATTAAACTGGATCTGGTTGGTCTGGTTGTTGGCATACTGATATTGGAAACCAGTCCACTCATAGCATGTCAGCGGTACGACCTGGTCGTTGTGGAGCGCCTTGATCGTCATCGTAGGGTCAAACTTGTTGTCATAGTTGATTTCCGCTTTATATAAAGCCGGCTCAACGTTAGGATTGACCATAAAGCATCCATGACGCATGTCAAAGTCCACGCAGACGGTTTGTGAGCGAGCTGACCACGTGCCCAAGTCGCTAAGATTTGCAGATCGATATACATAGCCATGCTTAGCCGGCATATCGGAAAACAGTCTCAAAAAGTTGCCATCTTTGACCAATTCCGGCGCTTCCGTCCAGCCGTCATTCCCACACCACTGATCGCCATAAAACTGCGGTGTCGGCGTGAAGTTAGCCTTAACCCGCTGATAAGGCCCCAGATAGTGCGTGGCACTGTAGAGATAGTCGCCTGACGTTGCCAGATAGTAGACGCCTTTATAAAGCACGATGCTTGGATCGATTTGACGCACGTTACCTAACTGACCATCGTAGAACGTGATTTTCTGCTGTAGCTTGCTCAAGCGACCGTCTGCAGTCATGTCAGCGACGTACAGTTCAAAGCCCGTTATCTCAGAGTCATCTTTAGTCGCACAGTACGCCACGTGGTAGTTGCCATCGATATCGGAAAAAATCTCTGGTGCCCACACGTGTTTGAACTCACTCTGTTTGTCTAGCGGATTGTCGAGCTTTTCAAACTCGACAAAGTTTTTGGTCCGCATCAGATAGCCGGTTGCGATCACGTAGTACCAATCACCAATCTTAGCAACCGACTGCGCACCACAGTCCCCCAGCTCTGGGTAGTACTGCACGACATTCCAGTTGGTCAGATTGTCGGAGTAGCAGAGTGCCGGCAGATAATGGTAGGGATGATCAGCCGTTGACACGTCCTTAAAGCCAAAGTACGTATAGCGATGCTGATTGATCGCATCAAGTGGCGTCATTGTCGTCCCTCCTTAATCTAGGTACAAAAACTTGAAATGGAAACGTATGTCGGCATCTGACGTGCTGGATACGTGGATATCGTTGTATCCAGGCGCCAGTGTCAGATACGTATAGTCAGTGTCATTGTTAGCCAGCTCGCCATTAAGATAGCAGTTGACGCCATCCCACGTTAGCTCATCGCTTGCAGTCAGATGACCACGATAGGCGATTGACGTGCCGGTTGTCTGGTTGGATATCTCTACCTGGCCCGTTGTGTTCTTGACGATGATCTGCATCGGATGGCGCTGTATCGGGTCAACCGTGATATCGCTTGCGTTATAGATCTTAAAAGACCGCTGGCCGATATACTCGTAGTCGAGATGCTTGCCATTTGGCAGATTCATCCCGGCCTGCCAGAGACCGTTGCCGTACGTCATCTCATCGTCCGACCAGCCAAGCGAGTACTTGATGCCAGTCGGATTGTCGAAAGCTACCGTAAACAGTGCTTCGTGCGCGTAGTCCTGCACTGGCTTGATTGAGTAGCTCCCGGCATACACGTACTTGACGATTGCCGGCTCAGCATCGGTTCTGATTCGCATCAGGCCTTTTTGTGCAAAGAACTTGGCAATCGAATGCTTCTTCATTTTATAGTCATACCAGTCGCCAAAGTGCAACCAAAAGTTGGCGTTGATCGTATTCTTGGCGATTGACTGATAGCTTAAAAGTGAGCCGTCAAGACCGGCATCAGTCAGATAGGAGTTGGTTACTCCAGGATCAGAATCGTCCTGAAGAAACCGCAGTCCTTTGGTGATGCTTTCGCAGTTGATTTCATTTTGGCCCGGCAGTTTAATCCACATTGTCGGTCGTTGCATATATACATCCCCTCTCAGACGCATCGAAAAGCATTTTAGTGGGTAGTTGTCCAACTCAGTGCGTTACACGAACGACTGAAAATTGGCTAAGTCCATGTCAGTACGTTGTTGATGATAGACCCGTGTCTTGTCATAGCCGTTGATGCCTTTGATGGCACGGACCTGTTCACCATTGACTGCCAAAACAGCCTTGCCGACTTCGATCAGTTCTTGGATCTGTTGCGACAAGTTTCGAGTGTCAATCGTGGCCGTCCGAGTGGTGTTAGTATCACCATAGTAGGCAACGACTTGTCTCATAAGCTCCCACGCGCGGGATGACTTCATGCTGTCCAGCGGGATTGCCATTTCAGCGCCTGCCTCGCCAAAGATTGACGGTTGAGTAGCAATACCACCGTTGGCAAACATTTTATGGCCTGTTGGTCCCCATCCTCTTTTGACACCAAGTGGGGCTAAGTCAGAACGCCAGTTTGAGTCGTTAAGAACAGCCATCGTTTGGTCAAGAATGCTGTTGATGTTAGTGTGACCAGGAACTGCCCAAGAGTTCCAGGTACGCCGTTTGTACTGATAGAAACCCAAAGGCCGTCCCGTACCATCATGGTCATCAACGCCAGCTCCCATGTTGGCACCATCGCCGGATTCGACAAAACCTTGCCAGTAAAGACGTGTAATGTCGCTATCGCTGATTTTTTGGTGCATTAAGCGTGCAGCCGACTCGGCAATTTTTGCGAACTGATCTCTAGAAACTGGACCGTGTGCATCAACGGCCAGACTGTCGACTTCTTTTTTAACCCAGTCAGCCATCGACTTGGCGAAGAACACTGGCAGGCTGGTATGCAGCTGAACACTGAAGAAACCGCCATTGTCAGACTTGCCCGAGATGAAGTGCTTAAAGACGGACTCCATGAAGTCAACCGGCTTTTTAAGGATATCCTCAGCGAAATCGACAACGTCCTTGCCTTTATCCCACAGAGATGAGAAGAAGTCGCCCACAGCACCATTGGCATAGTGGCTGATACCCATCATCGGTGCCAATTGTGCTGACCGTTCGCCGTCAAGCACTTCCGTTTGTGCCGGCAGAAACATCATCAAGTTGCGCTCTGGTGGGAGCATGACCGTTTCGCCAGACGGGAAGTGGACCATCTCTTGGAAGTTAGGACCAGAGCCATCGTTAAGCAGTGCTACCTGGTCATGGAGCAGACCACCGCCCGGCGTACCGTTGGCAAGCTTTCCAATCGAAAAAGTACCAAGCTGATGACTGTCACCGCCGACCTTGTCCAGGACCCAGTTGATACCTTTGATGATACCGTTGATCAGATTTTCAAACGGGCTTAGCAAACCGTTTAAAAGCCCTTTAAAAGCATCATGGATTGGACTACCGTTGGAAGTGATCGTTTCGATGACGTGGCCGAAGTGGTCTTTCCAACCATTAAGCATATGGCCTAAGCCAGTGTCCTGAATGCCAGACAGCTTGTCGTGCATGTTTGACAGAATGTTAGTCGAGTTGGACCGCAAATCGCTGGCCGTGTTTAAGATCTTATTTGACGCATCGTGCCAAAGGTTAGATGCATTGTTCCGCCAGTTAGACGTATTGTTGATGATGTCGTTGTAGCCGTTGCTAAATGCATTGCCGGCTTTGTGCATCATATCCTGCGCCGTGTTGGTGACGTTGTTGCGAATGTCGTTCCAGGCCTTTTGTTGTTGACGCGCATGCTGCAGAGTCTGTTGTTGAGTCTGAGCTTGGCCCTGCTGATAGCTCTTTTTGACACGATCCCACATGTTGCTCGTCCACGAGATTGCCGACTTAGCGCCAGACTCAAAGGCCTTGCCCATTTTACCCATCGCTGACTTAGCCGAGCTTGCCAAACCATTGACAAACTTGCGGAACTTTTTGTCATGCTGGTATACGATCGTCAAGCCCTGCACGAGAAGCATGATTCCACCCGCTGGACCACCGACTAAGTCAAGCCCGGCTGACGCAATCTTGGCACCACGCCCGATCAAGCTGAGCCCTTTCAAGCCGAGCTTGCCAGATGCAGTTGCCTTAGTCCCCAGCCGTGTCAGACTGGTTTCGGCAGATGCCGTGTTGACGATTGCCTTAGTCGTCTTGGACTTCGGAATGCGGTCCAGACGCCGGCTGTAGGCTTCCAAATCCCGTGTGGACTTGGCACCGTCAACTTGGATGCGAGTGATTTTGCGACTAGGGATGTTTTTGATCTTAGTCGTAAAACTGCCGATCGTTGAGCCGACCGTCCGCATGATCTGCAGTCCCTCGACAGCCACAGACAAACCTTTAACAGCCTTGCTTGCCAGCAGGAGTGATGTAACTACCGCTGCGGTGGTCTTTGGATATTTAGCCAGCTCATCCAGAACTGGCAATAGTACTTTAGACAAGTCAAGCATGACGTTGGCAAAAATCTTAAGGCTTGCAGCTGAGCCAGTTTTAAACGAGCTAAAAAATTCCTTGATCTGCGTATGGTGCGATGACACCACTTTAGCGAACCGGTCAACGGCATGAGTAGCAGCTTCCATTCCGCCAGTCAGTGCATCGCTGACGTTGATCTTCTTACCACCAAATGCAGTCGTAATTTTATTAAACGCCTCCATCAGGTGTTTACCAAACTGAGTAAACAGTTTTTCGGTACGCTTGTCCGATACCCACTTGGATACAGACTCAAGCAGCGGATTGCTCATTTTTTTGAATGGCTCGACAATGTCGCCGACAAGGGCTGGCACACGGGCTTTAATCGTCCGCTCCATACCGAAGAAGGTGCCCATCATTTTTTCGGCAGCATCTTTGTACTTGCCGTTCTCCAACTGCTCAAACACTTGTTGGAACGTGTCAGCGTCAAGCTTACCTGCGTGCGCGATCTGACGCATACCGGCAACGCTGGTATGGTAGTGCTTAGCCAGCGCTTCATCGATCATCGGGAAGTAGGCACCGATTTGGTTAAGCTCGCCTTGCGTAACCTTACCGGTCGCCATAGCGTGAACCATATCCTGCGATACGTCACCGATCTGCTGTTTGTTAAGCCCGACCGCGTCAGCCATGTTAAGCATGGAGCTGGTCAGCCCGTCTGCCTGGCTCTTAGACGAGTGCAGGTGGTAGAATCCTTGTTCCAGTTCGTCCACAGTGTCAACGGCTTGACCGGTCTTGACTGACAAATCATTGACCGTGTTGACCATGCCTTTAGCCTTGCCGGCCGAACCGGTCAGCGTATCCCACGTGGCAAGCATTTTTTCTTGAGTAACGTCATACTGTACCCCGCTGGCGATCAGCTCCGTAAAGTGAGCCTGAATAGTTGCCAGCGCGCCCGAAAACAGGTTAGCCGCTGTGTTTGCCAGAAACATGCTACCGAACGAGTGGCTCACTCGGTCAGCCTTGCCTTGCAGACCATCCAAACGAGCACTCATGCCGTCAAGCCACGTATGCGGTGTAGCCTTCATGGTCTCGTTAAGTTCGTTGATCTTAGACCGCGTCTGCGCAATCTTGGTACCAAGTTCTTCCACACGAGTTGCTTGTTTGAGATACTCTTGCGAGTTTTCGCCCATCCGCTGACGCGTAGAGTCGAGCATCTGCATCTCACGCTGTTGGATTGCTCTCAGCTGATTGATCTTGTTTTCCAGACCGTCAACCTGTACGCCCATTGCCTGGTACTGCCGGCCTTCAGCCTGCAAACGCTCAGCATGCGCCATGAACAGCGCCGATTGTGCCCGCATAGACGCGTTAAGCTTCAGCACGCCGCTGTTTTGCAGTTCAAGCTGCTGTTCGGCCCGCTGTTGCTGAGCCTCCATGCTTGCCAGCTTGGCTTTAGCCTGGTTGACTTGTGCGCCATAGCGCAGATAGGTCTCGGCTTGCTTGACCGTGCCCACATCGAGCTTGCTTTGTTGAGCTTCCAAACGGCTGATTTCGGCGCCAAGCGACTCGTACTTGTCTTTGTTTCGACCAGTAACATCGTCAAGACTGGCCTGTTCGGTCTTAAGCTGTTCGATACGCTCTTTAAGCTTCAGAAACTTCTCAGCCGTTTCCTGGCTGATATTGTTCATTGACTCCTGTTTTTCCTGCAGAGCAGAAATCTTTTCTTTTTGTGCATCAATTGCACTGCCCAGACCATCAAGTCGTGCCTTAGCCGCGCCGACATAGTCACCGGCAGATCTAAGACTGGCCTCTTGTGCCTGCCAGGCTTTGGTCGATGCATTGACTTCCGCTGTCAGATTGCGGACTGACTTCGATGCGTCCACTAAATCCAGTGCGACCTTAGTCGCCATAACGTTGCTGATCTTAGCCATTGTCCGCTCTCCTTCCTTTTACAAACTGCAATGGGTCGACCGCACGATCATCACGTGCCTTAGCTGACATAACCTCACCTAGACGGTAGTAGTCAGCATTTTCGTACTGATCTATCGTCCAGTGCAGCTGAATCAGCATTTCCCGCTCGTTGTTGTCTAGGTCTTCAATTGCATTCTGCAGATACCACACACGAGCTTTCCAGTTTACTTTTTTGGGTCTTCTTTTTCCTCTTCGGCAATCTGCTCATTGGTTCGGCCTAAGATACGTTGACAGATATATCCAACCGCGTCTTGCGTGGCCTCAAAGTCCATATTGTCAAGCTGTTTAAGCTGCTGTTTGTTAAGTTTGAGCATGATGCCGAGAAACTTTGGCAGTTCTTGGACCAGTTCCAGCTCTTCTTCTGCCCGCTTTAAAATATCTTTTTCAGCTTGAACCTTAGCGATTTTTAACTGCATCTCATAGACGCGCCGAACGTTGCCATTAGACGTCGACACGTCAAACTTGCGGTTAAAAAGTTTGATATAAAGCTTCATTTTATCTCTCCTCTATCGACCGCCCTCAAAGAGTACTGTTTGCTTTCGTAGGCGATCTTTAACCATTAGGCGTGTGGATTAGCCGTAGTCGCCTTAACGTAATCTGGCAAAATTTCCTTAAACATCGTGTCTTCGTCTGTAAAGTCGGTGTCGGTGGTGTCGTAGATCCGATACAGATCGTTGATGTTAGGATCATCAATCGCGGCAAAACTCAATGAGTCCGTTACTGGCGTCTTCTTTGAGTCAGTATCCGAATCAAGCTTCTTGTCGCCGCCTAAAAAGTTGCCGCTTGGGAAACAGAAGTACGTATAGCCGTTATCAGTCATATGCGGTGCCTTGATGACACAGCCACCGACTGGCTTGTTGTCAGCCATCTGCCAACCAGTGCCCTTCTTTTCCAGACCAATCAATTTGGCATAAGTAGCCATCTTAAGGCTATTGACCGTCAGAGCAACCGTTGGGTTCAACGGATCAGCATAGCTGTACTGAACTGTGTTGTTGCCTGAGATCTTTTCCAGTTTAGAGCCATCCAGGCCCTTGATTTCGGCAGATGCCACACCGAGCACGTCATGGCCCAGTTCCAGCAAGCCGTTGTCAGACAGCCCGTTTGTCTTAGTCAACAAACTTTTACCGTCGGTGGATTTAAGAAAAACCCACGCGGTTGTAATACCGTGAAGTAACATGTTTTGCCCTCCTATTTTTCGAGTTCGTAGTAGTCAAAGTAGTAGGTCTGTGTGACCTGATAAGTCTTGGGGTCAACCGTATGACCGTGATTGTCAAGCATCGTCCAGCCATTGCGCACGAACAGATGCATCAGTGACGTTTCAAAATCATCGGGATCATCGGCATCGAGCGCATAAAAAATCTGGACCTCTACCTCTTTGTCAAGAGCGTGGAAGTCCAGGTTGCCATTAAGTGCCAAATCGGTACGCACATCCGTGATCAGTATGATCGTCCGGTCAGTGCGTGTGATCTCAGACTGCGGGATAACGCCAATGTAAACAGCGTCAACGTTCTTAAAATTTCCAGTCTGGATCAGCTCTTTAGCCCGTTTCGTTGCCAGCATCAGTCGTCATCCCCTTTCTTGTCGTTGATCAGCTCTTGGTACTTGTCGCTTTCAGCCTTTAAGACGGCCTCGCTGGTCGCCTTGTCCTGCTGCAGATTTGTCACGAAATGGTCGCCGGGATATCCCTTATAGCCGTCATTCAAGCGCATCATGTTCATCGCATGATAGTGGTTGTCCCACCCCACTGTGGATGCACCATTGGTATCACCGTCCACGTCCTTATCCATATACGAGATATGGTCGGCAGCGTGGCCGTACACCTTGTCGTTGTGGCGGGAGCGGTGCTTGGCATTGGTAACTTCGGTCAGCCGTTCAGCCATCACCTTTGCACCAGCTTTCGTGATTTCAGCCTGATCTTTCGGCGTTAAGTCAACCGAGATTGATTTAACGTCCTCGAGCCACTGCTCAAGAAACTGGTCCATCTCAATGTCATCAGCCATCTTGACCACCCGCTTTATAGCGCTTGATAGTGATCAGATCGTATGACAGATAGGTGTCATCCCGCACCGACAAATCCACGATGCTGTATACCTTGCCATCAATCCGCACAGCCAGCTTATCGGTCAGTCGTTTGTCATGGCGTACGGCCAGAATCTGAGTGTTTTCAAAATCCGTGCCGAGTGCCTCATGCTTTTGACTGATCGTTTGGCTGACACGGGCATAGTGCAGCTTAAACTGGCTGACAAAAGTTAGCATCGAGATGCCCATGCCATTATCAACCGTGTTAAAACTGCCAAACTCTGCGGTGTACCGCATCTGATATGGCTGATAGCTATACGGTACTGTTCGGCTTGTAGCCATCTGCTCCCACCTCGCCTTTTAAGTGATTGATCATCATCTGCAAGCCTATCGACATCCCGCTAGTCAGTGTACGGTCATAGTACAGCTGGGTACACAGCGTTTTAGTAGCCCTGATAAAGATCGGGTCCTGCTCATAGCTGGCAATCGGCTTGGTCTTGTCGACCGAGTCACGGATAATGCTTTCAGACTGACTTAACAGGTCGGTGATCAGTTGCGTTGTCTCATCGGTTGCATCCAAGCAGAGCTCATTAAGCATCGACTGCGTTTCAATCATTGCTGATCACCTCCACACGCTTACTTGCTAGCAGGGGTCGTGCTGGATACCCAGTTGATGACGCCCTTGTTGGCTTGGACAACGTCTTCCCGCATGTAGATACCCAGAGCCTTGTACCAGATGTCGTTGGTGTCGACAAACTGGCCCGTGATTTCGTTGGACTTAAACTTGATAACAGCTTTTTGCAGTGGTGCAACCACGATATTGACATCGCCTTGCTTAGCACTTGGGAACAGCGTGTCGTCTACGACCGTGACCGTCTTGCCTAAGATTGCGTTGCCAGTGCCCAGCGTTACGTTAGGCTGTACCAGTGGACGGCCTTCGGTATCCTTCATCTGGTCCAGTTGAGCAAAAGCGGATTGGCTCAGCACGATTGATGCGGCGTTGCTGTCGTATGGCTTCAGCTTGGAGTCCAGAATCAGCTTCAGGTCGTCAATCAAGTTGGTTGGCTTAACTGCCGTAACGCCAGCGGTCAGCTTAGTTACGATCAGATCGTCTTCCGTGTTGTCACGCAGTTCGATCAGCCGAGATTGCAGTTCCGCTTCCCAGTTGTAGTCAGAGTCGTCGAGCAATTCACGCGTAAATACGTAGCGACCTGTGTATGTCTTAAGATTCCACAGGATTTCCGTGATTTCTGGTGACGTGCTGTTAGTGGTAGATTGCAGTTCCGTGTGCAGAGCCAGCTTACCAGAGCCTGGTTGGAAAACAGGCAGCTTACCGGTCGTGTGCTTAACAGCGATTTGCCGTACCAGATTGCCCAGACGTGGGAATTGGTGCTGTTCGTGTTCGGCTGGCAGAATGTCTTGTGGGATCAGCACTTGGCCGTTAGACAAGCCAATACCGCCAGTCGTGTTGTCACGAGTAATTTCGCCCGTCTTCAGAAAGTGTGCGAATTGGTCCTTTACAGACTCGTTTGCACCGTGTAATTCACGCATTTCAGTACCTTCTTTCATCTTTTCATCAGTAGTTACGATTGATGCATGCGGTTCAGACCGCTTTTCAATCTTTTCTGCAGGTTTTTCGTCAGAATCAGCAGAAACATCAGCAGAATCAGAATCGTCAGCCGGTTGTTCTTCCGGTTTTTCTTCTTTTTGTGGTTCTTCCGTCGTTTCCACGTCTTGCTTGTCGGTTTCGTCGGTAGTTTCAACATCTGCTTGTTCAGCAGAGCGCTGTTCAAGCTTGTCAGCTACCGCATCAGCCAACGTGCCGTAGTCGATTTTCACTTTGTTGTAGTCGATTTTCACTTCGTTCTCTCCCTTCATAAATGCTTCCAGTGAGCGCTGTACGTCCACACTGGTCTCGGTGTAGGCCGGAATCGGCGTGATTGAGATCTCAATCAGCTGGTCAAACGACCGGATATGGTGGATAACCTGGCCGTCATTGCCCTGCAGCCACTTGTCATCGCCGATCTTAAAGCCGACTGAACAGCCTTTGAGATTGCCGTTAGCCACGTTGGTGTACGTGTCACGGCCCAGTGTCGTATCAGGGAGTGCAGCCCGAAACCACAATCCCTTATCGTCAGCCCGCAACTGCAGATTTTTCGCATCCGAACGAGCTAAAACGCTGTTAAGGTCATGACCATACAGCAGCAGGACCTTTGACAAGTCAACGTTGTCCAGTGCGCCACGATCGATATACTCGACAAATGGCATCGGGACTGACGGCTGATCATACAGCATGGCGTATCCTTCGACCGTCATACCGTTGTCATCACTGCTCCGTGTCGTCAGGTCCGTTGTCAGCGTCCGTACGTCCGTTGTCGTTGGCACTCGTATCACCTCCTAAGTCTTGGTTTCCTGGCGTAGCCGTCTGGTACGTCTGTTTTGGCAGTACGCCACGATCTACTAGGATCTGGTGTGCATCATCGCCCGACAAGACAGGATTCTTGCTGTTGGTTAGGCTGACGATGTTGCTGATCAACTGCTGGTGGTCAATGTCGACCGCCGTTGAGACGTCCAAGTGCACCGGTACGCCAAGTTTGCTCGTAAGCTCGTCTTCGATTGGTCTGATATAGAGCGTCAGCGAGTTTTGATATAAACTGCGGACCTGCTCGATGCTCGACTGCTCGTCCTGTTTGCCTGACAGATAGTCAGCCGGCACGCAGAATGCTTTAGCGATCTGTGCCTGACTAAAGTTGGTGTTGGCAAGCAGTTTAGCGATGTCAGGGCTGACCGTCAGCTGACTCAATGACAAGCCTTGATCAAGCACGATCGCTCGACCGGCATTTTCGCCGGAATTGGCTTTTTCAAACTCGTTGCGGATGTTGTCTTTGGCCTTATCGTTAAGCGTCCCCTGTGGGATTGACAGGATATTGGTTGGCGCCAAAGCATGCTTGAGTGTGCTCAATGCCAGCCGATTAGACTGGTCTTGCACGTCAATCTCTTTTGCCAGGCTCATCAGCGGGCTGACACCCATATACTGTGATTCGCTCTGACCATTGACGAACAGCCGGAAGTGCAGCATGTTTGCCGACGGCACCTTATAGTCGCCAGAACGGTTGGAATCATCGAAATGCACCGTATAAAAGACGTCAGAGCCATCGTCATTAAGCGTGACGGTCACACGCTCCTCTGGTACAGGCTCAAGCTGAGTCACCGCACCGTCCGTGCCTTCACGATGTATCAGCATGTAGGCATTGCCGTTAAGTGCCATCTGAGCAACCACCGACTGCCACACGTTGTAGCCGTTGATGAGCGTACCCATCGGATGATTGAGCCTGTAGTCGACCATTGGAGCCTCAAACCGGCATGCCGCTACGTCCGAGCTGATACGATAGACCACCGCAAAAACATCAGAGTTGTTGAGTGCGGCGCTTGCATTAACTGGTCCAACCGATACTACTTGACCGTTTGATGCCGAGAAAAAAGGCGACCACCCGCTCGAGCTAAGCATTCTCGAACGTTTGATCACCGCTTTAAATGGATTAAACACTAATCATCACCGCCAATCAGTGCTGAGATCACGCGTGACCCCAGATAGAGTGCGAATGACAGTGTCAGCCAGCCTACCGCCACGTTGACGGCAAAGCCAAACTTAACAAAGGCATAAAGTGCTGCAACCCACAGCACTACGACCGCCACCGCCAGAATCAGCTTAAAAATGTTTTTAATCATGCAGTTATCCTCCTTTCAGAATGAAAAATCGTTGGTAAAGTAGTCGTTGATATCGTCATTTGACATCCCCGAGAACGGGTTTTTGGCATCGAATTTTTCCAGGCTGATATCGTCAAAATGAAACATTGCCGTATACCACGCGTCAATCAACGCATCGACAAAGTCAATCTTAGTAGTCGCCTTTTCCTTATCAATCTTTACGCCATTGTTGTTGCCGTACAGCACGGCATTTTTTAGCGAGTACGTAATAATCGGATCATGGTCATACCTGATCGTGCCCGTATCAAACTGTTTGCGCAGATCAACGGTTGGCTCATTAAGATTTTGGATGACGTTTTTAACCGGCATCGTGTTCCAGTCGGTTTTTTGCTCAATCCAGCCGATCATCTTGGACAAGCCCCACTTGTCATAGCAGAAGTACTTGACTTTGAGCTTGTGAGCCTCCACATAGGCCATCAGCCAGTCAAAAACCGCACCATCATCGATATAGCCGTAGTCGTTTTTAGCAATGTCGCAGAAACCGTGCTTTTCAGCATCTCGATAGTTGATGCCGTCCTGTTTTTCCTTCAGAACAATGTTGTTTTGAGCCCGCGCAAGTGGCACCCAGCTATGTTGCTTGATGTAGTAGCGTGGCTTGCCGTTGTCCATATACGGGAAAACAAAAGCAATCGATGTATCATCGCTGAAATTGGATTTGTCAAAGCCCACGTAGCACTCGCGACCGTCAATATCGATCGGCGCGTCATCAACGGCTGCCCGATTGATGTCGTCAAGGTCCAGATACGTGTTCTGCTTGACCTGCAGCCACATGTTGAGCGACTTGTTTTGAAACTCTGGCAGAGAGCCGTTCGCCATCTTGGTATCACGCTCAGAGAGCAGCGATTTCATCAACTGGTCATGCTTTTCGGGGCTCAAATCCAAAATTGGATTGGACTTAACCCACGTTTCTGGTCGATTAGTCTCATCCAGGCTGTCCTGCTCCCAGACCATGCACAGGTTGTCGTCCAAAGAGCGGTCATAGTCGCGCTCCATGACTTCTTCCATCATCTGCTGGTCTTTGTAAAACTGTGAGTTGCTGTCTGGATAGGCCGTTGAGACCTGCAAAAAACAGTGGTTAGGCTCTTGACCTTGCCCAGACGTGATCTTGCCGTTCCCTTCGATGACTGAGCCGATATGGTGATCATCACCAACCTCATCGCCCACCGCAAACTGACAGTGGAGCGAGTCAAACTGCCCGGACTTGTATGACATCCGTAGCAGTCGGTTGTGTAGCTTCCGTGACAGAATCACGTCATGCAATACCACGATTTCTTGCTGTTTAAACAGCTTTTTAAAGGCTGGTAAAGTCGACAATTTGGTAAAAAACGACTGCATATATTGGAAACCTTTTTGCGATTGGCTCGTAACTGGTGCCGTGTACAGGTAGTCGTGGTTCATCTGGCCCTTTGACTCTACTAGGAAGTAAAATGACATCAATATTGTAGCGAGATAGGTCTTACCATTGGTCCGCGCAACGGAAAAGATTGCCCGCATGTAGCGGAGCTGGTCGTTGCTATCGCGCCAGCCGATAATCGAGCATAGGATTTTTTGCTCCCACACCATTAGTGGCAGTGGCTTGCCGGCATTAACGTCAGGAACCAGCTTTGAATAGTTGATGATTGCCCGGCACTTGCTTAAATCGTAGTGATAGTTAAAATCGGTATCTTCCGTCTGCCGTCTTAGGTCCTGCAGATGCCGGAAAGCGTCAAGCTTGATCTTTTTACCAGCCAATTGTCGGCCTTCAAGCACAGCAAACGCATATCTGGTCGCCGGGTCGCGATACTTTTTAAAAATCTCGTTATAGTTACCAGCGTTTTTCTCAGTTTCATAGGCTTTTTCAACCGTCTGGCCTTTTTTGGTCAAATCCCACTTGCGCATCACCAGCTATCACCACCCGACAAGACATCTGCCAGGCTTGGCCCGTCATCATCGTCGTTGTCAGCAGTGAGAGAGAGCAGGGATGCTCGACTGGTTGGCGTCAAGCCAAGCTCAGATGACAGCGAGCGTATCTGCCTGATTGCTGCATCCATCGTAGATACAGCCGGGTTTTTCTTAAAACCCACAAAATCGCGGTCGATAATTTCACCGCGATTGTTCTGCACACTCTTATAGATCGGCGTCTGGATGCCGTTTTCCTGTACGTCGTCAAAGCCAAGCCGATACAGTGCGATTGCTGAGCAGAGAGCCTCCACAGTTGAGCGGTCAGCATTTTTAATGATCGTGCTTTGACGCAGAATCGGCGTGATTCTCTGCCAGGCTCGGCCCGCAATCGTGCCCTTCATGTAGTTTGGTGGTGACGTCTGCAACGGTTGCAGGTCTTCAGTCGCCTTTTCGACCATCTCGGTGCGCCGATTTTGATAGGCTTTGTTGTCTGGGCTCTTGGTTACCTTCATTTTACGTGGCATAATGTCATCTCCTTACTTTTTATAAGTCAAACAGCCCCCATAATGCGAACTTTTATAACTGTCGTCGTCGTAACGGAGCGCTAATGTGCGGATTGCTCTCATTTGAGAGCCTGTGGGGGGCTTATGAATGTTTTAGCGACCGTTTCGATGTTTTTCCCTTGCCAGCTGTCGATCGATGTATACGGCCCATTTTTGGCGATTTAGATGTTTCAGCACGTTGTCGCCATTCGGCTTGGCCGCAATGTGCTTTTCCATCTTGGTTTTAGCCAGATGCTCGCGTCTGCTTAGGCACCACAAGTTGTCGGTGTCCAACGGATCCTTGCACAAGCGTCTTGGCACCACGTGGTCCACGATCAGATCATGATCAGTCAGCGTGATGCCTGACACTCCCGATGCATACATGTCGCGATTGACCACGTAGTCACGCACACGCTGCCATTGTGTTGAGTGATAAAAAGCATTGGCAGTCTGGCCACGATGCTCACGGTTGTATGTCTTGTATGACTCAAGCCGTTGCTTGTGCGATACGTTGTGATAGGCATCATGCGCATGCAGCTTGGCATGCACGTCGCAGTATCGCTGATCAAAAGGGATGATTCTATGACATCTGATCTCACCACATTGGTGTACCTTTGCCATGTCAGCCATCTCCTTTCTTGGTATGCAAAACCGGTGGCTTGATTGTGTATTCAGCCGGTTTGTCTTTGACTCGTTCTGGATGCTGTTTGCGATAAATCTTGTCGGCTAGTACTAGCATCTTATGTTCTTCGTACGAGCAGACGCCCCAATCCTTATACGCTCTCATGTTGTCACCACCTTACCCAAAATAAAAAGCCCAGCCAAAGCTGAGCTAGTGCAAGCATATATTTATTTTAATTTGAAATGATGCGTGCACACCGCTGACCACTAGCGGAATGGCGGCTCACGGAGTCGAACCGTGACATCCCTGTACTTCCGGCGGGGATGACCATGCCACCTGCCTTTCTGAGCCTAAATCGAAAGACAAGAGAGTGAATTGCGCTACTCTCAACGGAAGCAGCAGGATTCGAACCTGCGAAAGTCTATAAAAGGACTTTACCAATTTAGCAAACTGGCGCTTTAAGCCACTCAGCCATGCTTCCACGCTGTCGAGGATTAGCCTCGATACGTTGTCCTGGCAGGTATAAGTCGTTGATAAGCAAATGTAGAAATTAAAGCCAGGAAATGGATAGGTAAGGGACTCGCACCCTTTTTTGCGCTGCGACATGATGGTTGGAACGCAGTGCCCACCTGGGACCTTCCAGCCGGTATTGGCAGAACACCGGCAGCGCTGCTGTGTGTCAGCGCAATACCGCATGGCGGAGTCGAACCGTCCAGCTAGGTGGAATAGCTAACCGTTTGCGGTACCAATTTATGGAGTGATACTTGGGATCCAAAATACAAATTTAAGGTTTCCCGCATCAACGGGAAAGCATCGTGTGGGAGTCGAACCCACTAAACGGCCACATTTCAAACGATAAATTCAGGCTTAACCAATTCATCCAATCAGAAAGAAGGTACTGTACTCATGTAGATCATGAACATTGATTTTATTTAAGGATACCGGCCGCCTTGCCCGGTCGATGCATAACCAGACGCCGAAGCGCCTGTAACTTGATTCGAAGAAAACCAGTTCAGAATATAGTTACCCATGTGATATTTCTATCACGATATCATTATATGACGTAAACGCTACACCAATCCTCTTATCATTCTCCGATTTTTTTAACGAGATAAACGTAATCATTGCGGTCAAATGAATATCTGGTTTCAAATCCTTCAAATCGTTCAGCGAATTCGCAGAGCGCGGTTCGCTTGATATTTTGATACTGCGATGGCGAGTAGCTGAGCTTATCAGCCATCTGCCAGTCTTTCAGCCCCTCAAGGTAGACTGCCGAGATGATCTGATACGTCAGCGGTTCGCAGTTCTCCAGCGTGTCTTTGATGCACCGGCACATTCGGCTCGCTTCCATGCCGTTGATAATTTTGTCTTCGGCATGATTGCCGCCAGATGATCCACCGCCTGCCAAGTTGAGAGCCGGCGACTTTAGCTGATTGCGGTGCATCCCCGCCTTGTAAAGATATTTATTGATGCCCTTTGATAGAAAACTTCGTGCGTTCTTTGCAGTCTCGTTATAGTCGATCCCTAAGCCTAGATCAGTCTGCACCACAACATCACACTCCCCTGTCTGGTATACTGGTGATGTCGATAAATTGGGAAGTCGTGTCATTGTGATGCGGCTTTTTTTATTTTCCATGCGATCGCCTACAGAAACCACAGGCTCAGGAAGAAAAAGAAGAACCTGTCTGCTTGACTGTTGGTCGTCATGATTGCCGTTACCGTAATCGTTGCGACGGCAACATATTTTACTGTTTTGGCGATTGCGTACCAAGCTTTGCTGTTCATCCCTTCACCCCCAGATATGCGCCAGTAAGATGACTACCAGATAAGTTGCATATATCCGTCCACCAATCATGATCAAGCCACTGATGATTCCTGTGATCCATAAGATAGATTTCATTCCAACTCATCCAATCAAATCAAATAGCGCATTTAGTTCCTGCGCAAGCTCCGGATTCTGTTTCTCGCGCTTGTGCCATTCGTAGGCCGACTCAGCACATACAGCTTGCAACAAGTTAACGCCACGAGTCTTGCGATGGTTGTTTAAATGCATCCCCGGCCGATGGTGATATTTCTTTTCATACTCAACCAGGCCTTTGTGATTTCGTGCTCGTCTAGTCGTGAATAAACTTTGTTTCTAAGTCGTAAATAAAACTTTCCATTCTTCTCTTGTTAAATTGATATAGCAGAGTCGTTTCGTCGCTAGGACTTTCAAACTTAAGCTCATTCCGAATCTCCAAATACCCATTGTTATCAGTATTCCTATCGTAGAATTCCCAATAATCCGCCCCGAAAGAATCGGCTGGCTTAGGAGTAAATGTCTTCCAGACTTTAACTGCCTGTTCGTTTAAGAACTCAAACAATTCAACGTTTAAATCGAATTGATAATCTAATAGATCCTTTCTTTCCGTGTGGATTTGAATGTTAGACCTATTCACACGCACAATTAACTTTCTTTTATGCTCATCAGTAAAAACTCGCTCAATCATTGCTCAGCCCTCCTAGTCGATAATCGTTGGCTCCGAAAACTTATCAGCACCGATATCACTAGCACAAAACTCAGATGTTTTAAATAAATGGAATGTCTGGAATTGGTTAAGGTGCTTAACCGTTGCCTCAATAGCTTCTTCTTCGTTTCTGGCAATCACCACATGGCTTCGGGCACTAAATTTTGGAATCACTTCATAAATTTTCATCGTTCGTCCTCCTAATCAATAATCGTTGGCTTTTTGATTGAATCAATATCGATTTTTTTAGCATAAAAATCTGTAGTTTGATAAGTGATGCCTCGCAGCTGCCTACGCCAATTTAAGTGGTTGACAATCAGGCCGACTGCTTGTTTTTTGCAACCAGCAGCCACTATCCAATTACCGATATGCCGACGACCAGAAAAAGTCACTTTATATAATTTCATAATCCACGCCCCTTAAACTCAATCCAGGCATAGATAGCAAGAATCGCTTGGACTAGTTGGCTATCGTGTGGCGCCTGCAGTTCTTCATTCTTGCCATGCATCTTGCATCCATAGCGTTTGCAAATCTTTTCGACAGTGCCGTCTTCTCGCCAATTAGGTACGAAACAGTCGAGATTAAATGTCGTATACCCGTCATCGGTAAAGCAACTTCCAGCGACTTTGCGATAAATCACGATGCAGTCATCAAGTGGGTCAACAAAATTGGTGTCGTACGCAATCCAGTCCACTTTGCCATTCTTTAAAATCAAACGCTTGTGTTCAATCAAATCCATCTATCAATCACCTCCACCACAAAATCCAATACCCAACATGCCAGGCCACATATGCATCCTGCATCAAATATCTTTGCGCCAAGCTGATAGTTGAACCAAAGTACACATGCTATTCCAACTATTATCGCGACAGTGCTGGCAAGCAGTAATACGCTTTTAATGCGATTAACAACCTTAACGGAATGCCGTTCAGCGTTTAGGTCGTCATACATGAGCATGCACACGTTTGTTGGTTTCATGTCTAAAACATTCGCAGTATTCACGACAAAACGAATGACAATCTTCAGCAGGTCACGGCCAGTAAACTCTTTCGGCAGCTGATCAACAAAGGCGTCCCACGCTCTATTTGACACTTCGACTAGTTCTTTGTCAGTCATCGTCACAGCTCCTTTACAACAACCCATACCAACTCGCACAGCAGCGTAGTCGCAAACACGATTAAAACTGATACAGCGGTCTTCTCAGCATTAGAAAATCCTTCCTGATCCCAGACCACCCAGATAGCGGCTGCAATCACGCTGAAAAAGCTGATCACAATGGCTGCGTTTAAAAATTGTTTCATTTATGTCTCCCTTACAGCATCGCTAAACAAATCAGCAATGCATTTGCGAATATGATCAAAGCGGTAAAAGCGGCTTTGTCAGCCACTTGCTTATCACTCCATGTCATCCAAATAAAAGTCACAACAACAGCCAGCCAACTGACTAGTAGGAATGCCACCGAAAAATATTTCATTCGTCATCACCTTGAACAAAATCGCTCGGAAAATGTAAAGCATAACCGTCTGCAGTCTTGGTATATCCAATACTTTCTTTCATAGAGAAATAAAGCGAGTCCGGGTCTTGTTTTACTTTATCTGCGACGTACAGAAAAACTCCGTATAGGATAATTAACAATTCGGTAGCTTCTAGTTCTGGTAATTCATTGATCGTGTAATTAAATGTGCCGATAGCTTTTTGTGCGGTTTCTGCAACCTGCTTGATGCGTTTTTCTTTATTCATGATGTTCCTCCGGGTCGTTTTTCTGCATCTCATCCAGCAGTTCTTTATCCATGCTGTCATTGCGTTCTGGTTCTTCTGCCACATAGTAGAAACCTTTCTCATCAGGAACGCCATACTCGCCGGCAGCTGCTGAAACATGAATTTGATTGTGGCAAACACGGCAGCGGATATGTCTGTATCCATACGGAATCTCTCGCGTGTATGATTCACCGCAAAATGGACACATTACTTTTGCCTTCACCGGTTCACGCCATCCTGGAACGTCAGCGTAGTTGATGTGGCGTTCTTGATTTTTATCAACCGGCGTGATTGTAAGGCCATAGTTTGCTGACTCATCCCCAGTCAGTACCTTGCTTGCCAATGCCAGAAAGGCAGTTCCTGTTGCCATATCAAACTGTTTTGGCGTTTCCAGTTGCAGTCGTGTCCCGTTGTTTTCAAATGAAAGCTTCATGTTAGTCGTTCTCCTTTTTGTTCTTGTCAGCTCCAGCGTCGATTTCGGCTTTGGTGTAAGTCCACGAATCCACGTGATCATCAACCGCTACGAGTGTGATGTACTTGGGGTTGATCAGCAGCGTTGAGCAATTATTGAAGCTCGGGTCCGCTGACATGATCACGTTGTCCGTCTGATACAGCTGGCCTTCCTTAATGCATTCTTGAATCTTGGCGCATTCCTTGTATACATCGGATGCCCAGATAGTCCATGTCTGCTCGCCTGCGCCAGGGATCGTGGCGTAGATATCGATATTTTGGATACTCATGTTTGTTCTCTCTCCTTAAATCTTGTAAATTGGGATGCTAGGAATCTCTCGGTTCTTGGCATCCCTTTTTTTCTTTTGCAGTGCTTGCCAGTCGTGAGTCGTATAGATGTTCTGGCTTAGCCAGTCATCAAGGATCGTCTTCAAATAGCCATATGGCGTATTAGGCTCCGCAATCTTCGTCAGGTCGATTGCTTTCTGGATTACCTTGTCTGACATCCCCTGCTGCTTAACGTCTAGGAGCAGACGTTCAATCTTCCCGGTCATGGCGCCCAAGCTGTCTGGCCATGCAACAAGAGGAAGTTTTTCTGTTTGTCGAGAGGAGCTTAATTCCTCTCTCTCTTTATTAATACTTGTAATATTATCTTTCGCTTTTCCGTGGGGAGGGGTAGTCATTTTTGCGGGGATACCCCCTCCGTTTTTCCGTGGGGAGGGGGTACCGCCCACGACCGGATTGCTCAGCGGATATAGTCGCCGCTCTTTAACCTGCTTGGTATTCGGATAGCAGATAATCTCTCTGTAGAGATACCCACATTCAACGAGCGTTGATATCCATTTAGATATCGTCTTCTCGTTGATGTCATAAAGCTCGGCAAAGTAAGCGTTACGGGCAATGCAATACCCATATTTGTTGCTCAGCGCTGTGATTTCGCTGTACAGCTCACGAGCGTTAGGCTTACCCAGCCGTTTGTCATACCTGACATTTGCCGGCAGGATAGAGTAGTATGACGGGTTCTCAACCATCACGCTCACTCCTTTCTCCGTTTTCTGATTAAGCTTCGTGCGTCAATTAACGGCTCCTGTGCCTTTTCTAGTAGGCTGATTGCTATGGCAATAGCAGAAACGGCCTCGTCATCATCCTTTGCCGAATACGCGCGGTCTAACGCGCTTGCAATATCCCCTAATTCTTCAAAAGCAATGTCAACGAACATTTTTTCGTTCGGTGTCAGCATGGTATAATCACTCCGTAATCAATTTTTACTTCGGCGTAACTAGTGGCGGCTAGTTGCGCTTTTTTTAAGGCTTGAAACAGTAATCTGCCAAGCGAATATGACAATCCAAACCAACGCAAACCAGTTGGCCCAGATCACGTGCCCGGACATCTCAGCGTAAGTAAAACCCACGCCAAGCAGCGTCCATACTAGTGCTCGAATCGTTCCCATCGTTTAACCTCCTCTTCCAACCGGTCAATTCGCCGGCTAAGCATCATGTGGTCAATAACCATTGCCAGCAGAATCAGTCCACCGACAACTGGTGCGAAAACGTCCATTCGATATCATTCCTTTCTGTTACAATTGGTTCATTAATTAACGAGGTGAACTAAATTGAAAGATTTTCTTATTTCAAACTGGACTTCAATAATCGCTACATTATCTTTCTTTTTAAGCGTTGGACTAGCTATTGATCGAATTTTGCAATCTCGTCAAAGACTTAAATTAAATCGAATACGAACTTATTTTGTTGGTCATAAATCCCTATATCTTTTAATAACCATTACTAATAAATCAAACGTCCCTATCGCAATCGTTAATGCTGAAGTAGGGAATGTAAAAGTGTATAGAGCTCAACACTATTTCATGCGTAGCAACACTGATGAGCGTAAAAACGTTTTGACTTCTCTTTTTCCTATACAACTAAACGCACACGAAACAGTTGATCTAATCATGGAATTCGTATCTGAAACAAATTGGATTAAAGGGCCTAATAATTTAAAACTAATTACATCTAAAAAACCGATATCTGAAGACCTCAACCTATTAAACCTAGAGATCCCAGAAGAGCAAGTCCTGAAAGAAGTGCCAACAAGATATAAATGATTAACAATTTGTCTAAATTTGAATACCAAGTGAAAATACGAGTAAGCAATTCTTTTAACATATTCTGACCTCCTAATAGATCAATTAACCTTTCGCAATTCTTTTAGGAGCTGTGCTAACTCTTCTGGCGTTAGCTGGCTCTTTTTTAATTTCTTCAAAAGATAGCTGCGAACAGCATTGAATAGTTCTAAATCCATCATCGTATCTCCTTTGCTGTCCAATCGATCTCATCGTGGTGCTCGTGCATCCACGGCCTAGCGTATGGCAAGTAAATCTTAGTTACCTTGCCAGTACCATGAGCGCCGACAACCCACGCCTTGGGGTCGCCGTTTTCGATCTGAACTTCAGGAAACTGATCGAAAATATATAGCCGGATCCAGCTTTTAGCTTTGCCAGCAAACAAGTCAGCCCGGATATCCTCCAGCTTTACCCAATCTTGATCAGGCTTAGCTGGAGATATCAGCGGTGCAACCTGTTTGGCCAAACTAAGCAGGTCCTGCTCAGTTAATGTAATCTCCATTTTCTAATCCTCCTTCTTCCTGGTTGTATACTTGAATCATCTCCTAATGAAAGAAGGTGAAACCAATATGGATGATGAAGTTATTTGTCCTTACTGCGGCAGTAATGAAGCTAGTAAACTTTCTCCCGCAGGGGATGCAGATAAATTTCTAATTGTTAGTTTTTCAACTAAACGTAATGCCGTAACTGGTTCTGGATGCATTGTTGAATTATATGGCTGCGCATCTTGCCATAAAGTTTGGATGGAAGATGATTCAATTAGTGCGGAAAAGTGATATTTTTAGCCATTTTGTTAAAAATCTTTATTGACTTTTTCGCTTTATTTTTAGGAGCTTTTTTAAGCTCCTTTTTCTTTTGTTCCGTCATTTCTGCTTCGTTATGAGTCATCGCTATGCTCCCTTCTTTTCAGTTGTATACTTAATTCATCTCCTAACGAAAGGAGGTGATTAATTTGTCTCTCTCAAAAGAACAAGCAGCGTGCTTAAGATTAGTTCAACAAGACGGCAAAGCTGCTGCTCGAGAAATGTACAATAGCGAAAATAAAATTTTTCAAGATTTATACAGCAACAATTTCTTTAATAGCAATATGGGCGTAGTTAATGGTGAACTAGAAGTAGTTGATCTCTCACTATCAGCTAAAGGCCAAAAAGAACTTTCGCTATATATAGAAAACAAACGAGCCGAATTTAAGAACAACTTCGCATTTCCATTGCTAGTCAGCATTGCTAGTGCCATAGTCGGTGCTCTAATAACTTATCTGCTCATGAAATAGAAAGTTATTAAGCTTCCAAGAGCCCCACCCATAATGCTAAATAAAATTGTTTTTAAGATTTGAATAAATATTTTTTTATTCATAACTAAACCTTTCGTTACTAATCAAGATCATTCAGCCGTTTCATTAGTCGGACGATGCATTTTAGTTTTGTTCAGTAGCTTGTTCAGGAGTATTTGATCTGTTAGATCAAGTGCTCCTTTTGCTTGTTCATATGTCAAGGTATGTTCTTCAATAACTTTTAGTAATTCTTTGGCAATAGGAAGCGACTCTCTATCGAAGAAAAAACCGGCCCCTCGCCTACTAACTTGATATCGGTCTAAGTCCATTCATCTCACCTCCTTCTACAGCCCCAGATCGTTGTCGTCATCAACGATCTCTTTCTTATGTTCCTGGAATTTTTCAATCGCCTTTTCGTTGTAGTAGTAGCGATCACCACTCCAGTAACCATATTGACTGCGGTGCCCTTTCGGAGCTTTTAATCCTAAGATCTGGCCCCACTTGCCAATGTTGTAAGCATTAGTGCCGAGTTGTTCGGCGATTGCACCGGCGGTAACGGCAAGACCGTTTGTGATTGGGAACATCAACTGATTCGTAGCTTCCGTGTAGTACGCTTGGCGATAGTGCTCTTCTTCCTGACGGTCGCCAATCTTGATCAGCAGCTCAGCTCGTTTGTTAGCAGCTTCTTGTTCTTTTACCGCTACATATCGGCGGTGATATTCGAGATCTTGGCGTTGGAAATCGAAATTGCCATTTGTGATCAGTTTCCCGTTGTGTTCAGCCTCGTACTCGTTAAATAGGCTGACATACGTTGCCGTAAAGATTGTTCCTTTGCGACCGGTTAACTTATTGGCCACAAACTCACATCCCTGTTTAGTCAGCAGATAGCAAGGAAGTTCTTTGTTTTGAGATGAGATATAGCTTGATTCAATGAAGAATTTAGGAGAGTCCAATTTTGGACTGTCCTTCATATCATTGATGTATCCGCGAATGTCACGCATCAGATGGCGATGAGTCTTACCAATCATTCTCGCAACGTCCCGACTATCAATTACTTGTTGCTTGGATTCGCCAGCGTATTTGATGATTTTTCCAGTATCGAAATTCTCCATTTATTTTTCTCCTTTTGAGTTTTTCTCAACGTTTGGAATAAAAAAATCATTCAAAGGAATGCCTAATTTTTTGCTAAGCAACGGCAATTCGTTTGCCTTGAATTTTTGGTAGCCATTCTCTCTTTTCAAATAGAGAGACCGATTGGCTAACCCTAGTGCTTCAGACATTTCTTGAAGTGTATATTTATGTTCCAAGCGTTTCTGCTTGATTAGTTGAATATTAATCGAGTAGGTCAACATTTCACTTCCTTTTTGGTTGCGATTATCTCAACCACGATTTTCATTATACGTTTCGATTCTAGAAACGTCAACACTAAAGTTTCTTTTTTCTCAAAAATATGTATCTTTTTTGGAAACATCGCTAAAATAGAAATTGTAATAGAAACCGCACACAATGGCGATAACAAGGAGGCGTTAAAATGCAAACACAATTAGCTGCCAGAATAGTCGACCTGCGAGAAAGGGTTAACATGAGTCAATCAGAATTGGCCAAACGTCTTGGCATCGACAAATCATCAATGAATAAAATTGAAAAAAGTACCCGAAAAGTTTCTAGCGAAGAACTTGATAAAATCGCATCAATTTTTGATGTCTCAACGGACTACTTATTAGGCAGGAGCACACCGGATAGGAAACATATAGAGCAGGAAACCGACTTAGATAAAGCTATCGATGAATCGCGTAGTTTTGATGGCAAACCAATTTCCGACCATGATAGAGAAGTCGTCAAAAAGATCCTACGCGGGTATTTTAACTAAGTTGAATGGCGGTGATAGGCATGGATCTATCAATCAAAAGGCTACTCAATCGATATAACATTAAAGTGGAATACACGAATGAAGTAGAATTTACCGCACAACTTTTTAATACGCCAAAAGGCATGGTTATCATCATGCACAGTGGGATGTCTGACGAAATGGAAAACCAAGTAGTCTTGCATGAAATTGGGCATATCAAAAATGACGGCTGTCAATCATACCAAGACTGTCGGTCAAGAATAGTTATGGAAAAGGATGCCAATGAATACATGCTCGGCAAAGTGGTTGGTGACTATATCAATGATTGTGATCCAAGCGAGCTTAACTCAATCGATTTTTTAGAGCGCCACAATCTTAGTCAGTCTCTTGACTATACTGTTCGAAATTTAATCCGCAAAAATTGTCCAAACTCTGATGACATTAAAAGCTGAATTTATTGGGAGTGATTATTTATGATGATTTTAGGTTTTCTTCTTCTATTTCTTTCCGTTTGGTACTGGATGCGCAATCGTGACCGCAAAGGCGGCATGATCAGTGCCCTGCTTTTAGCGGTGGTCGGCGTGACTATCATCGGCTTTACCCACGCTGACAACGTGGAAAAACAGCGGGCTGCGGAATCGTCATCGATTGCGTCGTCTAAAAAGGCCAAGTCCGAGTCAATCTCGGAATCCAAGAGCGAATCGTACGACCAGGCTATGGATGACGCTACATACACCGCGCTGGCAAAGAACCTGACCAGTCAAATGGCGAGCGACTCTACGCTTAACGGCTTTAAGATCGATTATAAAAAAGATGACGGCCAGTTTTTCGTAACCGTGCCTAACAGCGTTGCTGCCATGACCGACAACGAGCAAAAGGAAGTCTACGGCAGTGTGATCAGTTTGCTTGAAAGCCACAACGCTAATGCACCAGTATCGTTTTACGACCAAAATGACAACCCAGTTGCTCGCATGACGTTAAGCGGCGGTGTCAAACTCTACAAATAAAAAAAGCCCTCTCTGGAGAAAGGACGTGAAGTGAATTGGAAGATAAGGAAAATAAAACTATATTTGTTGATATGACGGATGATCCCCA
>ERZ791897.535-NODE-535-length-27075-cov-4.473094_pt1 | contig 27075 bp, 20 predicted proteins | sample MGYA00510152_ERZ791897 | MGnify/ENA primary metagenome ERZ791897 (study PRJEB30046, sample SAMN00792050) | human gut metagenome | study: EMG produced TPA metagenomics assembly of the A metagenome-wide association study of gut microbiota in type 2...
CTGCATATCAATGCCGCCGGCTGCTTCAATGACTTTATCATATGCTTTGCAGACTTCTTCGCTGTCAGGGTTTTCTCCATCCGGAATGAAAATATGATCTTCTTTTACATTGATGTACTGAAAAAGATTTTCGTGCATAAAACTCCAGTAGCTCTGCGCATGACTTCTTTTGATTCCTCTGTACTCATCGAGATTGATCGTTGTGATCTGTGAAAAATCAACTTCCCCCCTATTGTATGCTTCCACGATTTTTTGATATGCACCTACCGGTGAACCGCCGGTAGCAAGTCCTAAAACCGCATCCGGTTTTAAATTTACCTGTCCTAAAATCAAATTTGCTGTCTTTACAGAAACCTCATCATAGTTTTTCACTTTAATAATTCTCATGTTATTTTCCTCCCTCTCCCTACTGGTATGAATCATATGACATCATAAAACGTTCTTTTACCGGCTTTGTATCAACCCCACATAACAGGCAGCACATGATACATGCGCCATATACCGGCGGATAGTCCGGAACGTCTAATTCAATATCCGGATGCAGCATCTCTTTTAGCATTTCCCGGAATGCCGGTTTCTGTTTTAAAATTCCGCCGGATGCAACCACATATTTTCCGATATCATAATGATCCACGGCAAAATTGATAAGTTCCGCTAAACATGCTGCATTGTTCTTTAAAATCTGCTCGGCGATTTTATCCCCATTTTCATATGCCAGAAATACGCACGGCGTAAACGAAGCAATATAGGACTGGTTTTTACTGTAGATGTCCTGGATGCTCTCCCATACCGTATTCCCTAATTTTTCCTCAACAAGATCCGTCAGTATCGTATGTTCTCCGATCCCGTCCCTTGCATCCTGCGCTGCACAGATCGCATCCCGTCCGATGTGGTAGCCGCTGCCGCCTTTATCAAGCAGATAGCCGCGCCCGCCAAAATGCTTTAAATTTCCATTCTGGTTTGCGTAAATGATCATTCCGGTTCCGCTGATTGCAGCCACACACCGGTCAAGATTTTTTCCACAGGCAATGACGTTATAGATGTCATTTTCGCACTGGATTTTTACTTTCGGATATTTTTCTTTTAACATCTTTTTGATCTTTGATGTATTGTTTCCGGAATCTAATCCTGCAGCACCCACAAAGATTCCGCTGATCTTCCCTTTGATCTTCATGAGCGTATCAATGCCAAGCTGCAGGATGTTCATTGCCTCCTCCATTCCTACCGTATTCGGATTGCAGCCGTCTAATACGATCCGGTTTAAGATCCGTCCACTCTCAGAAAATAAGACAAACTCGGTTTTTGTTCCTCCCCCGTCAATTCCGATCATCATCTTTTCGCCTTCACTGCTCTCTCCGATCAGTGTATCAATGGATACATCTAAAATCTCTGAAATTACACAGAGATTCTCGATACTCGGACAGGACTGCCCGCACTCCCACTTCGATACTGCCTGCGGGCTGATCCCTAATTTTTCTGCAAATTCATACTGGTTTATTCCCCTTTTGTTCCGGTATGTTTTAATGTTCTCCGCCATTGTCATGATATCAAACATTTCGCATCCCCCATTTCGTTTTTTCTAATTTCATTATAAAACTAATAGTTGTTATTTCAAGCATGTACTAGTTGTTATTCCTTTTTGTGCGTCAACCATTAGTTGATATATAAATAGAAAAACAGAGCGGATATCGTACAAGTACAATACCGCTCTGTAAAAGTTATACTTTTTAGTCCATATAAGCACCCTTCATCGCACTGGTCGCGTGCTGTGCATACAGTTTTAACAGACCACGTTTATATTTGCTGGTAAATCCTTTCCAGTTCTTTTTCCGCTCCTCTAAAATCTGTGCTATTTCTTCCTCCGTCTTTTCCTCACCTTTCACACCTACGATCGCAAGACGGCGGTTTGCAACATCAAGTTCAATGAGATCTCCCTCTTCCACAAATGCGATCGGGCCGCCGGCTGCTGCCTCCGGAGATACATGTCCTACGACCGGTCCTCTGGATGCGCCGGAAAAACGTCCGTCTGTGATCAGTGCAACGCTGGCTGCAAGTTTCGGGTCAGAACAGATTGCCTCGCCGGTGTAGAACATCTCCGGCATACCGCTGCCTCTCGGTCCCTCGTAACGGATAAATACAGCATCCCCCGGAACTACTTTACCCTTTAAGATCGCATCGATCGCTTCTTCCTCACTGTCATAAGGTTTTGCATTTAATCTTGCATGGAACATTTCTTTCGGACAGGCAGTGTGTTTGATGACTGCTCCCTCCGGTGCAAGGTTGCCGCGCAGAATCGCAATACTTCCATCCGTACCGATCGCATGGTCAAAGTCTGCGATGATATCGGTACGTTTGATTTCTTTTCCGATCAGTGCTGATTTTTCTTTTAAAATTGCATCACAGTGTTCGTAAAAACCGTTTTTCTTTAACTCTTCTAAGTTTTCGCCAAGTGTCTTTCCGGTCACTGTCATCACATCAAGATGCAGCATGCTCTTGATCTCTTCCATAACTCTTGGCACACCGCCTGCATAGTAAAAATACTGTGCCGGCCAGTCTCCTGCCGGGCGGATGTTCAACAGATAATGCGCACCGCGGTGCATTCTGTCAAATGTATCTGCATCAATCTCAAAACCAAATTCGTGAGCGATTGCCGGAATGTGCATAACCGCATTGGTAGAACCTGAAATCGCTGCATGTACCATGATCGCATTCTCAAGGCTTTCCATCGTAACGATATCTTTTGCAGCAATGCCCATCTCGACTAATTTCATCAACTGTTTTCCCGCATCATAAGCAGCCTGCTTTAACTCCGGTGCAGTCGCCGGCATCAGCGCTGTTCCCGGAAGCATCAGTCCGAGTGCCTCCGCCATAACCTGCATCGTTGAAGCAGTTCCCATAAAGGAACATGCGCCACAGCTCGGACATGCATTGTGCTTGTAATAACGAAGCTGTTCTTCCGGAATCTCACCACGCTCATACTGTGCGCTGAATTTTCCGATCTGCTCTAAAGTTAAAAGCTCATTGATCTTGCAGCCCGGATCATTTTCTACATATTCCGGTTTTACAACGGTTGCTTCCATAACTCCGCCGGTCACAACGATCGCACTCATTTCTTTTAAACGACCGATACTCATAAGCATCGCCGGCATTGCTTTATCACAGCTTGCGATAAACACTCCGCCGTCAAAAGTTGTTGCGTTCGCCTGTGCTTCCACAAGGTTGGTAATCGCATCTCGGTGTGCTAAGGAATAATTGATTCCATCATGTCCCTGTGACATGCCATCACACATATCTGTCGCATAATAACGCGCTGCTTTTCCGCCGTTTTCGTCAACACCTTTTACTGCTTCTTCCACAAAAATATTTAAATGACTTGAACCCGGATGACTGTTTCCATAAGTGCTCTCTATGATGATCTGCGGTTTGGAAAGCTCCTCCTCTTTCCATCCCATACCCATGCGGAGCGGATCCATCTCCGGTGCAAGTTCTCTTACTTTCTGACTTCTTAATTCCATATTAATCTCCATTCCTGCGCTGCCGTCCATCGCATCTCAGGTTTGTGCATAAGCACAAATTCTACATGTGAAAAATGTATTTTTCACACTAACCCTATTTTCTGCGCTACATTCGCGCATCTTAAGTTTATTTTTCACATTTCTTCTATACAAAGAAAGAAATAATAAGTGCTACGATAAATCCGGTTCCACCAACTAATGTCTCCATGATTGTCCATGTTTTTAAAGTAGTTTTCTCATCAAGTCCGATCAATGATCTTACCAGCCAGAATCCGGAATCATTAAAGTGTGAGCAGACTGTCGCACCACCAGCAACGGCTGCAACCACACATGCAAGATACATCGGTGATAAGGATGCAATCTCTGGCATTGCTGCTACGATTCCTGCTGCCATGGTCATTGCTACGGTTGCAGAACCTACACAGATTCTGACAAGTGCTGCAACTAAAAATGCTACAACAACGATCGGCAGATTTACGGATGCGACTGCATTACCAATGATCTCACCTAAACCGGAATACTGTAAAATGTAACGAAGCACACCGCCGCATGCTGTCACAAGAAGGATCAGTCCTGTCGGCTCTAATGATTTTGTGAGGATCTTCTCTAATTCTGCCATAGAATAACCATGTCTGGTTCCAAGGATAAACATTGCTGCTAATGTTGCAATCAGGAGTGCTGCAAACGGCTGTCCTAAAAAGTTAAACAGCGGCTGTACACCTGCTAATGCCGGTACCACTCCTGCAACGGATTTTAATATGATAAGTACCAGAGGAATCATGATAATGGTAACAACGGATGCAAAACTCGGAAGTTTGGATTCATCAATATCTTCCTGATTTGCGATCTGCTCCGGAACCGGAACATAAAATTTCTTCCCACAGATTGCTCCCCAGACCGGACCTGCAACGATCATCGCAAAAAATCCACAGCATACACCGACTAAAATAACCCAGCCAAGTTCCACGTTTAACATGGTAGCAACTAAAACCGGTCCCGGTGTCGGCGGAATGAATGCATGTCCCACGGCAAGTCCTGCTAAAAGCGGGATTGCATAAAACAGGGATGATTTCTTTGTTCTTTTGGCAAGAGAAAATGCCAGCGGAATTAAAATGATAAGTCCTGCATCAAAAAATACCGGGATGGAAATAACAAGACCGGTGATTCCAAGCGCCCATGCAGCCTTCTCATCTCCAAATTTCTTTACCATTGTAACTGCCAGCGTCTGTGCTCCACCCGATGCTTCCAATATCGCACCAAACATGGAACCTAGTCCTACCAAAAGAGCGATTCCTTTTAGCGTGTTTCCTATACCATCATCGACCGCTGTTACGATCTCTTCAAATGGCATTCCTGCGATCAGTCCGATTGCAATCGCACCGATTAAAATGGAAAGCATGGCATGAACCTTAAATTTGATAATCAGAACTAACAACAATGCCAGTCCGATAATTGCTGCGATAACCAGTCTTGTGGTATCTAATTCTGCGACGTTACCCATGATATACCTCCTTATCAGCTTTCGTATGACGTCTGATGTTTCGTTGTGTTTATTCTATTTTACAGGGCATTTTTTGTCAATACATCTGATGTCTAGTTCTTTAAAACCTCTTTTTTAGACAAAAAAACAAGGCTTTTCTCTTAAAAACAGCCTTGTTTTTTGTGTATTTTTCCGATATTGCCTTATATTATCAGCACCTGGTGGATGATCATAGGACGTCTTTGCATCTAATTCTCTTTTTTCAACGCCTCTTCCTGTTTTTTCAAAATCATCTGACGATTATAATTAAGGTGCATGATCATAGCATATTTTGCCCCTGCACTGTCCCCTCTTAAAATTGCATCCGTGATCGCACGGTGCGTATCGATCGTCTCCTCTTTTAACTGGCGGTGTGTCAGATTCACGAATGTAATGACCGCTGACTGGATGATCGGCACAAGTTTTTCGATCACTTTATTTTTGCTGCAGCGCGCAATGCAGGTATGAAATTCCACATCCTTCTGAAGGTGGTTCTCTCCTGCAAGATAAAGTGTTTCCACCTCATCACACAGACGTTTTAACTCTGCTTTTTCCTTGTCCGTGGCATTTTCGCTTGCTAACATTGCAATCTCCGGCTCTAACATCAGACGCACATTGCAAAGGTCAAGCGCCAGTTCAAATTTATCCGTAAACTTTGAAAGCCCAAGCGGATCATCCTCTAATCGGTTTGTCCCGATCACATAGGTTCCGGACCCCCGGCAGACTTCAAGCACTCCTTTGGAAACCAGGCTTTTTACAGTTTCACGTACCGTACTCCGCCCAACACCAAACAGTTCTGCCAGCTCAAATTCATTTGGCAGCTTCTCACCTATTTTTACCGGCGTATGTAAAATATAGTCCATCAATTCTTCTTCTACATGCGGTGCTAACAATTCCCGGCTCTTTTTCTCCATATTGTTTCATTTTCTCCTTTGTGCTGGATGATTTCTAAAGACATCATACCACTTTTTTCCGGATGTTTGGAAACTTTTATCTCGCCTTCGCAAAATATTCGTTTAATATCTCTTTGATATAGTGATAACGTCTCGCATAGGAATTTTCCACGCGGATGATCTGCATATGGTGTGCTTTGCAGATTTCATTTTTCTGTCTGTCCCTCTCCCGCACCACCTCATCCTCAAAATGCTCCTTGCCGTCAAGTTCGATCGCAAAAACAGGCATCTCCTGTTTTCCTCTTTTTTCGTAGACAACAAAATCAAATCTTCCCATATAAAACAGGTTATCGTAAGTGACATTTTCCTTAAACACCTGTGATATGGCGACCTCTTTGTGAATCGTGTATCTGTTTCTGGTGAGCCAGATATTTTCCAGCGCATGTGTCAGATTCTTTAAAAATGCAGTTTCTGTCTCTGTGGAAAACGGCTGTATTCCAAGTGCCCTCGAACTGACATGTTTTTCCGTGATCTTTGATTCACCGTTCGTTTTCACATATTGCACCAGCTCGTATAGGTCATCATCCTCATTTCCCTGATGAAGACGTTCTAATTCCTTTTCGTCTGCTAAAAGGATCAGCTTGTCTTTCGCCCGCGAAGTTGCGACATTGATCAGCTCTTTATTATTTTTAAGCCAGTCATAAGTGCCTTTCCCGGTCCGGTCACTGAGTGCTGTAGAAAACAGCACTACGTCCTTCTCATCTCCCTGAAACGCATGTACCGTCCCACACACAACATGTTCAAATCCATTTTCTCTGATCCCCTGCTCAATCAACATCCTCTGATTTACAAACGGTGTAATGACAGCAATGCTTTTATCCTGATTTTCCGCTGCATAATGCATAATCTCTTCCACTTCTGCGGGTGAGGTATTTTTGATGTCACTTTGACCTCCAGCCACATTTACATAGACAAGCGGCTGTTTTTCCCTGCTGTCAGAATGCACCTGCAGCTTTGAGTTATAATATTTTTTATTGTTAAAGTCGATAATTTTTTCATTACAACGGTAATGATTGCGCAGCAAAATCTCATCACTGACCGCATCACAGGCAAGATAAGTCTTATAAATAGAATTTTCGCGGTAATCATATTCATCTGCGACATGGTATTTTCTGCGCAGCCTGCGGTTAGTAAGCTCATCTAATAAGATCACAGGCTTTAACTGCTGCGGATCTCCCACCAGCATCAGTTTTTCGCCACGGATAATGGGCACTAACGAAATTGCTACATTGCACTGGCTTGCCTCATCCATGATCGTCATGTCAAACAGTGGTTCCGGTTCCCCTAATTTATGGGCGGAAATGCAGGTCGTTATCATGATCGGAAATACCTTCTGCAATTTTTTCACGTTCTCTGATTTCTGCAGATACTTGTTAAATGCCACCGCCTGCTCATTCGGATCGTCATCATCATCCAGAATTTCCCGCAGATCCCCAAATCTGTTACTTTCCAGCTCCTTAATGTATTTTGCTGACATATAAAATAGATACTGATAAAACTCTTCCTCATTACGGTCTAGGAGCACCATCGCATCCTGCTCGGATATCTCACCGATCTTTTTGATTTTTTCATCCAGATTCCGAAGCTGGCGTCCCTGAAGATCTGCATGAAAATGAAAGAGTGTTGCGACATTTTTCATCCGCTCCTGATATTCCATTACCTGTGTCAGCGTCTCTTTACGTTCTGTCAGATCTAAGATTTCCTCATACTCCTTTAATCTGCCGGAAAGCTGTTTTGCACGGTCGATCCTGTCACCCTTCCGCCGGTCTAACGTAGACGAAAACACTTTAATTCCCTGCACTTCTCTCCGAAGCTGATTAATATAGCGGATGCATTCTTTTACCTTATCCTGGTTTCCAAGGCGTAATACCGGAAATGCGATTCGTTTTCCTTTATAGGTCAGGAAACTTAATTTTTCAAATACGTTGTCTATGGGAACATTATTGTAGGATGCAAACAACACCGTCATATTATTAAAAAACGCCGTTACGATCGTATTTAAGATTGTATTTGTCTTGCCGGTTCCCGGCGGTCCCTGAATATAGGCAAGCGGATATTTCACGGCATTATTGATGGCAAGAAGCTGGTCAAGATTGATATTGCGATTTAACAGAGCGATCGGATACGCTTTCGTTCTTCGCGGCCGCTCTAAAAGATCTCCGAAAAAAGCACGGATTGGAAAAGTAATCTGTTCTTTTTCGTACATATCAAGGATTGCCTTATATTCCTCATGCAGGTTCAGTACACAGTCCATACCAAGTCCAATGACATAGGGCATATCATCCACAACCGATTTTGATCTGCTTTTTTCTGCGATAGCATCTTTTATTTTTTCAAGATTTGTTTCAAAATCGGACAGCAGTTCATATTCATCCGCATCTAAATATCTCCGGATACTTTCCTGTGTTCCTCCTATGGTAAACTGCGTGCAGACCGTGATATCCTCATCCGGTTTAAACGCTTTATTTTTCACATCAAGATTCAGATTCCGGTATGCAAGTACATACAAACCCTTTTTCGTATGGATACTTAAAATATTAAGCGCCAGCTTCTTTATATGGAGTGTCTTTCCCTGTTTATCCTCCCGGCTCATCCTCCACTGAAAGTTCGTCACAATTTCCTTAAACTGCTCCTCCGACAACTGGTACTCTCCGTCACGCACCCGGTCGCCATCTATATAATGCACCAGCTCATAATCTGTGGTATACGGCGTGGCATCCAGTTTGCTGCACATTTCCAGATAACTTAGTATTTTTAAATTAGCCGTGTTTGCAAAAAGGTTCTGATAACGCTCCGGATGCAGTGCAATGTCTTCGGTCAGCTGTTTGTTTTCCGGACAATAAGAACCTTCTATAACCTGGGTAGACAGGATAGCATCAATATAAATTTTATCGTATTCTTCAATCGTGCACCTGTTCAGATGAAGTCCTTCTACTTTCAGTGTCCGGTTACGTGGATCTAAATCCCGGATTCCGATCCAGTAGTTTGTATGTTTGCCTTCTTTGTTCAGATATTCAATTTTCAGCCATTTTCCTTCATGAATGGCTTTGAAGATATCCCTGCATATACTGTTCATATAATCTACACTTTTATTGAATTCTTACCATTTCCGGATTAGTCTTAAAATAAGATGCCCTTGAAACTTTATTTTTTTCCAGATACTGATTTTCTACCAGATTTTCCAACACCTGTTTTCTGAAATAAGTAGAATCACTTACTCCCAGATACGATACAATCTCGGAAACCTTGCGTGCCTGATAATAACAAAATGATAACACCTTTTCATCATAGACCGTTCCATTTGGTACTGGTGCAAAAAGTATATTCGGTACACCACTGTCTTCCACTCCATCTGAATATGTCAGATCCGGAAGCACCAGTGTAAAATGATCTGATGAAGAATATATATATGGCCGATGTGTTTCATCGACATTCTGATATTCTTCCATAATTTTCTCAAATCCTGTCCCTGCTGCCTCCATAACATTGCAGTTTACCAATACAGACGTTATTAATTCATTTCTCCTTTTCGAAATGATTCCGGATAAATCATACGTTTTCCCAATTTTTTCACCTATGTAAAAACCTCCTGGGGAAGAAATTTCCAATCTGTCCTTAAACATATCCATCTGAATCTGTGTTCCGTCTAAAAAGTAATCACGATGTGCAACCGCATTGATCACACCTTCAAACAATGCACGTTTTGGATATGCATCTATATTTTTTCTTGTATTATCCAGTTTTATCATGGAATGATTCATTCTCTGTTCCACAAATTCTATCATGTAATTAATATCTGCAATTATATTTCCATGGAAACGGTTGACTGTAACAATCCGCTCACTTCCCTTATTAAACCCTGAGAACACAGAACATACAACCTCTGTTTTTTTTCCCTGATAGTCATCTCCAAAAAGCACTGCACCATTGACAAGCAGCCCATTTTCATTATAAAACCCCATCGACATTAAAGCTTTTTCCGATAATTCTTTTCCATTATTATGCAATGCATAAAATTCCTGAAGCGTCTTATAATTTTCTGCTTCGTATTTTTTATCCGACAAAAGAAGATCAAACTGTGTGTTCCTGCTTTTAACACTCATTTCTATAATCTCTTCGTAGGTTGCACCATTTGTAAATCCGTCCCGTCTCATAAAAATGGACGGAATATTTTTATACTTTAAAATGACCGGCTTTACAACTGATTCCGGTATATACACATGTATAATAAATCGTTCATTTCCGTTTGCCTCATAACGCACAAAAGATACTTTCATCTGTGGTTTCGGTGACAGATGTTCGTTCACTTGATTATTAAAATAATTCCGTTCATTGTCAGCTTCTTTTCTGTTAAAACCTATCAGCTTATTTGTTTTATCTTCGACTCCGATATAAAAATCTCCTCCGGAAGCATTTGAAAATCCGGCAATGCTTTTCAGCCATCCCACAACATCTTCCCGATTCAACCTGCTCTTACATTCACATTTATCACTTTCCAACTCGACGTTTTCTATAATCTCTTCCAAATACATCGCTTATCACCCCGGTTTTATACACAGTTTTAATATGCTTTATATTTTATTTCAATCATACTTCAAAGTCACTTCAAATAGTTTCATTTTACTTTGAAGTATAATTCTATTATTTCCATACTACACATAATTCAAACTTTTTTTGCGATGTTCTTTCTTATTTGCTGATTTTTGGCTCATGTTCTCACACGTTATGTATTTTCCCCATCCCCCTTGCATACTCTGCCAGCTCCCTGTTTGCCTCATTGAACGGTCCAAACTCTTTCACTGTGCAGATGCAGGTCTTGCAATGATCGATCAGCTGTTTTGCTGCCTGCACTTTTTCCATTCCAATCGGGAAAAATGCCTTTTCCGACACGACTTCCGATGCTAAAGCCACTGCTGCATTGTACTCTACATCATTTTCCTGCAGGATTCCTGCCGCAAACGGAACAGCTTCGCGCCACAGTCTGTTGTATACCGGGATTCCGCTGCCTGCACCTCCGATCACAAACACCTGCGGGCTGACCGGATTTAAAATCTTATCGTCACTGCAAAAATCTTTGTTCTGGCAGCTATCGGCACTATGCTCCCGGAAACCTTCTGCATTTTCATATCCCGCACACAAAAAGATCTGCCCTGTTACCGGATCAAAACTTCTGTCTGATACTCCGTACAACTCCTGCACATAAGTCCCGGCAAAAATTTCTTCCGGCGTGCCGACACGGTCGATGCGGTCACCTCTGACACAGGCGATCGTATCGGAAACCTTCTGCGCAAGATCAAGTTCATGCAGCGACATGATGACTGCCATCTTTTTATCTCTTGCAAGCATACGGATATTTGTAAGAATATCCATCTTAAACCCCATATCCAGATAAGAAGTCGGCTCGTCTAAGATCAGTATCTTCGTATCCTGGCAGATCGCACGCGCAAGCATCAGACGCTGGCGCTGTCCGTCACTGATCTTCATAAAATCCTGATCCTGCACCTCTTTCGCGTGGACGAGTGCAATCGCCTCATCCACTTTTACCCAGTCTTCTTTTGAGAGGATACCAAATCGCCCCGTGTAGGGATAACGCCCGGAAGCCACTACTTCCCTGCCACTCATCAGTTCCGTGCGAAGCCGTTCCGTCATGACCATGGACAGCCGTTTTGAAATCTGGCTGTCTTTTAACTCATCCATGGAGTTTTCACCCAAAAACACCGTTCCGTCCAGTTTCTTTAGCTGTTTGGTGATCGTTTTTAAAATTGTGGATTTTCCAGAGCCATTCGGTCCGATCAACGTCAGTATCTCTCCCGGCCGGACAGAAAGATTCACATCCCCGATCAGCGGCTTTTTCTCATAGCCGACGGTCAGATGCTCTGTACGGATTTCCTGCATATGCGCTACCTCCCCTCCTGTTTTCTCAACATTGCCGCAATTACAACCGGAACTAAAAACAGCGCTGTGACAGAACTGATGCTGATCTCTGTCGGTGCAAACACAGTCCTTGCGATTCCATCACAGAAAAGTGTCACGACTGCGCCGCACAGAAAGCACCCCGGTATTAAAATAAGCGGTCTTGCTGTCTTTGTAGCCATCCTTACCAGATGCGGCACCGCGATCCCGACAAAGGAGATCGGCCCTGCAAACGCAGTCACACAGGCAGACAGCAGGCTCGACAAAAGGATCATCGTAACCCGGAGCGCCTTTACATTGACACCTATATTTCTGGCATAAGCCTCCCCCATCTGGTATGCCCCGATCGGTTTTGCCAGACAAAATGTCACAAGAACCGCTGCACCAACGATCACGACGATCATCTTTATATTTTCCCATGTCATGCCGGAGAAACTACCCATTGACCAGTTGTGAAGGTTAACGATATTCGAATCACTCGCAAACGTAACACAGAAATCCGTGATGGCAGAACAGATATAACCGATCATGATTCCGCAGACTACAAGCAGAGACATTTTTGATACACGAAACGAAATAAGCAGCACAAATCCCATTGCGAGCATGGAACCCACAAATGCAGCCGCCACCATGCCAAAGGAGCTGATCATGATCCCTTTTTCCAGCAGAAAAATCATGGTAAGTGCCACTATCAGCTTTGCACCGGATGAAATTCCAAGCACATACGGTCCTGCGATCGGATTCTGGAAAAAACTCTGAAGTAAAAATCCCGATACCGACAAAGCACCTCCAAGCAGGATCGCAGCAAGTATACGTGGCAGCCTGATTTTCCACACGATCTGCGAAAATGTCTCATCTTTTCCACTTCCTGCAAAGATTGCAAACAGGTCTGATGTGGATATGTCAACACTTCCTGCTGCAACATTCCATACAAAAAGTGCCATCAACAGGATAAATGCAATAACAAACGAAATAATATATCTTCTCTTCATGATCTAATTTTCTCCCAAAGCCACAAAACTACCTTCAGCCTGGTACAATCTGCCAGTCATTATCTTTTATGACACCATTTCCTTTGCGGCATAATATCAATCCAGTTTCTTTAAAAACCGATACTCTGCATCGGTATCTCCAGTCAGAACTTTATTCAGATCCTCGATAAAATCACAGGTTCCACTCGTCTGCTGATAAAAGTTACTGCCGGTCGTATAAACCTGACCTGATTTTACGGCTTTAAAATCTGCAAACAGGCTGTTTTTCTGCACCAGTTCAGCAATCGATGTCAATTCTCCTTCTATTGTACCATTATAAATAAGAATGTCAGCATCTTTTTCGGCCGCATAAAAATCTTCCATCTGCATTTTCAATGTGGAGAGCGCATTTTCTTCCTCCTCCACATAGCCGTTTAGGGAATAAGTGCCGCCCGCAAGTTCTATCATTGATGACACATAATCGTTTGGTTTGCGCACGGTGACGGTTCCATCGGATGCGACTGCAAAAAATGCCACGGAAAGTCCTGTTTTTTCTTTCTCTAAAATTGGTTCTATATGCGCCACCTGCGCATCAAAAAACTCTTTGGCCTGCTGTTCTCTTCCGAACAAAACGCCAAAAAGTTTTATCCATTCGAGTCTTCCCAGCGGATGTTTTTCATAGCTGGAACGCTCGATCATGACCTTGATCCCAAGTTCTTCTAACTTCTCTTTCACTTCCGGATTATGTGTGATCATCGTATTTTCAATCGCAAACGTACATCCCCCGGAAAGTAAAAGTTCGTAATCCGGTGCACTGTATTTTCCGGCATAGATCAGCTTTCCCTCTGCCATGGCATCTGCGGCTGTCTTTACATACCAGTCTTTTTCTTTTACTCCTGTATATTTCAAATCAGAGACCGCACCGATCTGGCAGACTAAATCCATCACCGCACTCGACACCAGATATACATTTTCAAGCGGTTGCTCTAAAACCGTCACATCCCCCGGCACATTTTCCGGTATAGCAATACCTTCTGGTACAAGCAAAAAACGACCGTTATCCACGATCGTAATCAGCTTATAAGCACCATATTGTTCTACTTCAAACTGATCGGCGTAGGATAACTCCATACGCCCATTGCAGTTTAAGTCTGTAAAATCAGCCGTTTCCGGGAATCGGAAAGTCAGTGTATAATCGATCTCATGCGGTGTACTCATTGCCGTTGTATCACCGATCACATCCATCTCACATGGGATACCATCAATTGGAAATGTGAATGTAGAGTTTCCACCCTCATTTTCATTGAGATATTTCTCCCCGTTCACGATCATGTAATCGTAATGCGTACTGCTCCATGTGATCGTCGCATATGCCACTCCATCCGTTACAGTAACTTTCGCCTGTGAATCCACGGTTGCTTTTCCGCTGCCGCCCTCTAATGTGACTTCCACCGTATATTCGCCATCCTCAGGAACTGAGCCTTCTGTGCCGTCTGCCTGTTCTGTGGCATCTTTTCCTGCGATGCTTTCTTCTGCTCCATTCTGCTCTGCCATGCCGCCTGCATTTTCCTCTGTGGCATTCTGTCCTGCTGTCTGTGTATTTTCTCCTGCTGCTCCCTGTGCATCTTCCGTTGCAGCCACACTACTCTCTGTCTGGGCAGCATCATTTTTTGTTCCGCATCCTGCAATGATCTGCATGCACATCATTGCAGCTAAAAGCACTGCAGTCACTTTTCTTTTCTTCATATATCTCTCCATCTATATCCAGGTCTGTATCTGACCGACCAGCCCGGATCAGTTAATCTGCTTTCTGTGGATCAGAAACACTTACCTTATGATCGTACCACTCGCCTTTTGTGCCGAGGATTGCAAGATCAAACTCTTCATCTAATGCTTCTACCGGAACATCAAAACCATATACTTCTTCACTGGTTCCATCACTGTATTTCACAGTGTCAGTTGTAGGCTCTAAAATAGCAGCGCCATCTTTCTGTGCATCGTCTGCTGTTCCAACGAAAAGGTTTACGATCTTCTTTGATACAAGGCTGATATGGATCGTCATTTTTCCATCCTGTACAGTAAGTATTCCACGTCCCTCGTCTGCTTCATTTACATGGAACATACTGCTGTCGGTATCAAACTTTGCTGTGTAAGTTCCATCCTCGAGAGTACCAACGGTACTCTCTGTGGGGGATGTTGACTCAAGTGCTCCTAAAGAATCGATTGCGTCTTTTGTATGATCTACATAAATCTGCTCGATCGCGTCGATTCTTCCAAGTCCTGAAATCTGTGTATCAATGCTGTCAAAATATCCGCTTGCTGTAAACTGGCTCTTCCAGGAATCCTCATCATCTCCTGCCATATCGTTGTTCGCATGATCTCCTGCAACAACCATAAGCGGTCTTAAAACAACTTTTGTATAACCTGCTTCTTTTACTGCCTCGATCACATTTTCGCAGGATGTATCTTCCGGCTCACCCTCAACAGTTCCGATAAATACATTATCATAGGAAAGCGCTTCCATCTGGGCTGCCATCTGGCTGTAGCTTACTTTTGCAGAATGGGAAGTACCATGTCCCATAAATACGAATGCTGTACCATCCTCTTTTGCAGCATCCAGGGAATCATAACCTGCTGTCTTTACAGCCTCTGCTGTGATCGCCTCTGCAACTTTTGCCTTGTCCTCATTGATCACGGTGGCATCTGATCCAACTTCGCCAAGTAATGGCTCTGCAACGGTTACTGTCTCAAATTTGTCTTTATAATTATCAAGTGCTTCTACAAGCTCGTCATACTCTGCACCATGCATCAGATGTGTCGGCTGGACAACAAGATTTTTTACTCCGTTATCAACTGCTCTCTCTAATGCCTGATCCACATTGTCGATCTTCTCATCATCTCTTGCCTGAACATGGTTGATGATGATCTGTGCTGTAAAGGCTCTTCTTACAGACCAGTCCGGATATGCTGCTTCGAGGGCTTTTTCAATTCCGCCGATATCTTCTGCACGGCTGTCATTGAAAGATGTACCAAAACTTACTACTAAAAGTTCGTTCTCTCCGATATTATCCTCATTTAAAGGATCATCCTTTGTGGCATCTCCTGTATCTCTTCCGAAATAATCAGGATCTGCATTTTCACCGGAAACTAACTCTTTCTGTGCATCTGTCAGGGCATCCCATGCCTCTTTTGCTTCTGCACACTGTGCATCTGTATTGTCATTTCTTGTCTGGACATAGATCGCATCGATCAGTTCTGCGACATGATCAGCGGCTGCCTGATCGTCAACTTCTGTGCTCTCTACTGTTTCTGTTGCTTCTGTTTTCTCTGAAGCTGCCTCAGAAGTCTTAACTGTGTCTGTTGCTGTGTCTGCTGCTGTGTTGTTACTTCCGCATCCTGCGACCATGCCTGTGGCAAGTGCTAATGTAGTAAGTAACGCAATGGTTCTTTTCTTCATAATACTCTCCATTCCTGTGTGAAAATGTGTTTTTCACACTAATCTTATATAATGTATTGTTCATAGCTCACAGTATTTTCCCATACAAAGAAACACTCCGCCTTATGATACGGCGGAGTAATAAGTCTGCACATACAATAAAATGTACGCTTTTGCGGACATTCTGTTGTCATGAATAATAGAATGTACGCTCTGCGAACACTCTGTTTATACGGTACGACCAATTACTCGTGATCCGGGAAAATCATTTCCCTGTACCAGACAACTGGCAGGTTTCCTGGCTGAAAGATCATCACACAGATTCCGCCTTCCCAACGCATTGCACAAAAATGCAAAAAACATCAGTGACTTATCTTTAGAATCTGCACTCCCTAATCACAGTGACGAGATCGTACAGGAATCACACCTGTTTCCCTTTTAACCCGCCTGTTCCTGATTTAAAAATACGGCATCTTTTGCATACAGCCACATGCTTTTGGCAATAAACTACCCACTCTGCACACATTCTATTTCAAAAACGACCGGCACCAATTATCTTCTCTATGAAACTCTTAACATACTAGCATATACGCCCCATATTTACAACAACCACTTTTCTCTTGCAAATCATGCAAAATATGATATACTAATCAAGTATTTGCAAAAACATATCTGGAGACGTATCGAAGTGGTCATAACGGGGCGCACTCGAAATGCGTTAGCCCTCCGGGGCACGAGGGTTCGAATCCCTCCGTCTCCGCTCATTGGAATCGGAAACACGATTTATTTTATATTCGTGTTTCTTTTTTTACACTTTTTCGCCATTTCTCATAATTTTGCTTCTAAAGTACCATATTTTTTGCAATCTATGTCTATCATTTTTTGTCAAAAAATAGTAAAATAAGTGTAATTAATCTTAGGAAAGGGAGCTTGATATCCATGAAAAGCAAAAGCGTAAAAAATTCACTGACACTAATGTGTCTTATGATTGTTCTTGTAACTGTCATGGTCATTGGCGGTATTTCAATTTCAAATATCAGCACTATGACTTCCACGGCAAACAAGAATTATGAAAATGCCAGGTTAGACGGGTACGATACTGAGATCAAAAGTCAGGTACAGTCTGTCATCGCCATTTTACAGGCAGAATATGACAAATCCCAAAATGGTATTCTGACCGAAGATGAAGCAAAAAAAGAAGCAGTAGAAATCGTCCGCAACATGCGTTACAGAGATGACGGAAGCGGATATTTCTGGATTGATGACACCGACTACAACCTCGTTATGCATCCGATTTTAACCGATCAGGAGGGAAATAACCGTTATGATCTGACTGACCAGAATGGTGTCAAGATCATTCAGGAGATCATGAAAGTTTCTACCGGTTCTGACGGCGGCGGCTTCAATGAATTTGATTTTACGAAAGCCGATGGTGTTACCGTAGCACCAAAAATCGCGTACTCTCAAATCTTTACCCCATGGAACTGGGTTGTTTCCACCGGTAACTATGTAGATGATATGAAAGCGGAAATGAATAGTTCCAAAAACGAAGTTCAGGCGAAATATCATACTATGATCACAGTCATAATCATAATTGATCTGATTTTTATAGTTGTCGTATTCATTGCTTCCCGTATTTTCGGCAATGCAATCTGCAGACCTTTGATCGAGATCCAGAATTTTGCAAACAGGATGTCGACCGGGGATCTGACTACCGGAGTCAGTGTTTCAAGTAACAATGAACTTGGAAAAACAGCCGGTGCACTTGATCTTGCACAGCAGGAAGTTGTCGGACTTATCTCCAACATTGACAAGGTTTCCTCTCATTTACAGTCCGCCGTTGCAGATTTTAAAAAGAATTTCGACAGCATGAACGGCTCTATCCAGAGCGTTTCCGCTGCAATCAATGAAATTGCCCAAAACAGTAACTCTCAGGCAGCATCAACTTCAAGTGCCTCTGAAAATATTGCTGAAATTGCCGATGGCATCGCAGATACTTCCTCAGAAATGGAATCTCTTGATCAGAATGCACAGCTGATGCAGGATCGTTCCAATAAGTCCATGGAAACTTTACACAGACTGATTGATGTCAATTCTATAACCAAGACTGATATTGATTCCATGTATAACCAGACCGCTCAGACAAATGATTCTGTCAACAAGATCAGTCAGGCAGCTACCTTAATCAGCGAAATCGCATCCCAGACCAACCTGCTTTCTTTAAACGCTTCCATTGAGGCAGCAAGAGCCGGTGAAGCCGGACGTGGATTCGCAGTTGTCGCAGAAGAAATCGGCGGACTTGCAACCCAGTCTGCGCAGACAGTCAGTGAGATCAACAATATCATCAGTGAACTGAGCCAGAATTCCGAAAAATCTATGGAACTGATGAAGAAAATGAGTGAGGCTTCCGACGAACAGGTTGCAGCTCTTGAAAGTACACAGCAGATGTTTGAAGACTTAAAAGGTGCTCTTGATTCCTGTATGGCGTCCATCCAGACCATTACCGGAAAGATCCAGAATGTCAATTCTCAGCGTGAGCTTGTCACAGAGAGTATCGATACCTTGACACAGCTTGCAACCGACAATGCATCCTCCACAGAAGAAACTTCCGCAATGGCAACTGAGCTCGATACCGTTGTCCGGAAATCTTCGGATCTGGTATCTGCTTTAGCAGATGATATTGAAAAACTTTCTGCAGATATGAAACAGTTTAAGCTGTAAATCATATGAACTATATACAAATTAATATTTGGTCAAAAAAACCGTGCGGTAATTTTAAACCGCACGGTTTTTATAACTAAAGCAGGACTACACCCGTGCAGCCCCAGCAGTAAAACGAGTGGAGCAGGCTCAATGCCGCTTCCTCTTACGCAAAACATTTTTTGATCTGTTCCGTGATCCCGCCGTCAATCCATCCTTTCTGTACCATATTTTCCAGTATCGCACATGCCTCATCATGCGTCATTCCGGCTTTATATGGTCTGCTCTCTGTCAGTGCCTGATAGATATCAATGCACGCCATGATGCGTTCCTGCCGGTTTAGCTCGTCGGCAGTTTTACCGAACGGATACCCGGTGCCATCGAGTTTTTCATGGTGGAGCGCCGCCCAATCGCGGATATCCTCCATTCCTTCCGCCTGTGATAAGATCAGATATGTGTATCCCGCATGATTTTTCATTTTGGAAAATTCCTCATCCGTAAGGCGTCCCGGCTTTTCTAAGATGTCATTCCCGATCGCAACCTTCCCAATATCGTGCAGGGCACCTGCCATATACATTTTTAACACTGTCTCAGCATCATCCCCAAGATATGCTGACAATCTGGCTGCATTTTCTGCAACACCAAGTGAATGACGGCTTGTAAATTCAGATTTGTAGTCGATGATCTTTGCAAACAGATTGGCAAAATTTTTGCACATTTCATCGCTGAAATCCCGCTTTTTTCTCGGAACAATATTCCACAGCCGCTCTTCTAAATCTGCATCTCCAAGGCGTAAAAAATGTTCTTCCCCAAAAACGTCCAAAAAAACATCCACACATGCATCATCAAATTTTGTCCCTTTATTTTTCAAAAGATAATCTTTTGCGCGCTGCCACACGGCATCATCAAATACCGGCGTCCGGCAGAACGCATCTAAAATATCACACAGATGAATGATCCTTGCAAAAAGAGGGATCTCTTCCCACTTTTTTCCAAATGGTCCGCTTCCATCGGCATTTTCATGGTGATATAAAATCACATTTTTCACATCCGTCAGAAACGGGTACATTTTTAAGTTTTCTTCCCCGTAAATGCAGTGGATGCCAAGCTGCTTTGACGTTATATTTTCCGTATTATTTTTTGTAAGGTCATTGTGAAATTCCTCATGAATATACTGCGTCAGCGCATTGTCATGCAACAGCGAACATGCCGCAAGATCCTGCAGGGCATCTCCTGTAATTCCCATTTTTTGTGCGGTACATACGCTCATATATGCAACTCTTTTTCCATGTTTTGTCGCAACATGGGTCAGTTCCGCTTCGACACAGTCGAGTGCATAAGAGCATGCACCAAGCAAACCAATAATGTCTAATTCCATTTCCCATTCACTTTCTTTTTTATTTTTTCTATCTTAGCACACCAAAATGACTTTTTATAATAATACAGACCAAACCCCTGTTTTACAAATGCTTCTGCTATAAAATTTTCAAATAATGCACCTTTATAAATTCCAAGATTTTTATTTGCCCGAAGATCCTCTTCATAATCAATATTTATCTGTCTTTGTAAACTTTCATTTCTGTATCAGAAAAAGGTCTGCATTCCGTCATATTTTCCATCCAGCTTAAACGCTTTCAACGCTGTCGCCATATCGGGATACTCCTTTTATAATTGCTTTCGGCAAAATAGAGGATCGATTCTGTTTTTCCAATCTGCCTTGCCCCTTTGATAATCAACGGTAAATGATCCGGATCACTTTTCCATTCAATTAAATACTGATCTATTTTTTTAATACATACAAATCCTCATTTTAAAGTTTTTTCTTCATACGATATTCCCACGTTTCGCTGCTCATTATAACACATTTTATGAGCCATAAATATTATTTATTTCACATTTTATGAGCTTTATTTTTATATTTTCTCACATTTTATGAGGATTTTTTCTTTAATTTTTCACATTTCATGTTTCACTTTATCATTCCAACAATTTCTGCCACACGCTTTCCCCATGTTTCACTTTCCTGTTGAAGTTCCGTAGCACTGCGAACCTTTTCGATAAACTCTGCTTCATTCAAAACAAACAACCAGCTTATCTGTGGTTTTATTCTACCACGAATAAGCTGGTTTGTGTAAAAATAATTATTGTCTCACTAATAGGAGAAATCCGAAAGAAAATCGGAACTGTCTTATAAGTATCATAAAATTTTAATTCCATAAATTTATGGGAATTATGGAATATATATTGATATCTTTCTTGTAAAAAGATCAAGTTTCCTGTCTGTAGTCATTTTGGCAAACTTGAATTTACTTGCTTTTCTTCTCTTTGCTGCGTCTCACTAATGCGATAAATAGTTCAATGACTCCGCCACATAGCCATATGATACCTAACGCAATATTTTCTGCCCAGAACCAAAACGGTGACATAACAATCCATGTAATCGCTAAAATAAAAATTCCCCTACTGCTCATGATTTTCCTCCTGAAACTCCGATTGTTGCTTACATTATACTTCGTCCATCTCTCTAAGGACAGTGGGATGTTGTGATGAAAGTGAGAGAGATCGCTTACCTGTCAGACAATTTATCTTACTATATTTTTTGCACGATAAATTTACTGATTTAATATCTCTGCAATCGTGTTTGGTGCATATTTATTGAGTTCATGTCCTGCATTTGGAACGATGTGCAAAGTAGCTTGGGGTAGCAATTCTTTTAGCCTTTTAGAAGCCTTTAGATTGGCAGTATCCTTTTTTCCACACAAAATTGTTACTGGACAACGAATATTATTTAATTGCAAAGTAAAATCCAATGACCGCATAGAGTGAGCCAATTTTATGGTGCTGCTTTTTGATAGTCCCATACTTTCAAAAACCTTGTTTGGCATACAACGGAAGATAAGATTTTGAAAATCTATCAGTAAACTTGGAACTTTATATTGTGCGCCAATCAAAACCAGCGAATCCACTTTTTCCTCATGTCGAATAGCAAAATCAATCGCAAGAAGCGCACCTAACGAAAGACCGCAGATACGAAGCGGCTCTTTTACTTCTGAATACCGCTGTTCTAAATCACCCAAAATCTGCGAATAGGATATTTCATCTTCTGTTGAAGAAAAAAGTTCTGGGCAATCGACATCGGAAATTGATAGTTGTTGGACTACTTCTTTCCAGTCCTGTGCAGTTTGTCCCAACCCATGTAAAAAAACAGTTTTCATTAAACGCCTCCTAAGCTCAAGATAACCATCAATGCACAAACAAACTTGAATTTACAGCACCATTTTCCATAACAATGATGAAATAAATGGTTGAAGGAAGAACATAATAAGTGCTACAGATACACATATTATGTAAAAGTCACTCATTTTTGAATTTGAAAAGATTCGCTTCGTAAAATTATCAGTTATCCTATGTACAATAAAATATCCAATTATAGTACCAACAGTATTTGTAATAATATCGTTTATATCACTGGTTCTAAAAGTAAAAATCTGTAATATTTCAATTAAACTTGTAACTATAAATCCCATTAAGGCAATATTTTTAATGTTTCTAAATTTATCCCACAATATCGGCAAAAAGAAACCAAATGGAACAAATAAAAGTATATTCAAACAAGCATTAATGAAATCCGAAACCATATCCAAAAACGGGATAACGTTCACTGCAAAATCAATTTTCAGAGATGCTATATTAGGGAAGCCTACAAGTGCTAAGACTGCAGTAAAATAAAACCCAAATACCATATAAATAATAGTTCGTTTCCAGCTATGAAAACATAACTTGTTATATATGCACCAAATAGGAATTATAAAAACAGCTGCCGCAACAATTTCGATAAGTGCACTATATATTCTATACATATTTTTCTACCTCCACAACTTCCGATTGAGATTTCACCTGTTTTAAGAAATTTAATAACTGTTATATTTTATTATTAAATTCTTCGCAACCCCTTGAAAACACTGGATTTGTCGCAGGTGAGCTTTCCCTTATTATTTCCCTTGTGTTATATCGTCCCATCAGTGTTTATGCACTCTGATAAGGGCAAATACAAGGGCAAGAAAAATCTATAAGACAGTATAACACAAAATAAAAGTGACATGGTGAACTGATTGAAATGCTTCTTAATTTTTGCTACTACTGATTGATTAAATGATAAGGAGATGGGATACGATGAGAACAATATTTGCAGAATACAATCCACAGTGCAACAGCATTGATGTATATACTAATACGGGCTATATACTCCGTATTGATTGTTGGGAAGCAGAAAAAAATTTAAGAACCACACCTGGATCTGATTGTGCTTTGACATCGCTTGCAATCGATGAGCCATTAGAATATGCAAGGTTATATCTTGATGGGAATTTACAGATGTGGGTAGATGCTGAAGATTCATTAGAGTTATGATTATTCCAATCAAAATCTACTAGAATTTATTAAAAATTAGCTTCATAATTTTAAAAGGACAGCCCTATTGCTATGAGGCTGTCCTTAAAAATACAATAGATAAACCTAGATTATTCTTGCTACTATCTGATTGTTAAATTTTCTGTATTCCATATTGCAAATCTCCCTTTTCGCAATATTTTATTAGTATGAATGCCAGAATCGCTGAAAAAACACGTGCCAATACCGTACTCCACCATATCATAATCTGTCCACCAAATAAAGGTGGTAAAACAAGCATAAATATCAGCATCAATACTGGTTCAATGAATGTAAGAATGTATGACAATCCACTTTTTTCAGTAGCATAAAATCCAGCTGTCGCTATTCTGGTAATCGCAACAAATGGTAATGACACTAAAAATATAGGTACAATTTTAGAAATCTCAATACTTACTTCATAAGAAGCTCCGAAAACCCCTCCAATATTTGCTCTGTTTACATACATGATAATTCCACCACAAACAGCAAGAATTATTGCAAAAATGTATGCCATTCTCTGAACTCCTCTCAGGCTTTCTTGATCCTTCTCACCATAAAAACGGCTCATTAAAGGTTGACTTCCATCACCTACGCCCTGCAATATGAGATATATGATACAGATAATATAGGATACACATGCATAAGTTGCAATAGCTTTTTCTCCCCCATAAGAAGCGGAGAATCGGTTTATAAACACCAATGAAATATTAGGAGTCAATGCTAGCCCAAATGGTGCAAGACCTACTCTGAATATAGCGCCACACATTTCTTTTACATTTTTTAAGGATACATACACATAAAACTTTTTATTATATAATGCGTATATGATTGCAATTGCTGCAGTCACACCCTGTCCGGCTATTGTAGCTGTGGCTGCACCTTTCATGCCCATTTCATATATCCATACAAAGATAAAATCCAGAACAATATTGGTTATGAATCCACCAACCATCGCAAACATTGACCAGAAAGAGTTTCCATAATTTCTAATGAATGGCATCATTCCAGTTCCAAGAATCTGCAATATTGCTCCAAGTGCTATAATTTTGATATAATCTGTCGCATTTGTTAATATAATTCCATCTGCTCCAAGCAATCCTAAAATTTTAGACGAAAAGGAGTAAATAATTATGGTACTGATAACACTTACTATTACAAGAAGCCACCAGCTTGTAGCAATAAATTCTTCTGCCCGTTTTCCTTTCTTTTCTGCTGCATTAATTGAGTAATAAACAGCTCCTCCCATACCAATTCCTGTTCCAAGAGCCTGAATCAAAGCCACAATCGGATATGCAATATTAATAGCCGAAAGTCCAGCATCTCCTATGGTATTGCCTACAAAATATCCATCCACTATCGCATATATTCCTGATAATGCAAATGCTATAATAGATGGAATAACATATTTAAAAAATAATGATTTATGATTCATTTTTCTTACAATCTCCTTCCTTGAAAAGTCTGATAAACAGCTCTGTATTATCATTAAGACTTTCTATATTCTCTAATCCCATTTTTTCGATTACATATATTTCTTTTGAGTGCAGTTTTTCTATGATATCTTTCGTATATTCCATTCCTGATTCTGTGAGGCATATCAGCTTATTTCTCTTGTCTGAATCATCAGATACCATATTGATGTATCCTTTTTTCTGAAAATCTTTTAGTATCGTATTTACCGTTTGCTTAGGTATATTCCATTTTTCACTTATCATTTTCTGCGTGCATCTTCCATTACTTTCATAAAATGAATACAAAGCAAAAACTCCATTTGAAGACAGTCCCTGATCCTTTGACCATTCCTCATACATTGCTGTACATTCTTTCCATAAAGCATAATATCGTTGCAACTGTATTATCATATTATTATCTTTTCTCATCTTTTTTCTCCTTAAATTAGTACGAATCCGGACTTTTATAGTATAGTCCGAGTTCGTACTAATTGTCAAGATTTATTTATATACTTTTTCTTTATATAAACAATCAATAGTCCCTTACTAAGGACAGGAAGATTATGAAATTTCCCTGTCCTCTTTTAATAATATCCTCGTTCTTCCATCCAGTCTTTCACATAACATCTGATTCCAATATAAATAATATGCGACAGTAATAGCAATACAATAAGATTTATCGGATTAGCGTTTTTAATCCATTCTCCAAAGTAAATTACAACAGCTGTACTCGTTATCGCTACCACGATACTGATGATATCCCAACAATATTTCCGGTAGATTTTTCCTACCTGATAACCAATCCCGATTATCAGCCACCCGGTTATTACGAATAAAATTGCCATGACAGTACCGGCAATCAGCCAGTACACAATCCCGGAAAGAATACTGTTAGGTATTCCACTGCTTAACTGTCCGAAAGAGTCTGCACCTGTCACAAACTCCCGAAATAAACTTCCCATTCCTTTTCCTAACGCACCGAAAAAGACGATACAGTCGTTAAGGAAAACCGGCGAAAGAATCGCAGTAAACAGTGTTGTTGTTATGCTGTACCATGCCAGTAGAAACAAGATACTTTCATAACCAATCGTCATATTTTTATATTTCTTTTCTAACTGGCTTTTACGGCTATCGCATTTTTCTTTTGCTTTCCGGTAAGCAGTACGGTCACATTTTTCACATTTCTCATAAGGCACTTTTTTCTCAACAGCTACCTCTACCGTCTTTTGGTGTGTCTGTGCATAAAGTTTTTCCTGCTCTGCTTTTTCATACTTAAATTTCCATGCCACGGCTTCTGCGTCGGCTCTTTTCCTGCTGTCTGTCTCGCTGGTCAATCGTTCCTCTGTTTGCCTTAATCTTGTCCGCAATGCTTCGATATTCTCGGCTCTGTTTTCGCTGTTCAATTTCTCGTTCAAGGTCAGCGATTCGCTTAGCTGCCTGTTTAGTTCCTGGATTGTCTGGTCTTTCTGATCCAGTTCGTCCTGCATCTGTTCGGTCATCAGCAGAAGTTCTTCCACCTGCCCGACGTTCTCTAAGTTTCTGCATTCGCTCATCGATCTCCCTCGCTTTCTCTATCTGCTGTTTAAGGTCAGCAATTCGCTGTTCTGTTTCTGCAATAAGCTGTTCTCGTTGTTCAGCTTCTGCGTTAATTCCTGCCATTGCTGATTCTCGTTTTCCAACTGTTCGATTCTGGTTTTCTGTTGCTCGATCTGTGAGAGCAGTTCTTCTGTATCTGGCAAAAGATTTAGCAGCCTGGATAATTCGCTGTTTAAGCTTTTTAAACTCTGGTTCTGCTCCTGAAAAGACAGGAGCTGCCTGTCCCGTTCCTGCAATTCCTGTACCATCTCTGCCATAAGATTCTGCTGTTCCTCGATCTGGTTTATCATTGTCTCCATCATGGGAATGACTTCCCGGCTTTCTTCTAATGTCACGCAATCGCTCCTTCCATTGTGTTAATGCACTGGATACTTTTCCAAAAGAAATCTGTATTTTATCCAGCAGTGCATTTTGTCTTTTTATGATCTGGTTTTCCTCTACTTTCCATGAAGTAGAGGATGTCTGTCCGTTTTGAAATTTCTCGTCAATTTTTCTGGCATCTGCGCCCTCATGGATCGTCGGTATCTCTAATTTTCCCTGCCTTGCATAAGAACGGTGGTCAATGTGATTTTCCGTTTTCAAATGTGCAT
>ERZ791897.545-NODE-545-length-26670-cov-2.464287_pt1 | contig 26670 bp, 20 predicted proteins | sample MGYA00510152_ERZ791897 | MGnify/ENA primary metagenome ERZ791897 (study PRJEB30046, sample SAMN00792050) | human gut metagenome | study: EMG produced TPA metagenomics assembly of the A metagenome-wide association study of gut microbiota in type 2...
TTCATTCTGGAATCAGCTGTCTGATTATGGAGATATCAATACACTGACATCCAATCCAGATCTTACTCTGATTGCTTATCTGACTGTCGGAGCGGTTATGCTGATCTGGATGCTGTCTACGTTCTTTTTCACATTAAGTGGCATCCGACACGGAACCGGACGCGGACTTACTTATTTTGTCCTAGTATATGTTCTGTCCTACCTCTTCAGTCTAGCCGCAGCTGCAATTCCTGCTGATGTTCAGTTGCTGACCGGTATCAGAGGCGGTATCCTGGTATTTGGTTCCCTTTACCCGGCATATTTTCCATTCTGCGTGGTGGGAATTATTACTTGTATTTTGCGGAAAATTTTGAAGTAAAACATTCCTCGTACTAAGGCATATGCCTTAGGGCATCCTCATATGGTGTTTTTACTTTATAAGTGAACAACAACTAATTACATGCGAAAAAAGAGTAAGTCAAATCACTCATCTATCTGATTTGACTTACTCTTTTCTTACTTTTGTTTCATTCCCGATGTGTTTCCCAACTTTTGTACTATTTTTTCTATATCATATTCCGGTGCATAGGTATTGGCAATATCATAGATTCTCTGTATCGTCAAGACATCCTCTTCCAGAAAATCTGCAATTTCCTCTGCTGACATCCCTTTTTGCAATTTTTTTATAACAATTGAAACTAATGCTTCCCTGTACCCTTCTTTACGCCCTTCTTTACGCCCTTCTTTACGTCCTTCTTTACGTCCTTCCTCACGTCCTTCTTCACGACCTTCTCGCATCCCAATTATTTTTGCACTTTTCATAAACGAATTATGATCCCACAAAATTTTTTGTCTTTCTTCGTATTCTCTTCTTTTTCTTTCATCTGCACTCATCTTCTCCAGACATTCATAAGCTTCTTTAATATATTCATTTTGCTCTGCCATCTTTGCAAAATCCTTTCTGTTCTTTCCGCTCATAAATCGCATCCACTGGATGATCCCAGTTTCATTCTGACTTTCCGGTGGCAACTTTTTCAATTCCAGAATATGAATCTGCAGCAAGTCCGTCAGCACTTCTCCAGTCTCTTTATCACAGAACATTCCCGCATGATAACATCTGGTATCATTTTCAAAGAAATTAAAGTCCAAAATTCCAACATGAATGCACGGTTTAATTCTATCATAAGTATCCCCTGTTTTCATTTGATCCGTTACCATCTTTGACAGATAATAAAAGCTCCTCTGAAACCAGAATTCAAATGGCACCACCTGCATTTCCAAATCCATCTGCTCTCCATTTTTCAAGAGAACTCTTACATCCAGAATCCCGTATTTATCTTCCGGATATTCTTTCCTTAAAATTGTTGGCATCAACTTTGTTTTCTGAATTTCTTCTGGATCTTTCTTTAGAATTGCCGCAATCAATCCCTGTCTTACTTTTGCATTCTCCATTAATTCTTTGAAGCAGAAATCTACCGTTGGATGCATTATAAAGCTATCCTGATTTTCTGTTAATTGTTTCTTTTCTTCTGTCATATGATTCCCCTTTCTGCATTGTAAAAATATAGAAAGGAAAATCTGACTTTTCTACTATAAATATTTTAACATACTGTCATCCTTTGTAAAGGCAAACTCCCATACTTCTATATTTTCTTTTGCTTTGTTCATTGTCGGGAGTTTACTCGAAAATTGAGCACCGAAAATGAGATACCTTCTGATTATGGTTAATTAGATACTTTTTCGATTTTAGAACTAAATCGAAGTAAAATAACTCTATCACATTTTCCTGAAATCTTATACCCTGCATAACATTTTCGAGCACTTTCGTTGCATTTCAATCATCAGACCATTTTATATGCATATCCAAAAAAATCCCGTACTCCATGTACAAATCACATGAAATACAGGATCTTTTTATTTATCTAACTAGAATTTGATAACTCCAAGAATTATACCTGAGATCAGACAGATAATACTTACACCCCAGATCCAGAAGAAACTGTTCTTGATGTGATCTTTGATCTCCACACCGGCAAGTCCGGTTCCAAGGAAAGTAGCAGGAACAACCGGGCTGATGAAAGTTGCACAGTTACGGCAAACAACCATTGCAATGGCAATATGTGCCGGATTTACACCGAATTCGTTTCCGATTCCGATCAGTACCGGAAGCATTCCGAAGAAGAAGGAATCGGTATCAAACATCAGTGTAAGCGGTACAGATACCAGACCTACGATAAGCGGTAAAAATCTTCCCATAGACTGTGGAACTACGTTTGCAAGTACGTTAGCCATATGAGTCATGATCTCTGTTTGCTGCATCACTCCAAGGAATACACCTGCACAAAGAATCGTAGATGCCATGGTAAGTGCCGGACCTGCATGGGATTTAATGATCTTACCCTGCATTTTTGCACCCGGGTAGTTTACAAAAAGTGCTACTGCACATCCTACCATAAAGATATAGTAAGACGGTACCTTTGCAAGAACCAGGTTTACGATCACTACCAGTGTTACGATTACATTGAATACAAAGAGTTTCGGTCTTGCAAGCTCATTCTTTTCATCATCTGTTACGGCTTCATCTTCAATTCCGCCATACTCGATCTTTTCTGCTGAAGAAGTGCCTGCACCTCTCTTCTTTTCGATATTTCCCCAGATAAATGCTGTTCCAAGTGCAATAAAAATACCTACAACCTGCATTGGAATGATCTGTTTCCACAGTGCATTTGGTTCAATTCCAAGGACAGTAGCCGCACGCATTGTCGGTCCGCCCCATGGCAGAAGGTTCATAACACCCATTGCAGATACACAGATGAGCATCAGAGTTGTCGGTCTCATATTCAGACGTTTGTAAACCGGGAGCATTGCCGGAATTGTGATCAGGAATGTAGAGGCACCGCCTCCATCCAGATGTCCGATCATAGCAATGATACAGGTCATCATGGCAACACCGACTACATTACTTCCGACTTTCTTCATCAATGCATTGATGATCTTGTCGAACATTCCTACATCTGTCATAATTCCAAAGAAAAGTACAGAGAAGATAAACAGCGCTGCAGTACCATGTACTCCTGCTACACCGGCTGTTACAAATTCCCCCATTTCTTCAATCGTAAATGTTCCGGTTGCTACAAGGATCGCACCTGTTACAGTTGATACACTGACAAATGCAAGAGCCGGTACCGTTACATTTCTTAAGAGCAACGCAATCACAATAATGATGGTTGCAAATCCCAATAAGGCAAGCATTGCTTCACTCATGGCATTTTCTCCTTCCTTTTGTACGGGTACTTTTTCGTACCATTTATTTGATGATTCCATTATAAAAACCCAACCTTACACTCTTACAGATTCCTCCTTACATTTTGTTAAGGTAAATCTTTAAAAGTATTAAGGTTGGGTTTGTCTTATCTTACACCTTACAGATATCTGCGTCTTTTTTCTTATACCGGCTGGCTGGCACGATTCCGAATTGCCTCGAGAATTGCGGTATCCGATACCGGTTTTTCTACATATCCGTCAATGATTCCTTTCTGCCGGGCCTCTGCCACCTCACGGCTGACTCCATCAATAATAATAAGCTTCAGCATGTCCGGATATCTGCCTGCAAGCGACATACAGAAATCCACTCCACTGCAATCCTCCATCGTTTCGTCTACTACCAGCACATCTGCCTCCTGCTGTTCCAGACATTTTTGCAGTTCTTCTCTTTTCATACAGGTCTGAATCTGGATCCCGATCTTCTCAAAATTCTTTTTCAGCAGCTGCAATACCTTTGCATTGTCATCTGCCACCACGATCCGATAATCCTTTCTGGGAATATTCTGCACAATCTGTGGCATATGCTCTGTATCCAGTACCGGAAGGTAGATATGAAAGGTACTTCCTTCTCCTTTTTTGCTCTCTGCATAAATATATCCCTTATGTGAAGTAATAATCTGCTCCGCAAGTGCCAGTCCAAGTCCGGTACCCTCTCCCCCTTTTTTCGTTGTGAAAAATGGATCAAAAATCTGACGCAGCGTCTCTTTATCCATTCCACACCCATTATCTTTCACCTGGATATGGATATACTTTTTCCATACATCCGAAAGCTTTTCAATCACTCCCTGAGCCAGTTTTTCTTTTTCTTCTGAATGGCAGGATATTTTGATATTTCCTTGATTTTTTCCAATCGCATGCACCGCATTAACGCAGACATTTAAAAGCACCTGGTTCAGCTGTGTCGCATTTCCAAGGATCATTTCATCATCTACCCGAAACTCACTTTCCATATGGATTAGAGACGTACAGACAGATTCCATCATCCTTTCTGCACGCGTCATGAATTTCTTTATCGAAATATTTTTATAAACGGTCTCTACATTCTTTCGACTCAGGGACGAAATCTGGCGCACTACATCCTTTGCTTTTTCCGAAGCCTCATAAATTTCTTTTGCACTGTCCTGTTCTTCTGATCCTTCCGGAAGTTCCATCATCAGAAGCTCTGCATATCCCATGATCGGAGTCAGAAAATTATTGAATTCATGTGCGATACCACCTGTCATAGTTCCCATGATCTGAAGTCTTTGCTGATGCGCGATACTCTGCTCACTCCGATGCATTTTTTCCAACTGCTCATTCAATTCTTTCAGATCATTGATCTCCCGCACAGCTCTTCTCATATCACGCATCACTCTGCCAAATAAGACAACCGCAATACCGGCAGCCAACAAAATACCAACAAAAATACATACCATTTTCAAGAAACCTTCAGCTATCGGTTCGTACAGATCATCGTAGTCGATCACCGCACTGACTACCCAGAAGCTGTCTCCGATCTGAACCGGAGAATATGCACTGATTTTCTGTACTCTCGGACGTTCTTCATTTGTCCACCAATACGAATAATAATGAGAAATACCTTCTTTTCTCTTCTTCTGATCCTCAATCATCTTCTCCAGACTGGAGTAATCCAGATCCGGATACATTTTCTTCCTTCCTGCAATAACCGGAATTCCCCATTGTTCTTTCTTCGGATGCATGATGATCGTTCCTTCTGCATCTTTGACAACAATGTATCCATTCGTTCCGATGTGAATTCCCGAAATCAGTTTCTGATAATATTTTTCCGCATCGATCATCAGACAGATCTTTCTCCCATCCTTCAAAACACGCTTATATACATTATAGATTTTCCCACCTGTATCTTTTTCCATATAAATGCTATTCTTTGCCGAGCTTTGAGTGAGCAGCTGTGAACTTACAATCTGTACATCCTTGACACTCTCTGAAAGCTTTCCCTGTTCGTCTTCCAGGTACAGATTCGTGATAAAACTGGTCTGTGTGTCTATAAATTCCCGATATAGTTGTTTTGCCTCATCCTGCGGTCTGTTCTCTGCTGTTTTTGCAAGAAAGCTTAAACTTTCCTCATATTCCTCTGTGGACATCGCCATATTTTCACTCAGGATTCTGGTTGTCAGGAGCATCTGTTCCTCCTGGTTCTGCATCAAAGTATCTCTGTACTTTTTCCAGACACCAAATCCTGCAAATACAAGAATTACGATTAAAAAAAGTGGAATCGCAGCAATCAGTGTCTTTTTGTTTTTCTTCATATATTCTCGTCCCCGGTTTGTTATCAATTGACTTGTTCTCTTTCTAATATTATAATGTTTTTTATAAGTTGTATAGAATTTATTGAAATTTTTACTTTTGGGAGGTTGCCTCAATGGCTGACAAAATACTGATCGTAGATGATGATCCGGCAATCTGTAAGCTGCTGGAAAAAGTAATGCACAGCAATGAGCTGGAAACAACAACAGTAAACTGTGGCATGGATGCGCTGTCCATCCTGAAAAATCATACATTTGACCTGATCCTTATGGATATCATGCTGGGAGATATGGAAGGGTTTGAAGTTATCAAAAGGCTTCGCAATCAGGGGATCAGTACTCCGGTTATGATCGTCAGCGGACGTAATGAAGACTATGATTCTCTGTACGGGCTTTCACTTGGAGCGGATGATTATATCACCAAGCCGTTCCGACCGCTTGTACTTGGTGCTAAAGTAAAAGCACTGATCCGCCGCAACAAGAATCTGGTACTCGACAATTCCGATACTCTGGAATGCGGTCCATTCAGCTATGATACCACAACCATGCGTTTTTACAAAAATGGCGAAGAACTTATCCTTTCTTCCAAGGAGTCTGCACTTCTTCTGCTCTTTATGAAGCATCCGCAGCAGGTTTTCACCAAGGACATGATCTATGAGCATGTCTGGGGCAATACTGTTGCCGTTGATGACAATGCAATCATGGTCTACATCAACCGGCTTCGTGGTAAGATCGAGGACGACAGACAGAATCCGGCGTATATCCTGACGATCCGCGGACTGGGATACCGTTTTGTTCCGTAAACGACCTTTTCATCAAGAAGAGGCTCCATCCTGAATCTTCTCCTAATGAAAAAGATGACTTTTCACCCACTCATTTGTGAAAAGTCATCTTTTTTATTCCTCACCAGTCTGGTGCAGTCCATATTCATGGCAGAAAATTTGATTCCCGTTCTCAGTTATTATACGCTCTATTTTACAACTGGAAAGAGGTTCAGGATTGCCCCGTTCTCGTTTGGAATTTTATTGCACAGCATCGCAAGAAACAGTGAGGTGGCAAGTAGATCGGCACACCCACCCGCGCTGATACCACGCTTTATATAATCCGCATCCATGCGGATCAGTTTGTCTAACGCATCTTCTGAGTAGGCTCCGCCTTCCTCCAGAAACTGCATTGCTTCCATCTGTACCTGATAGAGTACTGACGGATTCTTTCTCGATAAAATGTTGGAATCCTGCACCCGGCTCATCAGTGCAAAAAGGATCTGTAATTTGATTCGGTTCCACTCCATTCCCCACAAAAGTCCATCCTCCAGTACCGGAAGCGCAATATGAAAAACAGATGGGTATCCGGCAAGCGCTTCCCCGCGAATCCCTGTAGTCCCGTATTGTACGAGATTTTTCTCACCGTTACTTTTCGCAGGTTCCTTTCCCAACATCTCAATTTCGGCTCTTAAGATCCTGGCAGTCATCTTCTGCTCCATCCGAAGGATAGATTGTAAAGTAACCGTTTCGTCTTCCTGGATACATCTTCCCGCTGCCGCACTGAATATTCCAAGGGTAAAGATCATCCCTTTATGTGTATTCACATGTCCGGTTGCCCGATACATGGCTTCCTCCGCAAGCATTCCGGTCTTACGGATTTCACGGAAAAGATCTTCCGGCGTACAGGTCAGCTGATATCCCTGATATGCCATTCTAACAAACCACGGATACAACGCCTCTGCACTTCTTTCAAAGGTCTGCACATCCATATCAGTGTGGGCACCACAGGAATACGGATCTACAAGCCCCGGTTTGGGAACCGTATAGACTTCCTCAAGCAGCGCCTGATACGCCATCCGGCCAATCGATTCTGCAAAGTATTCTGCTTTCTCTACTGCCTGATTCTTTCCCATACGGTTCTCCTTTTATATCCAATTGCCAATAACCTGTAAGTTTTCCGATCAGAATTTAATCATCAAATTCAAACGGCTTGATCTGACGGACAACATCCATGATGGTACCGTCACGGCTTTCAATGACACCGACAACACGATCTCCAAACTGTACCTTCTGTGGTTCCCCCGCGATAGAGTAAGCGATATCACGTAATTCTTCGATGGTCTTAAACGGAAGGTCTACATCTTTCATTGCTTCGATCAGATCCTGTCTCTTCGGATTGATTGCAATACCATAATCTGTGATGACAACGTCTACACTTTCTCCCGGTGTTGTGACGGTTGTTACGTCTGTACAGATTGCCGGTGTTCTTCCCTGAAGAAGCGGTGCGATAACGATGGCACATTTTGCTCCGGCTGCTGTATCCGGATGTCCACCCTGCGCTCCTGTGATCATACCATTAGAATCTACAACAACGTTACAGTTGAAGTGTACGTCAACTTCCAGAGCTGCAAGAATTACGAAGTCCAATTTATTGACAACTGCCCCCTTGTTGAACGGGTTCGCATACTCACCTGCACTGATCCGGAAATGATGCAGATCTTTTACAGATTCTACGGCTGCAAGGTCAAAGTCCTGTGTATCCAGAAGTGCATCTACCTGACCGTTGATCAGAAGGTCACACATCGGCTTTGTAAGACCACCCACACCAAAACGCATGCGGATATTTCTTTCTTTCATTACCTTTGCAAGTGAAATAGTAGATGCGATAGAAGCTCCGCCGACACCTGTCTGATAAGAGAATCCATCTTTGAAATACGGTGTATTTACAACGAACTGTGTACAGTAATCAGCCATCATCAGCTTTCTCATATCTGTGGTCGGTTTTGCTGCACCTGTTGCGATCTTCTTCGGATCACCGATCTGGTCTACTTCTACAACATAGTCTACCTTTGTCATTGAAATATGTGCCGGAAAATTCGGAAACGGAACCATGCAGTCTGTGATTGCTACGACTTTGTTTGCATGGAAAGCGTCTGACATTGCGTAGGAAAGTACACCACAGTCAGATTTTCCACCGATACCACGGCAGTTACCGTACTCATCACAGGTCGGAGTTCCGATAAATGCGATATCGATCTGTGTCTCACCTGTTACCAGGGCACGTACACGTCCGCCGTGGGAACGCATGATCGCAAGACCTTTTAATTTACCATTGGAAATAGCTTCTCCGATCTTTCCACGCACACCGGATGACTGGATATTTGTAATGGTTCCGTCTTCAATATACTCTACCAGAGGATCATGTGCTTTTCCAAGGGAACTTGCGCAAATCGTAATGTCTTTGATCCCCATATCATGGATCTCTTTCATTACCATATTTACAACGTAATCCCCTTCACGGAAATGGTGATGGAAGCTGACTGTCATACCGTCTTTGATTCCACATTTTACAAGGACATCATGGATGCTGTCTACCATCTTGCTTCCGTTGGAATTGATCACACATTCGACTTCCGGTCCATGTTTTTTATAAACATGTCCGTCAAAATGATGAACACCCTGAAATACTTCTTTACCAGTTGCTTTTAAAATCTCTTCCGGGATATCTCTACCTACTGCGTTAATCATCTTATAAATCCCCCTTATACACACCTGAAGCTTTTGCAAGCTCGATTGTTCTCTTTGCTCCGTCATAGAAAGCGATATCGATCATCTTACCGTCTACTGTAAATACACCGATTCCCTGTGCTTTCTTTGTATCAATTTCACGGACAACTTTTTCTGCGAAAATGATGTCTTTCTGTTTTGGTGTAAAGATTTCATGAACAATGTTGATCTGTCTTGGGTTGATGATTGATTTTCCGTCGAATCCCATCAGGTGGATATTTTCAACATCCTGACGGAAGCCATCCATATCATCCAGATCTGTGTATACTGTATCAAAGCACTGTACACCAGCTGCTCTTGCTGCGATCACCATGTTCTGTCTTGCTCCCATGAGCTCGATTCCGGTTCCGGTGATGTGTGTCTGAAGGTCTTTGGTGTAATCTCCACCGGAAAGGGCGATACCAAAAAGTCTTTCTGAAGATTCGCAGATATCAAGCGCACGCATTACACCACGTGCAGACTCGATCGCTGCCATGATCAGGACACTTCCTTCTTCGCGTCCAAAATCTTTTTCAGCCTGGATAACTTCAGCTTCTACAATTTTTACATCCTGTGCGGATTCTGTCTTCGGAATACGGATTGCATCGCATCCACCTGCAACTGCACAGCGGATATCTTCTTTCCAGTAAGGTGTATCCAGTCCGTTGATTCTGACTACCCGTTCGCATCCTCTATAGTTAATGGTCTTAAGTGCATGATAAAGAGAAAATCTGGCTGCGTCTTTCTGGTTCTCTGCAACAGCATCTTCCAGGTCAAGCATGATGGAATCCGGTTTGTAAATATAAGGATCCTTGATCAGTCCCGGTTTCTGTGCATTTAAAAACATCATGGTTCTTCTAAGTCTTTTTTTATTCGGATTCATTATCTGATCGCACCTCCCCACGGTAAATCTTCGATCTGTCCTACCGAACGGTAAACAGCTGCTTCGATTCTTGCTTTGATCGTACAGTCAAGGGCTCCTTTATCTACGATTGTAAGCTTTACATTATCGATTCCCAGATTTTCCAGTGTTTCATAAGCTACTTTCTTAATCTGGTTTCCATACTGATTGATCACTGCGCTTTCCAGTGAAAAATCAACTTTTCCTTCCCCGGCTTCTACTGTTACCTGGCAGTCACTGGATTCTAATGTTCCTGCAATTGCAGGTTTCTTGATTTCCATTCGTGCTTCCTCCTTAACATCCTTTTGCATTTGTATTTGCTTCGTTGTGTTTATCATAGGGCTTTTACCTTACAGGAACACCTATGGTTTTCTTAATAATTATTAAGATTTGCATATTTTTGCTGTTACAACCGGTCTTTCCAGTGCCTGTGAATTCATATTTACCCAGCGTTTCATATATACCCTGTCTTCTTTCCATTCAAAAGACACATGATCAAAAAAAGCCATCTCCGGATAGCGCCATTCCATCATCAGCACATTTTCTGACTTCCAGTAAGCGCATGCGGCAATTTTCATTTTATCCATCTCATACTGATGGTGCAGATATCCTCCTGTCATAGATGTTTCCCCATGTATCCAACAGTCGAGTCCTGCTCTTACAAAATGTGTCCCTCTGTGATCTGTCATCCAGAATCTTACTTCATCTTCTGAAAATTCCAGACATATCATTTCAATCCTGTCCTCATTCTCAACCGTATCCATTTCCATTTTCCGGTTTTCTGAAATCAGTCTGTTACTGACGGATCTGTTTTTATTTTCCAGAGACATTCTAAGTCCTTTATTTTTTAATACATTCCACATCTTTTCAGAGAGATTTCTTTCTTCTTTCATCGGATTCAGAATTTCTTTTTGAATCAGTTCCGTCTCCAGGTAATTACTGTCTGCCGCAGTGATAGCGATTACCATATTTTGTTCCGGAACAATCGCACAGGTCTGTCCAAACATTCCATCTGCACACCAGATATCACCCGTATGTGTCCAGTGAAAATTATAGTCTTTTTCTCCTGCTTTCCTTGGTTGTGGATCCTTTTTACCGAGTGCAAGATCCACCCAATCAGCACTTAATAATTGTTTCTCTCCCCATTTCCCCTGATTCAGATAAAGTAACCCAAGTCTGGCCATTCCTTCCACTGTAATACTCACACCATTTCCACCTGAACAGATTCCTTCCGGACTTTCTCCCCAGCTAAACTTCTCCAGGCCAATGTACGGTGCCAGTTCTTCTTCGATCAACTGATGGCATGTTTTTCCTGTAATACGCTGTACAATCGCTGACGTAATATAGGAATTCCCACTTGAATACATAAATTCACTTCCCGGCTCCTTTACAAACGGTACTTTAAAATATGCATCCAGCCAGCTGGTCTTTAATGGTCTCCATTCATTTCCACCTATACTTCTTTCCTGACCACTGCGCATCGTAAGTAAATTCCGTATTGTAAGCTTCTGAAGATACTCATTTGCTCCCTCCCGGTATTCCGGAAAATAATCAAGCACCTTATCCTCCAGCTTTATAAGTCCTTTTGTATAAGCGATTCCTGCCGCTGTATTTGTAAAACATTTTGTAAAAGAATGTACAATATGCGGGATTTCTTTCCGGTACGGTTCGTTATATGCTTCAAATATAACTTTATTGTTTTTCAAGATCATGATCCCATGGATCTCTGCTTCTCTTTTTTCCATCTCATTCAGGAAATTAATAATATATTCTGATGATACGCCTTCATCTTCCGGAGTTGAATAAGTTAATTCTGTGTTCATGCTGCCACCTCATCTATCTTTATTTTAAACTGGAAACGGGGGACAAAATTTTGCCCCCTTTGTTATACATAACTCTTTTCTGTCTTTTAAAAGAACGGGAATACCAATGGAAGAATTCCTACACAGCATATAAAGCTGATAATAACCAATGGCCATCCAAATTTTGCAAAGTCAGTAAATTTTAAGTTTGTAAAGATCATTAATGTCTGATTTGTTCCTGATGCGATTGGTGTCAGGAAAGAGCATCCCGCTCCGATTGCAATTGCAAGAACAATTGCCTGTGGGTTTGCTCCCATTGATTCTGCAATGGAAATCCCAATCGGGGCAAGCACTCCTGCTGTTGCCATATTGTTCATAAACTGTGTTGCAATTGCCGATCCAAGGAACAGTACAGCTGTGATCAGATACAGATTATGTGTATCTCCAAGAATGCTCAACACGATGGATCCAAACACCTCTCCAAGTCCGCTGTTCTTCATAACTGCAATGATCAAATTGATACCTGCACAGAAAAGTACCATATCTACCCCGAATGAAGTAATGACTTCTTTTGGTTTTACAACGGTTGTAAGTACAGAAACTGCAATCAATGCATATCCGATAAAATTCGGGTTCACTGTAATATCTGTAAGTGAATCCAAAATCAGAGCAAGTACAAACAGAAGGAAACTGATTCCTACAACCATCTGTTTCTTTTTCATCTCAGGTGTAATTTCTGTAGCTGCCTCTATCTCTGAATTACTTGGCACTGTTTCCTCATAAGACGGACACCAGCGGTTCATCACAATCATATAAATTCCACCCAGAATAAAAATCGGGATGCCTACCCAGGCAAAATCAAACATACCAAAAAGAGAAAGTCCGGCTTCTTCAAGTGCTGTATTTGCATAAATATTTGTCGGTGTTCCAATCAGTGTACAAGCTCCACCTAAAGTACTTGCATAGATTACGAATAAAATCATTTTTGAATGACTGATCTTATTTTTCTTGGCAATACTGAAAATCACCGGTAAAAATGCCATTGCAACATAACTGTTCTGCAGAACAAATGATACCAGTCCTGATGCCAGATAAAGAATTGCAAAAATTAACATTTCTTTTTTCTTTCCACTTACATTACCGGTTAATTTATCTAAAGCATTTCCCATTACAATATCAAGTCCTGTTGCAGCAATCATTCCAGAAAACATACATATAATTGCCATCAGATGAAAACTTGAACTGCTTAACACGGCATATACACCATCTGCATCCATTGTTCCTGTAAATACAACGATCGGTGCCATGATCAAAAAACAAAACCAGTTTGGTAATTTTGGCGTTGCAAGAACTGCAACGAAAACTATTAATGTCAGGATCGCTCCTATTGTAGCCATACTCATCTTTCTTTTCCTCCGTATACAATAAGCTTTTCGGAATGCGCTTTTCCCAAAACTCTCATTCTTCTCTTGTATGATGTTTACCGGTTCATCACGTTAACCTTATTATAATCATCCGGTACTCTTTTCACCAATGCCAAAGAAAAATAGGGGCATAGCTTCATGCTATGCCCCTACATTTCTCCCTCTTTGATTTTTTCTTTCAAAACAGCTATACAATACTTTTCCTGTCTGGAAAGAATTTTATTTTTCAAATACATAATTCCTGTTTTTGTTTTTTTAATCTTGTTTTTCCCAATACAAAAAAGATCAATATTTTCTGTATTCGTTAAATACGGAAGAAACACTTCTGAAATAAAACAGCATCCCATTCCCCGCTCAAGTGTCTGCATCGCAAGCATCGAACTGTTTACGATCATTTTTGGTTTTAATTCTTTGCCCTGTTCTTCAAATATCTGATCAATCTCCTGTCTGACATGACAGGATTCATCCTGTATGATAAACTCGTCCGGCATTCTTGAAATATCCATCCATAGATATTTTTCGCCTTCTCTTTTTTCTGCTTTCTGAAGCATCTTATACTTTTTGGGAACTGCAAGCAACATATAATCTTCTACAATAAGATCAAATACGATTGACGAATCTTTTTCACTTATATCAGGTCCAAGTGCAAGATCGTATGTCCTGTTTTTTAAACCTGTTATAATTTCCTTTGCCATGACATTTGAAAATGTTGCCTTACAACCGGTATATTTTTTACTGATCTTATCCTGAACTTCCATTGCTAACAAAAGACTGGCACTTAGAGACATACATACATGTATTTCCTGTTCTTCGGATAGTTGAAGCTCCTTTAGTTTATGTTCCATTGTGCTGTTCAAACGTTTGATTTCTTTTCCATACTCAACATAGATTTCTCCAGCCTCAGTCAGACTGATTCCATTCGATTTCCGCTCGAAAAGTAAAATTCCCAGTTCCTGTTCCAGACTGGATATAAATCTGCTGAGTGATGGTTGTGAAATATATAAAAGTTCGGCAGCTTTTGAAATGCTTTTGCACTCTGCAACCGCTAAAACATAGGTAAATGATTTTAAATCATCCATTTTTATCCTTATCCTCCTGTGATCTCACTAAACAGATTATAGACTTTTTTATTTCAAAAGTGCAAGACTTTTTAATAGTTGTTAAGGTTGGGATTTATGAAAATCTGACGATAGACTTTGGATTGATGAAATTTTAAGATCTTACAAGTTTCAATAATCTGAATCTATCTCCTAAATGCGCTATATTAAATGAAAAGAAGGGAAACCGCAAGCGGCTCCCCTATATAGTAACAGCTATTTATATGACAGCCGTCAACTATTGCAGTAGTTGGCGGCTATTTCCGTTTACCCTTGAAAATCTCATATCAAAGACCTACAAGGACAACTTTGTTTTCCTTACACTTCCGTAAGCTCCCCGGTTTCCGAATCCATAATGAATCCCTTGATCTCAATATCCTTCGGCATCAACGGATGTGCCTTCAGTGTATGCACAGTCTCTTCTACCGACTTCTCTACAGATTCAAATCCACCCAGCCATTTTTCCAGATCAATTCCACTGTGTCTCACGATATCGATATGTTCTTTGTCGATTCCGCGTTCTACCAGTTCTTCTAACAGCTCATTTCCATCCATTCCCTGCACGCCGCAGTCAGTGTGTCCGATGACCATAACCTGCTCCACACCAAGCTCCAGAATCGCAACCAGAAGGCTTCTGACCACACTTCCGTATGGATGGGTAATAACTCCGCCTGCATTCTTGATAATCTTTGCATCTCCGTTTTTCAGCCCCAACGCTGCCGGAAGGAGCTCCGTCAGACGGGTATCCATACAGGTCAGCACGGCAAGCTTCTTGTTCGGGTACTTGCTGGTCAGGTACGGCTCATAGCCTTTATTTTCCACGAATTTCTTATTATACTCTACAATCTGTTCTATCATCCTGTGTAACCTCCCATTTGATTTTCGCAACAATATTTCTAAAACAGATTATAGACTTTTTTTCTCTGTAAGCGCAAGGATTCTTAATGAATTTTAATGATGTTCTTTCTTCCAATACCGGAAAAATGCATCCTCCTGCTCTGAACGGATTCCATACTTTCTTCTCGCAATGTAAAATTTAGAATTCCACCCTGAAGTCTTCACCGGAATCGTCACCACATTGTGCAACCGCACGATATCCATATACGGCAATACGGAAATCCCGAACCCATTCTCCACAAGTCCTGTGATAACTTCAATCTCTTCTGCAGCACACACCGGCTTTACCTTAATTCCTTCTTCTGCAAAAATCTGCTCCTGCAAAGTACGAAAACCGCTGGTCTTGGAAAACATGATCTGAGGGTATCCGGCTGTCTCTTTCAGACTGATCTGTTCTCTATTTTCAAGCGGATGCCCCTTCGGAACCACTACCGCGATATACGAATCCCGAATCGGATAATACTCGATTTCATCCGATTTCAGAAGATCCGAACAGAAGCCGATATCATATTTTCCATCCAAAAGTCCTTCTGCGATCTCCGGTGTCATCCGGTTGTAAATGATAAACGGAAATGTTGCCCCAAACTCTTTCAGCATATGTGGGATCGTCCCCGGTGCCAGAGGATACACACTGCCGATCCGCACCGTTTTCTCTTCCGTCCGAAGTCCTGCCGCCCGCTCTTCCAGACGAAGATATGCTCCCAGGATTTCATCCACATCCTTCATCAGTTCTTTGCCGTAGCGGCTGAGACTCACATTCCGCCCTTCCTTCTGAAAAAGCGGGACTCCATACTCTTCTTCTAACGATTTGATTGCATGGCTGAGCCCCGGCTGTGAAATATTCAGCGCCTTTGCCGCCTTTCCGTAATGCTGGATTTTTGCCAGCTCTGAAAAATATTTTAAATATTCGATATTCATATATTCCCTCTTTTATCTTCCGCAGTCACCTTATTTTTCAAAATCAACTCTTTACTCTCCATTACCTTAACATATTTCATTCTATTTTAGAATCAGTTTATTCAAAATAATCATTTGTTTTTATCGATTTTCTTCATTATAATGAGAAACAGCTTAAATATAAAATTTTTGTAAATTATTATTTATCAGGAAAGAAGGATTTGTACCTATGAATAAGAAAAAATTTCATCTGGCCGGAGAAGTCGCTCTGCTCATCGTCCTGCTGATCAATTCACTCGGCGTGGATCTGATGTCGAAAAGCGGATTCGGGATCTCAACGATCTCCTCAGTGCCCCTTGTATTTAGCATCGCCTTCCCACTATTTAGTTTCGGAACATGGAATTATATTTTCCAGACACTGCTTGTTATTACACTGATGATTCTTAAGCGTTCATTCTGTCCCGGCTACCTCTTTTCTTTCGTAGTCGGAATCGGATTTGGAAAAATGATCGACGTACATAACTCATGGATACAGGCTCTGCCGAACTCCCTGCCTCTTCACATCGTTTATTTCCTGGCAGGATTCTTACTGATGTGCTTCGGTATCTGCCTTGCCAACAACTGTATGCTACCGATCATTCCAACGGATATTTTTCCGCGTGATCTGTCCGAGATTGTAAAAAAGAACTATAAAATCGTTAAGACAACCTTTGATCTTACCTGTCTGACAACCACCGTGATCCTCTCCATTGCAATCCTCCATGGATTCTACGGAATCGGAATCGGCACTGTCTTCTGCGCATTTCTGACCGGAAAAACAGTATCTGTCATCCAGAGATTCATTGGAAACCACGTGGAATTTTACCGTGCAACCGGGAAAAAGAAAATTTCTCTTGAAAAGAATATGAGACATGCATAAAAGAAAATAGATTTCAATTTTGATACATACCAGATCGGATATATCAAAACTGAAATCTCTTCTTTATTCTACTTTCCCTTCTGATTTCCTTCTTCTTTTGTTTTCCCCAATTTAAATACGATGACTTATCTTTAACATACCTTATTTCCATCATTTCGGCAAACACTCTTTTGGATTCTGTAGCCAGTCTTATTTTCTCAACTTCTCCTGTCGCATTGACAAACCTTTTTCCCATCCCGTATACTAGAAGCAGACTAATATCCTGCAAGGAGGCTTAACTACTATGATTATCAAAAACGGACTTGTCATCGATCCTGCTTCCGGACTTTCCGAAAAAATGGATCTTCTGATTGAAAATGGCATCATCAAAGAAATGGCATCCCTGATTACAAAAGAAGGAGAGGAAGTCCTTGACGCAGCCGGGCTTGTGGTTGCACCGGGACTGATTGACACCCACGTTCATTTCCGTGATCCGGGATTTACTTATAAAGAAACCATCCACACCGGCGCACTTGCCTCTGCAAAAGGCGGTTTTACTTCCGTGATCTGCATGGCAAATACTTCCCCGACTGTGGACTCTGTTCCGGTTCTCAAAGACAACCTTTCGCGTGCTTCCAAAGAAAAGATCCGTATCTTCCAGGCTGCTTCGATTTCCTGCAACCTGAAAGGGCAGGAAGAAACCGATATGGACGCCTTAAAAGAAGCAGGCGCATGTGGATTTACCGATGACGGGATCCCGCTTCTAAACGCAGAATTCTGCTTCCACGCAATGGAAAAGGCGGCAAAGCTTAACGTACCGGTCAGCCTTCACGAAGAAGATCCTTCTTTCATCCGCAACAACGGAATCAGTCACGGAAAGGTATCCGATGCGCTTGGCATCTACGGTTCTCCTTCCATTGCAGAAGAATCTCTGGTTGCAAGAGACTGCATGCTGGCACTGAAATCCGGTGCCGATGTTGTGATCCAGCATATCAGCTCCGGTATCTCTGTCGATCTGGTTCGTACTTATAAGAAAATGGGTGCAAAACTTCACGCCGAAGCCACACCGCATCATTTTACACTGACGGAAGACGCAGTCCTTGAGCATGGAACACTTGCGAAAATGAATCCGCCGCTCCGTACCGAAAAGGACCGTCAGGCGATTATTCAGGGACTTGCAGATGGAACCATCGACTTGATTGCCACCGACCATGCACCGCACAGCAAAGAAGAAAAAGCAAAACCAATCACCGAAGCTCCAAGCGGAATCATCGGTCTGGAGACTTCCCTTGCCCTTGGCATCACAAGCCTTGTAAGACCGGGACATTTATCTCTTCTTCAGCTGCTTGAAAAAATGACGATTAATCCTGCAAAGCTTTACCACCTTCCATACGGACAGCTCGCCGAAGGAAAGGCAGCTGACCTTGTGATCTTCGATGAAAACGAATGTTGGACTCCGACCGAATATGCATCCCTTTCATCCAACTCACCATTTACCGGAACTCCTTTGTATGGCAAAGTGAAATATACAATCTGTGATGGAAAAATCGTTTATCATGATTAAAAAAATCCACGGACTTTGAATCTTCTAAAGTCCGTGGATTTTTCCATCTTCTTATTTTTCTTCCAGCATAAAGTATTTCATACTTGTTCCGCTTTCCGCCACATCCGCAAGGTTGATACAACTGTTTCCCATACGGTCGATCAGATGCAGGATATTGGTAAACGGAGCAGTAAGACTCGCCTTACATTTTCCTTTATTGACACGCTCAATATGCGCTTTCCGCATCTTGATATCCAGATCCAGAAGCTTATCCTTTCGCTTCATCATCTTGCCTGGTTCGATACCATCATCTCCCTGCAGTGCCTTCAGAGAATCACAGAACATCTTATTCAGTACTTTCAAACTCTTCTGCAGCTCATCCATCGCTTCCGGTGTATATTTATACTTCCGGTCTGATCTTTCCAACATACATTCTGCCATTTCCACACTTAAGGTTCCCATACGTTCCACATCGCTGAGTACACACATGAGGCTCGCCGTCTGCGCTGCCTGCTGCTCGGTCAATGAACCCGAAGAAAACAAAGCTGCAAGATATTCGGTAATACACTTTCCAAGGCGTTCAACCTGTTCTCCGTTTTCTTTCAGACCGTCAATAGATTTCACTTCTTCATTTTTCACAAGCTCAATCGTTTTCTTCAGAATATCTCTTACCTGGTCACTCATACGGAAAATCTCTTTTGCTACAAGCTGCAGCGCTGCTGCCGGCTGACTGATGATATTTTCATCCAGATAAATCGGGCTGCCTGGATCTTCGACACCTTTTTTGCCATCCGGGATCAGTGTCATGACAATCTTCACCATCAGTTTAATCAGGCATACCCAGATCAGTGTCATTGTAATGTTAAATACAGTATGTGCATTTGCAATCTGTCTGGAAATCACTTCAATCTCCGGACCTTTCGGTGAAATGCTCTGGATCAGTGCCGCAAATGGTTTTACGAACCAGATAAACAAAAAGCAGCCGGAAATATTAAAAATACAATGCGCCACAGCGGTTCTCTTCGCATCTTTTGACTGTCCGATACTGGCAAGGAGTGCTGTGATCGTTGTACCGATATTATCACCTAAAAGAATCGGGATTGCTCCTGCAAGCCCAAGTATACTCGTAACCCCGTCCGGTCCCGGCTGGGAAGCGAAGTTCTGCAAGACTGCGATCGTTGCACTACTGCTCTGTACGACCAGCGTCATAAGTGTACCAACTGCCACACCAAGTACCGGAATATGTGCAACCCGTCCGATCAGGTCTGTGAATACCGGACTGGATGCCAATGGCTTCATGACATCTCCCATTGTCTCAATTCCAAGGAACAGAAGACCAAAGGCAAAAATCGTCTGGCCGATACTTTTTACTTTTTCTGATTTTGTTACAAATGAAATCAGAAATCCTATAAAAATAATCACATAAATATAGTCACTGATCTTAAACGCAATAATCTGTGCTGTCATGGTTGTACCAATATTTGCACCAAAAATGATGGAAATTGCCTGTGGTAGGTTCATCAGTCCCGCACTTACAAAACCGATCGCCATAACTGTCGTCGCACTGCTGCTCTGGAGTACCGCGGTTGTGAGCGCACCGGCAAGCACTCCCAGAAGCGGATTCTTCGTCAGAAGTGCAAGAATGCTTTTCATCTTATCGCCCGCCGCCTTTTGCAGACATTCACTCATCATGTTCATTCCATAGATAAAAACTGCCAGACCGCCAAGCAGTCCGAAAATGATCTGAATTTTCTCGTTCATGTTAATTCCTCTCTCAATTTACCCTGTGTTTGTTAACATCTTTTAAACTTACTTCTTACAATGATGTCTTCCCTTTCAGCTCATTTTCCATTTTATCTGTGGTCTATGCAATTCCAATCAAATCTATGTTAAGTTTAGGTTAAATTTTCTTTCTTCTATCATTTTTTCTTTCCCATGATCATAGTTATGTAAAATCGCATTAAAAAAGATTGTGCCTCTCCGGCACGCAGTGCCTTTTGTTTCATAGGAAGTTCCTTCGGAATTTCCTATGAAACAAAAAGAGAGTTACCCTCTTACAAATCTTCAAATTTGCAAAAGAATAACTCTCCTGTTCTATCTATAAATCTATCCAATCCCAAGCACACCATATCCAACTATTCCAAACACCGCCGCAAGAATGATCACCTTCGGTACTGACCAGTTCTTCTTCAATATCAGATAGAACATCACCACTCCGATCCCGCACCCAAACCAGTCAATCCTCGCATCCGGAAAATAATTTTCCTGCATCAGATCCAGAATCACCGCAAGGATCATTGCGATGCAGATTGGCTTGATCACATTTAACATACAGCTCATAATATCATTGCCACGGAACTTTGCGAAGCACACCGCTACGCCAAGCGTCAGCGTATAAGCTGGCATCAGCACGCCCATAACCGCTGCAATCCCACCCAGAACACCTGCCGTCTGCATCCCGGCAAAAGTCGCACAGTTAATCCCAAGCGGTCCCGGTGTCATTTCTGCGATAGCGATCAAGTTAGTCAGATCCTCCGCCGTCATCCACTGATTGACCTTCATCTCCTGCATAATAACCGGGATCATCGACATTCCGCCAAAGCTGGTAAATCCGATTTTCATAAACGCTGTAAAAAGTCTGAGATAGATCATGCCGTCTGTCCTCCTCTTGTCTGTTTCACCGCTCTTATAGAAAGCGCCAGTATCACTCCCGCTACGATCATCACCACATTACTGATATCCGTAAATACACAGAGCGTCAGTGCTAACGCACAGATCGGGATTGCTGATTTTCTGCGGAACGCTTCTTTCCCCAGTGAAAGTGCCGCACTTCCCATAATCGGAACTACCGCACAGCGGATTCCGCGAAGTGCCGCATAGCACCAGACATTACTTTTCAGCACCTTATAAAATGCAGTAACAAACGACAGGATCAGAACCGCCGGACAGGTCATTCCGAGTACTGCACAGACACCTCCGAACCAGCCACCTACATAATAGCCAAACAGCATACTGATATTGGTGATCATAATTCCGGGAACTGACTTTCCAACCGCAACCATATCCAGCAGTTCCTCTTTTGTGATCAGCTTTCGTTTATCTACAAACTCCTGCTCCATCTGCGCCAGAATACTCCATCCGCCTCCAAATGTAAAACATCCTATCTTAAAGAAAAAGGAAAGTTTTGTCCTGGCAATCCCTGACTCTCTGTGTCCTTTTTCCGATCCATCACAAAAAGAGGAGGGCATCTCTGCCACTCCTCAAATTCATTTGCCTGCGTTATCTGCAGTTCCTTTTATTCTGCTTTCAGAAGATCACGATCTCGGAAAGATCAGCCGGAAGATCTGCGATACTGCTGCTTTCCATCCAAATATCCGCTGCATCTGCACCAGCAGTAATACTGCCTTTTCTCTTGCAAGACGAGGGATGGGGATTGCCTTTCTTCCTGAAATTTATGCACGGACTACTTCCTTTCCGGACATTCATTTCTTTACCCCGGATCACTTTCATGACACCAGGGACATTTGTGCTGTCTATCGGAAAAATATTTATCATCACGCACAGTTTCAGGCGCTTCTTGCTCTCCTCCGCGAGATTGTCCCGGCAATCTACAGGGCAGCTTAGTCTGCCCTGATCCGTACCTTAATTCTCTTCTTTTACTCCCTTACTCTACATTTTTCAGTGCCTCATCCATCGGCACATGTTTAATCCTTCGATATTCTAACATTGCCACAACTGCATAGGTTCCGATCCCGATCAGGAACATTTCTACATAGATCTTCGGATCGATCCAAAGCGCGATCCAGCCGGAAATACTAGTCAGCATCATTTCCCGGAACAGCACATTCATAACTGCTTTCTCAATCGGCAGGCTGAGAAGCAGACAGATGATCACCACGATCGTCGTTGACCAGATATAAAGCCTGCTGATCTCTCCATTGGTATATCCCAGGATCTTCGTCATGGAAATAGCCTGTGCATTTTTCTCAACAATGATCTTGGACAACAGATAGATCACAACCATATAAATACCGATTGCAAAAGCGTTGACCATCCCCATCATATTTCCCATAGATACATCCAGCTGTCTCGAAATCTTTGTCAGTGCTTCCAGATCAAGCACCGAACCGATGTATTTCCCGTCAATATCCTTGATCTTCGAATCGGAAAAATATCCACTGAAATAATCGTTTCCCAGATCAAAGGTATCATTTAACTGCTCCTGTGGCATAAAGACACAGATTCCGCCGTTGTATTTGTAGATTCCTTTAACCTTGAATGTATACTTTGTCTTTTCATATTTTTCTTTCAACGTGATCGAGTCGCCCGGCTTCAACAGAAACTTCTCTGCATAGGCACTGGAAATATAAACACCGTCACCGTCCTCCAGATCTGCATCGATATATTTACTGTCCGGTTTGATTCCGTACAGGATCACTTCATCTGTCTTATATTTGCTTGGCAATGTTTCCAATGAGTAAGCGCTGAACGCTTCCGCATCTTCATTTTCCGTCTTTGTTCCATAAGAGAACTGTAAAAGTTCCAGCATACTGTCCAGTTTATTTCCGCTCATCGCACTTACCGGAACCTCCAGCATATACTGGTATTTTGCAAGCATATTGCTCTGGATATCCTGCTGATAGTGCGAAAGTACTGACGGCAGCAAAAGTCCAAAGAACAAAAGCAGATTCGCAAATATGATTCCAATAAAAAGTACGATGTAATTGCTCATATTCTGGAAGATCACACGCAGTCGGAACCGATGGAAGATTCCAAGCTTCGGACTTAACCGAACTGCTCTTTTCCGCCTGCTTCCAGAAAGATCTCTTCTCAGGAATTTCAGCGGTGAAAGCCTCAGCTTGTAACGGAGGATTCCATAGTTGACTACCAGCATGATCAGCACCGGAACCACTGTTGTCATCCAAAAAGCATCTGCATTCCACACCGTCACATAGGTCGGCAGACTATAGCTTCCATAATACATCCCCGCACATACATTTTTCAGTGCTGTATAACCCAGAATATTTCCGACCACCGCACCGATCAGCGTAACGATCACCGGAAGTGCCATGTAATGTCCGATCAGTTCTTTTCTTGTATACCCGGAAGCCCGCAGAGTTCCGATCACACCTGCTTCTTTCCGGATCGTATTGCTAATCGTGATTCCAAATACAAACGCAATGATCACAATGATCATATAAAGGAGCATTGTGATCATTGCACGGTCACTCCCCATATCATCACCGGTAAATGTAATTGCCTGGTTCAGATACTGTGGCACAAAAGACTCCAGAGTGACTTCTTCCCCCAGTGCTTCCATCAGATCTTCCGACATCTTTTTTTCCTGTTTTTCATTTTTCGGTTCTTTGTCATACACCCAGGAATAACTGTACTGAATCTTATCCTGATTCAGAGATTCAAACTCTTCCGGTGTTACAACCGATACCCCGAATTTGATTGCATCAAACATGCTGTCATTATTGTTCTGGAACAGGCAGCTATAGTCAGACAGTGCCACAAATCCTGTGACTTTCCACTTTTGTGAACCACTTTTCAGTGTATCTCCGACAGAAATCTTATTATTGTCCGCATACATACGGTCAATTGCCATTTCTCCTGCTTTTTCAGGAAGCTTTCCTTCCATCAGGCACACCAGGTTGATCTCTTCCCTGTTTTTGAAAATACGCATGGTACTTCCATTATCCAGTGCCTCTTCCAGATAAAAGTTTTCATACAGTGTCACACCATTTTTCTCGATGTTTTCCTGTTGTGCTTTGGTAATTTTTTTCTTTACCCGGAAATTTCCATCTTCAATCTTGTATTTCTCAAAGCCTTCATTATATGCTTTTATCATGCTTCCGTCAGCAACCAGAAAGCCGGATACAAACCCAATCGTTGCAATCATAAGGATCAGAACCACCAGGTATTTTCCAATTTCTCCCTTCAGTTCTCTCGGAAGCCGTTTTCTCAACGGACTCTTCATAACACGCGTCCTCCTTACCATTCCAGCTCACTTGCAGAAAGTTTATGCTCATTACAGTAATTTTTGCGGATCATTCCATCACGAAGTTTTACCACCCGGTCTGCCATATCCTTGATTGCATCGTTATGGGTAACCATAATAATGGTATTCCCATATTTCTGATTGACTGTTTCGATCAGCTTCAGGATTTCCTTGGATGTCTTATAATCCAGCGCACCGGTTGGCTCATCACAGAGCAGGATGTCCGGATTTTTGACAATTGCACGTCCAATCGCGGTTCTCTGCTGCTGTCCTCCGGAAAGCTGGTTCGGCAGCTTGTTCTGATGTTCATAAATACCCAGCGTTTGCATCAGCTCATCCACATCCAGCGGACGATTACTTAAATAAGCACCAATTTCAATATTTTCTCTAAGTGTCAGGTTTGGAATCAAATTGTACATCTGGAATATATAACCCAGATGCTTTCTCCGATACAGGGACAGCTTCTTCTCTGTCATATCCTCCAGCTGTTCTCCATCAATCGTAATACTTCCTTCATCTGCCCCGTCAATACCGCCTATAATATTCAGAAGAGTCGATTTTCCGGAACCGGATGGTCCCAGAAGCACACAAAACTCTCCTCTTTCAATTTCCAGATCAAATCCTTTCAGAACATTTACCCGGCTGTCGCCTGTTCCAAACGATTTTTTGATCCCCTTAATCTCTAAAAACATTCCTCTACTCCTTCCTTTAGTTACTCATATCGTAGTAATGTTATATTTCATACACTTATGTTAGTTTAGGCTTACTTTTTTGTCAATATTTTAATTGTTATTTTTAAAAAAAGATATTGACAAATGGAAGGAAAATTTTTAAAATAACTATCTGTGTAATTTTATACCAAAATCTTTGTGGATTTTTCTGGATATCAAAATAGATATCTACTTTTCGCCACATAACTTGTTGCATACAGCGACAGTTATGTGGCTTTTTATATATCGGGCTTCTGCCCTTTTTTACAGATTTTGTACCTTATGCTTTACATTTATCAGGAGGAATGTTTATGAACCAGACTTACATGAAAGAAAAACCAATTCTGCCACTTCTGATTTCCATGGCTCTGCCAATGGTGATTTCAATGATGGTCAACTCTCTTTATAATATTGTTGACAGCTATTTCGTTGCACGAATCAGTGAAGAAGCAATGACTGCTCTGTCTTTAGTCTACCCGATCCAAAATTTTATCACCTCAGTCGGTGTCGGCTTTGGAATCGGAATCAATGCCGCCATCTCCTTTTTCCTTGGCGCCCAGGATCAGAAAAAAGCAGATGCAGCTGCCACACAGGGACTTTTTCTCTCTGTCATCCACGGTATTGTTCTTACCGTAGTCACAATTGCCGTAATGCCGCTATTTTTACAGATTTTTACAAAAGACATGACCGTTATTCAGATGGGAAATGCCTACTCCCGGATCGCATTTGGATTTTCCATTGTAATCTCTCTTGAAATTACCTGGGAAAAAATTTTCCAGGCAGTCGGACGGATGCGCGTGTCCATGATCTGCATGATGAGCGGATGTATTTTCAATATCGTACTGGATCCACTTCTGATCTTCGGAATCGGACCGTTCCCGAAAATGGGAATTGAAGGAGCCGCACTTGCAACCGGTCTTGGTCAGGTTGTCACACTGGTACTGTACCTTGCCTTTTATTTTACCAGACCGCTTCCGGTGAAGATTCATAAAAGCTGCCACGTAGACCGTGCCATGGCCGGACGGCTTTATGCGGTTGGAATCCCTGCCACTTTGAATATGGCACTTCCATCCCTGCTTATCACCGCACTAAATGGGATTCTCTCCGCCTACTCCCAGGTTTACGTGGTGGTGCTCGGAATCTATTACAAGCTTCAGACCTTCCTGTATCTTCCGGCAAATGGAATCATCCAGGGAATGCGTCCGCTGATCGGATACAACTACGGTGCCGGTGAGACAAAGCGTGTCCACAGACTGTTTGCCGATACCCTTTATCTGAGTCTTGGGATCATGCTCTTTGGTACCGTTTACTGCCAGCTCTTCCCGGATTCACTGATCGCACTGTTCAGTTCTAATCCGGAAACCATTCAGGCAGGAGGAATGGCACTTCGGATTATC
>ERZ791897.559-NODE-559-length-25749-cov-16.158909_pt1 | contig 25749 bp, 19 predicted proteins | sample MGYA00510152_ERZ791897 | MGnify/ENA primary metagenome ERZ791897 (study PRJEB30046, sample SAMN00792050) | human gut metagenome | study: EMG produced TPA metagenomics assembly of the A metagenome-wide association study of gut microbiota in type 2...
CTGCGTGGTGTGGCGCACCTACCGCCAGAGCGATCTGGAAGAGTTTGCCGAACTGGCCGGTGTGCCGGTGATCAACGGCCTGACGGATTACGCCCATCCCTGCCAGGTGCTGGCCGACCTGATGACCATTCGGGAGCGCCGGGGCAGCCTTGCGGGCCGGAAGCTCTGCTTTGTCGGCGACGGCAGCAGCATGGCAAACAGCCTCATCGTGGGCGGACTGCTGGCTGGAATGCAGGTCACCTGCGTCTGCCCGCAGAGCTACCGCCCGGCGGCGGATGTGCTGATGTTCGCCCACAAATACGGCAGCGCCTTCCACCTGACCGCAGACCCTGCCGAGGGCATTCAGGATGCCGACGTGGTGGCAACGGCTGTGTGGAACACCGCCAAGCCCGGCACGCCGGAAAGTGAGCAGCGCCTGCGGGATTTTGTGGGCTACCAGCTCACCGGCAAGCTGCTGGAAAGCGCAAAGCCCGATGTCATGGTGCTGCACTGCCTGCCCGCCCACCGGGGCGAGGAGATCTCCTCGGCGGTGTTCGAGCAGCACGCACCGGAGATCTTTGACGAAGCCGAGAACCGCCTGCACGTGCAGAAAGCCGTGCTGGCCATTCTTCTGGCGGGGAAATAAAAACAGAACGCCAACAGGGCCGCCGCACATCGTTTGTGCGGCGGCCCTGTTTTTTATCGTGGGAGATTTGTTGGTGGAATAGAGCGTTGGCTGTGCGCTGCGGTGAAATGGCGTCAACCGATACTTTGCTGGTGCTCGTCCCCATAGGTCTCTATGTAGCGGAAGAACAGGTATTCGCACAGCATCAGCAGCTGTACGCGGGACTGCACCTGAATGCCGGAGCACACAAAGTTTGTGGCGTTGACATACAGGTTTTCATCTGCCATGCCGCTGAGGGTATTGCTGCCGAGATTTGTAAAGGAAACCAATGCGGCACCACGGCTTTTGGCAACCGTTGCAGCGGCAATGATCAGACTTGTTTCGCCGGAAATGGAAAGGGCCAGAACCAGATCATCGGAAGTCAGCTGCCGGGCGCTGATATTCATCAGGGTGCTGTCATCGTAACAGAAGGCGGCCTTGCCGATGGTCTGCAGCCGCTTTGCAAGTTCGGAGCCGGGCATTCTACTGCTGCCTACGGCATACAGCTCAATGCGGCGGCTGCAGTGGATCAGCTCTACGATACGCTCTACGGTCTCCTCCGGAACCATCTCGATGGTTTTGTGGATATCCCGGAAAAAGTCGGTCGGGTGAGACTTTCGCGGCGTTTCCTCCGGCTCAAACAGATCCATGCGCAAAGATGCCTTAAAATCGGAATAACCACTGAAACCGAGCTTCTTGCAAAAGCGGACGACAGAAGCCGGTGAGATGAACAACCGGTCCGCAAGTTCCGTCACCTTGAGATTGGCAATCTCGGTGTGGTTGCGAATGCAGTAAGAAAGAAGCTCATTATCGTTTTTGTTCAGCTGGGGCGTGTGTTCTGCAATGCGGGTGAAAAAGTCCATGATGTCCTCCGGTGGGAAGGCTTTGAAGAAAGTTAGCAGGTGTGAAAATATTTTCAGACTCTGGAATTGTTTCAACTTGGGCAAACTGATTCAAAACTTTCAAAACGCCTTTAAAAAAATGTTCATATCGATTATATTATAGTCACTCTCCAAAGCGCGCGCAAGGGTAAAATCAGAAACATGATCGCAAAACGAATGTGAGGTTTCAAAAATGGAAGGATTTAAAGTTGTTATTGTCGGCGGCGGCTCCAGCCATACCCCCGGCATTATCCAGAGCTTGATTGCAAATCTTGACCGCTTCCCGCTGAAAAAGCTGGTGCTGTACGATATTGACCCGGATCGTCTGGAGCTGGTCGATACCCTGTGCGGCTCGCTGATCGCAAAGCTGGATCCGGAGTGCGTCTACTTCACCACCACAGACCCGGAAAAGGCCTATACCGATATTGATTTTGCTTTTGCTCAGATCCGTCAGGGCGGCATGGAAATGCGCGAAAAGGACGAAAAGATCTCGCTGGAGTTTGGCGTTGTGGGTCAGGAGACCTGCGGCCCCGGCGGCATGGCATACGGCCTGCGTTCCATCCCCGGCGTGTTCCAGGTGATCGACGATGTGCGCAAGTACGCACCCGAGGCATGGATCATCAATTACTCCAACCCTGCTGCGATCGTGGCTGAGGCCACCCGCCGCAAGTACAACAACTATAAGATCCTGAACATCTGCGATATGCCGGTAGCCATCATGCTGTCCTTCGCAAAGATGCTGGGTCTGGAAAAATACAACGATGTGGACCCGGTCTACTTTGGTTTGAACCACTTTGGCTGGTGGACCCACCTGTACGACAAGAGCGGTGTGGACCGTATGCCGGAACTGAAGGAAAAGATCATGAAGTTCGGTCTGGCTGCTTCTCATGATAAGCACCACTCCGATCCTTCCTGGCGCCACACATGGGAAAACTTTAAGGAAATCCTCACCGACTTCCCGGAGTATCTGCCCAATACCTACCTGCAGTACTATCTGTATGCCAAGGAAAGCGCCGAGGATATGGATCCCAACTACACGCGTGCCAACATGGTCATGGATGGCCGTGAGAAGGACATGATCGAGCAGGCAAAGCTGATCCGCGAGAGCGGCGGCAAGAAGGAAGCAAACCTGAATCTGTTCAATGCTTTTGGCGATTTTATTGTGGATGTGGCATGTTCCATTGCCTATAACAATGCGGACCGCTATCTGGTCATTGTGGAAAACAAGGGCTGCATCCCGCAGATGCCGTATGATGCCATGGTGGAAGTTCCCTGCTACCTGCGCAAGTGGGGCCCGGAGCCTGTTACCATCGGCAATATCCCCCAGTTCCAGCTGGGCATGATGATGCAGCAGGTCTCTTCGGAAAAGCTGATCGTGGATGCTTATTTTGAACACTCCTACCAGAAGGCACTGGAAGCATTCACGATGAACAAGACAGTTCCCTCTGCCAAGGTGGCACGCAAGATCCTGGATAAGATGATCGAAGCCAATAAGGGCTACTGGCCTGAACTGCACTGAGACCCGCAGGAGGTAAATCATGGAGAAGAGAGAGAAAAAAGTTACCTTTTCACAGTTCCAGAAACTGGGAAAAGTTCTAATGACGCCTGTCATGATCCTGCCCATCGCAGGTATTCTGGTGGGCATTGGCTCTGCGTTCACGACAAAGAACATTGTGGCACTGTGGCCGGTTCTGGGCAATACCTATGTCAAGCTGTTCTTTAATCTGCTCAAGGCCATGGGCAATACCGTCAACTCCTATCTTCCAATCATTTTTGCTGTTTCCGTTGCCATCGGCTATGCGGAAAAGGAAAAGGGCATCGCGGCATTGTCCAGCGTGATCGGTTTCCTCGCCATGAACAATGTGATGAATATCCTGCTGACCAGTCTGGGCATTCTGGACCCTGCGGCGATGAAGACCGGCCAGTCCATGGTCATGGGCATCGCTTCGCTTGACACCGGTGTATTCGGCGGTATTCTGGTGGGTCTGCTGGTTGCAAAGCTGCATAACAAATACTATAATATTCAGCTGCCGCCGGTTCTGGGCATCTTCTCAGGCACAAAATTCGTGCCGATGATCTCGCTGCTGGCCTGCTCTGCGCTGGGTCTGGTAATGTCTGTGGTGTGGCCCTTCGTTCAGACCGGTCTGGGCTTCATGGGCGAGATCATTTATGACACTGGCATGGCAGGCAGTGTGATCTATGGTCTGGCAGAGCGTGCGCTGCTGCCTTTTGGCCTGCATCACTTTATTTACACTCCGTTCTTCTTCACAAACCTTGGCGGTTCCATGGTCATTGATGGCACGCTGTATGAAGGCGCAGTGAACATTTACAACGCCATGCTGGCTTCTCCGGATGCCATGTTTGACGTGAACATTACCCGCTTTATCATGAACGGCAAGGTTATTTTTGCTATGTTTGGTCTGCCCGGTGCGGCTCTGGCCATGTACCATTGCGCAAAGCCGGAGCGTAAGCCTCAGGTCAAGGCGCTGCTGATCGCAGCCATCATCCCCTCCATCTTCACTGGCATCACCGAGCCCATTGAGTACAGCTTCCTGTTTGCAGCTCCCCTGTTGTTCGTGGTGCACGCTGGCTATGCAGGTCTGGCCTACCTGCTGACTTACATTTGCAAGGTGAATATCCCGGGGCCCAGTTCCTTCGGCGGCCCTTTCCTGAGCACGATCTTCAATGGCATCATGCAGGCGGATAAAGGCTCTAACTGGATCTGGGTGTTCATCATTGGCATTCCCTGCTTCTTCCTGTACTATTTCACCTTCCGCTTCATGATCACCAAGTTCAACTACAAGACTCCCGGCCGCGAAGATGATGGCCAGGAGGTCAAGAAGCTGGACAAGAAAATGAGCGACGAGATGATGGCGACCATCATTGAAGGTCTGGGTGGTGCAGACAATATCCAGCATGTGGATGCCTGCTTTACTCGACTGCGCGTCAAGGTCAAAGACAAGGCTCTCGTTATGCCGGATACTGACTGGAAGCAGAAGACGGGTGCAAACGGCGTCGTTCAGGTCGCAGATGGTGTGCAGATCATCTACGGTGCCAAGGCCGATATCTACAAAAACAACCTCAAGAGCGCTCTGAACATGGACTGATTTTTCAGTGCCGGTCAGGGTTTCCCGAATAAACAGCGAGGGCATCTGCCAACGGCAGATGCCCTTTCTGCATACAAAAAAATCAAACCTTTGCGGCACCGCGGTCGAGGATCTTATCGAACCGGGCAAAGAAGGTAATGGTGGTGATGGTGGCGGCCAGAATGTCGCTGACCGGCTCGGCCAGAAACACGCCGAACACTGCATCCGGCAGCAGGTGCGGCAGAATGAAGATGAGCGGGATCAGCAGGATGATCTTGCGCAGGCAGGCCAGCAGCAGGCTGACCTTAGCCTGCCCCAGCGCCATAAAGCTTTGCTGGCAGGCGATCTGGAAGCCCATGGCAAAAATGCCCGCCATGTAAATGCGCATGGCCCACGTGGTGTACTGAATCAGTGCGGTGTCCGAGGTGAAAATGCCCGCCACCGCGCCGGGAAACAGCATCATCAACAGCCAGAACACGCAGGTGTAGGCCCCGCACAGCGTCAGCTGAAAACGGAAGGCTTCCTTGACGCGGGCCTTCTTGCCTGCGCCGAAGTTGAAGCTCATCACCGGCTGTCCGCCCTGACAGATGCCCTGAATGGGCAGCGTGCACAGCTGGGATGCGCTGGTGATGACGGTCATGGCACCCACGGCCACATCGCCGCCGTACCGCGCCAGACTGGAGCTGAAGCTGATGGAAAGCAGGCTCTCGGTGGAGAGCATCACAAAGGTGGAGATGCCCAGAGCCATCACCGGCAGGATGACATTGCGCTCCGGGCGCAGATAGTCCCTGCGCAGGCGCAGGATGGTCTTTTTGCCGGTGAGAAAGCGGATGATCCATGCCGCGCCCACGGCCTGACTGAGCACCGTGGCAATGGCCGCGCCCCGCACGCCCAGCCCGAACCCGAAGATCAGGATGGGGTCGAGAATAATGTTGATCACCGCGCCGATCACGGTGGTAAGCATACTGGTCTTGGCAAAGCCCTGCGTGGTGATAAAAGGGTTCATGCCCAGCACCACCAGCACGAACACCGAGCCTGCAATGTAGATGCGGCTGTAGCCCAGGGCGTACGGCAGGGTGGCATCGCTGGCACCGAACAGCCGCAGCAGCACCGGTGCCCCGGCATAGAAGCCGATGGTCAGCACCACGGCAAAGAACATCAGCACGGTAAAGCTGTTGGAGATGATCTTTTCGGCCCGTTGCCTGTCCCCCTGCCCCAGAGCAATGGCGGTGCGCGGCGCGCCGCCCGCGCCCACCAGCATGGCAAAAGCGTTCAGCAGCATCAGAATGGGTGTGAACAGCCCCACGCCGGTTAGAGCTGCCGCGCCAATGCCCGCAATGTGGCCGATGTAAATGCGGTCCACGATGTTATACAGCAGGTTCACCACCTGCGCCACCACGGCGGGGATCATGAGCTGCAGCATCAGCTTTTTGATGCTGCCGGTGCCCATATCTTGTTTTGCCTGTGCCATTGGAATGCTCTCCTCTGTACTTCAAATTTGAAAAATATCGTTCCTATTATACTCGGCTCCCGCCCAAAAGAACAGCCTTTTTTGCAAAGAAACCGCGCTTTTTGCCCCAAAAACGCAAAACAGCACGGCTGCGTATGGCTTGCAGCCGTGCCGTGCCGTAACGGGAGAAAAGTGTTGACGGGAAACCGCTTTTTTGCTATACTGTAAAGGCTAATATATGGAGATGTATCGAAGCGGTCGTAACGAGAACGACTCGAAATCCAAGTGGATGCTTCGCCGCGTTTCTCCATTTCACACGAGGAAACGTCAATTTTGATGTCCTGACAGGCTTCAAAACCTGTCTGAACGATGCGTTTTCTAACAATATTCTAACAGCAACTATTCCAAGTTTCAAGGCCGATTTGCGATATACAAATCGTAAATTTGCTATGAGAATATACTTGGAGATGTATCGAAGCGGTCGTAACGAGAACGACTCGAAATCGTTTTGTCCTTAACCGGGCACGTGGGTTCGAATCCCACCATCTCCGCCAGAAGTCGCAGATTCAAACGAATCTGCGACTTTTTCTTTTGCATCAAGCAAAGAAAGACCGCTTCTTCCTCATCACAGTATGCTTTATACACGAACGATAAATCCATAATTATTTGGGGAGTTTGGATTCTCCCAAAAGGTTCGCAATGACCCCAGCAGACCCCTGTTTGCTTTTGTAATCGAGATGTGCGTAGATGTCAGCGGTGGTAGAAAAGGTACTGTGCCCCAGCCACTCCTGAACCTGCTTCATGGATACGCCGTTCATCACCATCAGGCTGGCACAGCTGTGGCGCAGGTCGTGGAAGCGGATGTGCGGCAGACTGTACTGCCGGAGCAACCATTCAAAGTGTTCCGTCACAAAGTTGGGACGGAGCAGCTTGCCCTCCTGATCGGTGCAGACGAAGTCCAGATAATCGGTGCGGTAGCTCTTGCCGAACAGCCTGCGGTAAAGCTGCTGCTTTTCCTTCTGCTTGAGCAGTTCGGCTTCCACCGCCGGAATCAGCGGCAGGGTGCGGCAGCTGGTCTTGTTCTTCATCACGTCGCTGACGACCGGGACATACTTGCCGTTCACCCGCTGTTCCGTGACCTTGTGGTTGATGGTCATGGACTTCCGCTCGAAGTCGATGGACGACCACTTCAGTCCCAGCACCTCACTCCGGCGCAGACCGTAATAGGCCGTGATGAGGATGCACAGGTGGAGCGGGTCATCCTGCGAAACTTCCAGCAGCTGCTGAACCTCGTCCTTGGTGTAGAAGTTGGGCCGGAAGCTGTTCTTCTTGGGCCGGTCTACTTTCAGCATCGGGTTGACTTCCAGATAATCTTTGCGCACAGCATCCTTGAACGCCTTGCCGAAGATGGCGTGGTAGTGGATAACGGTGTTGGTGGTGCAGCCATCCAGCAAAATCTTTTCCTGAAACTCGTCCAGCACCTGCGGCGTGACCTCGCAGAGCTTCAGACCCAGCGGCTTGAAGTATTGTGTGATGCGGCCCTGAATCATCTGGTTGTAGCTGATGAAGGTGGCGGTCTGGATGGATGCCTTGTGAATCTGAATCCACTCGTTGAGATAATCCAGAAACAGCATCTCCGACTTGCTGGCCGTTCTGACCGGCGCAGGGATGGGCTTTGCCGTCCGGGTGTCTACTTTCTCGTAAGCACCGCCCCGGCCTGTGGGCAATTCGCCGGTTTCGTCGTAGCGGAGCAGGACTTCGTGGAGCATCGCCTCGGCTTTGCGCTTGTTGCCCCGGACGGTCAGACCTGTGGAGATCCACTTGATCTTCCGCTTGCCGTTGGTATCATAAAGATTGATCACGAAATAGAAACGTCCATTTTTCTCTTGGACAGACCCTGTAGTTTTCATCATAAACCTCCTTTGGGTCAACAGGCGTGCTGTCCGTTGCTGCACCCACAGCATACCACATCCAGCGGCGGATTTCCAGCCGGGAAGGTGCTCTGCCCGGTAAGCAGGAACTCGATCACACTCAGCTTCGGGATACGATAGGTGCGGCCGATTTTAAGCGCAAACAGGCGGCGGGAACGGATTAGTTCCCCGACCGTGTGGCGGTTCAGACCAAGCATCTCCGCAGCCTGCTGAAGGCTGACGGCATCGGGGTAGCCGGGAAACATCTGGGAATAGGCATCGTTAAACTTCATAGATCCTCCTTGGATATGGCAGATGATCATGCCGTGAAAACTGATAATTTGAAAAAGCTTAGGTAAAGCTTGAGGATAAAAGCGATATGTAAGAGAAGCCGGCTAACATGCTGACTTCCCGAATAATATGTTAAGGTCTCCCATATTCGCCCTCGGCACCCTAGGAGTGGGGAATCGTCCGGCAGCGGGCTTGCACCGCACCATTGGCATTTCAGCCACCCCGTCTTCGTTATGACCGGGCTGCGAGTTACAGAAGTACCTTTTGTGAAGTACCGGACGATTGAACTATTCTGTTTTCAAAGAACAGAGTTTTATAGAAAATCCCCGGAAGTTGAGCTACCGAAAAATTATCCCTCTATATACGAGCCGTCGAGAGAGGCCAAAAAGTAACCCGAAAAAGAAATCTGTTAAAAAGTTCTTGGAAAATATAGTTGATGTGGCTACTCGGTTAAAATAACGTCGGTCTACGGGGCGACCGATGGAGGGGAGACTTTGCAGCAATGGCGGTGTCTGAAGTTGAAGGTGGTCTTGAAAAAAGATGCCCTCAATAGGTAGCCGATGAGAAAGGCCATTCTGCACCCACAACTTATAACCTGTAACCAAGATGTAATCATTCAAATCGATATTAGCCAGAAAAAGAAGCCTTCATATACGAACCCAGTTGAAAGGCCAAAATACAACCACATCTCCGAAAGTTAACAAAAAAGTCACAATTGGCGCTTATAAAAAAGAAGGCCGGATTTTTCCAGCCTTCCAAAAGTATGTATCAATGGTTGTAATTCAAGATCTTCTCAAGCGTGTCCGCAAACTTGACATCTTGCTCCTTCGTTCGCTTTGCACTCCCTTTGGGATGCTTCCCGGCACGAAGGAGTTTTTTGTTTTCGTATCGCCGCAGCATGAGCGCGTCAATGTTGTCGACTGTGTATTCTAGACCATTCTGATTCAGCACTCGTGCGCATTTAGCAAGGCACATACTCGCCAGCCCGTAGTCCTGCGTTACGACAATATCACCCGGCTTTACCCGGTTGACCAGCGCAAAGTCCACGCTGTCAGCACCCTTGTCGAATACCAGTGTTTGCGCACCCTCACGTTCGATCTGGTGCGAGGTGTCGCACAGGATGATGACGGGGACACCGAACTGCTTTGCAATCTGCAAGGTCAGGTCAACCGCAGGACAACCGTCTGCATCGATCAAAATGTTCATCGGCTTTCCTCCATCACCCACTGAAATGCTCTTGCGGTGCGCAGGTCGGCATCTTTGAAATGCCCGCCGCTGTTCCATTCAAGCGTGCAGTCTGTGCCACGCTCTGCAAGCCGACTGTGCAGGGTGCGGATATTATCCCCCACCGCAGCCATGACGGCGTTTTTCGTGTGTTCCTCCTTGTCGCCAAGGCTCAGGTAAATGCACTGCGCCTGAATGGGGTGCTGTTGTTCAAACTCCATCCATCCCGGAAACCACACGGAAGGCGAAGCGGCCGCAACACCGGAAAACAACTCTGTCTGCGCGGATGCCCACAGCGCGAACAATCCGGCCAGCGAGTAGCCGCCCAGAATGATTTTGACGTTTTCCGGGAGAGGATACTGCTGCTTCAGTGTTGGCATAACCTGTTCTGTCAGAAAGCGCAGGGTATCCGCTGCATTGCCGCCGAAACTTTCTTTGCCCCACACCGCAGGAGATTTCCACGGGGAAAGTTCATCGTTCCAGTTTTTCACCGGAACAGCGGCAAACAGAAACGAATGTTCTGAATCCTGCGCAATGGCTGCAATTTCGTTGTCCATGCTTTTCAATTCATGCTCGTCCGCCATCTGAAGCAGAAGATATTCGGCGCAGTCTGTGCCGTAAATGCGGCAGGGTCTATCTCCGATTTGAACTTGCTTTGCGGTCACGGCAGCGGCCTCCTGAAAAATTTTTGATGGGTCCAGTATAACAGTTGCAAGCGGAATTGACAATTCGGACTGACACAATCGCTTTTGCAAGCAGTGCTTCGTGGTACCATTCTGGTACAACGAAACTCTCTTGCAAGCAGTGTCTTTGTATATACAAAGACCACTTGCGTTGCAAGAGCTTGTTGGGCGCAGCCCAAACCCATTGTTCTACATCGTGCCGATGCAGGCTTCGCGTTTTTTGCAAGACACTCTTTCAGCACTCTGCAGGAGTGCGCAGCCATCAAGGTTCTGTGATGTTTACAGGGATTGGGATTGCATCCCAACAAGCAAAACACGCACGGCAAATTTTCAATGCCGTGCGTGTTCTGGTCTTTGTGCGCACAAAGGCACTGCTTGCAACAGCTTTGGCCTTGTAAAAAGCAGCCGGGAAACTTTTCACCTAGATTGCAAACCGGGCAAAGGTTTTGTATAATTGACTCAACAAAACTGAAACAGACCGGCACAGCCGTCCGATTTTTTGAACATCAGCGTAGCGGGCAGAAAGCCGCACGCGGTTGGGAGGAAGAGCATGAACAAGCAGCAACTCGCATCGAAGATTTGGGAGTCCGCCAACAAGATGCGCTCCAAAATCGAAGCCAATGAGTACAAGGATTACATTCTGGGCTTCATGTTTTATAAATTTCTGTCTGACAAGGAAGTCAAGTATCTGAAAGAAAACGACTGGACGGACGAGTATCTGCCGGATCTGACCGAAGAAGATACTGAAACGGTCAACAGTGTACGGAGCAACATCGGCTATTTTATCGCATACGACAATCTGTTTTCTACATGGATCAGCAAAGGCAGCGACTTCAAAGCGGACGATGTGACGGTGGCACTTCAGGCATTCAGCCGCCTGATCGACACCCATCACAAGAAGGTGTTTGATGGCGTTTTTGCAACGCTGCAAACCGGTCTGTCCAAGCTGGGTGAAAGTTCCGGTGCACGCACAAAGGCTATCCGGGATTTGATTTACCTCATTAAGGATATTCCCATGGATGGCAAGCAGGATTATGATGTTCTGGGCTTTATCTATGAGTACCTGATCAGCAACTTTGCAGCGAATGCCGGCAAAAAGGCCGGTGAGTTCTATACGCCGCACGAAGTTTCGCTGCTGATGTCAGAGATCGTTGCGTACCACCTGAAAGACCGGGAAGAAATCAAAATCTATGACCCCACCAGTGGTTCCGGCTCGCTGCTGATCAACATCGGTCAATGCGCTGCACGGTATATGGGCAACGGCAACAACATCAAATACTATGCACAGGAACTAAAAGAGAACACCTACAATCTGACCCGCATGAATCTGGTCATGCGCGGCATTCTGCCGGATAACATCGTGACCCGTAACGGTGATACGCTGGAGGAGGACTGGCCGTACTTTGAGGAGAACGACCCCGTCAACACCTACGATCCTCTGTTCGTGGATGCGGTCGTGTCAAACCCTCCTTACTCCCAGCCATGGAGTCCAGCTGGCAAGGACAATAATCCTCGTTTTTCGCAATATGGTCTTGCGCCCAAGGGCAAGGCGGACTATGCTTTCCTGCTGCACGACCTGTACCACATCCGCAACGATGGCATTGTGACCATCGTTCTGCCGCACGGCGTTCTGTTCCGTGGCGGTGAGGAAGGTGCGATTCGCAAAAATCTGATTGACCACAACAATATCGACGCTATCATTGGTCTGCCCGCCAATATTTTCTTCGGTACAGGCATTCCCACCATCATCATGGTGCTGCGGAAGAACAAGAAGGATTCGGACGTTCTGATCATTGACGCGTCCAAGGGTTTTGAAAAGGACGGCAAAAACAACAAGCTGCGTGCCTGCGACATTAAGCGCATTGTGGATGCGTATGTGGCACGACCGGAGAAGATCGAGAAGTTTGCCCGGAGAGTTTCCCGCGAGGAAATTATTCAGAACGACTACAACCTGAATATCCCCCGCTACGTGGATTCTTCGGAAAAGGCAGAGAGCTGGGATATTTACGCTTCCATGTTTGGGGGCATTCCCGAAGCTGAACTGCAAGACCTGTCTGCCTACTGGAACGCTTTCCCACACCTGAAAGAAGCGCTGTTCCACCCGGACAATGCAGCCTACTGCCATCTGAACGCGGAAAACCTGAAAGAGGCTGTGCTGTCACACCCGGATGTGGTAGCGTTCAAGACCGCTTTCCAGAATGCTTTCGGTGACTTTGATGCCTACCTGAAGTCTGCCCTGATCGACGGCATGACCGACCTCAACGCCGCCAACGAAGAAGCCCGGCTGAGCAACGAAATTTTTGCACGGCTGGCGGCGATCCCGCTGGTTGACCGCTATGCGGCGTATCAGCTTTTGGATGATGACTGGAAGAAAATTTCTATCGACCTTGAAATCATCCAGACCGAAGGCTTTGCAGCTACCAAACAGGTAGACCCCAATCTGGTGCTGAAAAAGAAGGATGGCAAGGATGCCGAAGTGCAGGATGGCTGGGTCGGCCATGTGCTGCCGTTTGAGCTGGTGCAGGACGTAAAAATGCACGACGAAGTGGCCGCTCTGCGCACCAGAGAAGCACGTCTCGCTGAGATTGCAGGCGAATACGAGAGCTATCTGGATGAACTCAGCGAGGAGGACAAGGAACAGAATTTTGTCAACGAGGCAAAAGACGCTTTTGTTGCCACTGAAGTGAAAAAAGCCATCAAGGCGCGGGAAGTTGACCCGGCGACCCTGATCATCCTGAAAGACGTGGATGCCCTGTTCACCGAGGAAAAGACGCTGAAGAAAAAGGTCAAGGAAGATGCCGCTGCCCTGCACGAGCGGACGAAGAGCGTGGTCGAACACCTGACCGATGAAGAAGTGCGTGACCTGCTGCACCGCAAGTGGATCCTGCCTCTGATGGAAAATCTGAACAGCCTGCCGGACGCTGTTCTGGACGATTTTGTGAAGCGTCTGGATGCCGTCTGCCGGAAATATGAAACCACGTTTGAGGATGTGGAGAGCCAAATCGCCAGTACCGAGAAAGAATTGCTGGGGATGCTGGATGATTTGCAGGGAAATGAATTTGACATGAAGGGCATTGCAGAACTCAAAAAATTGCTGGGAGGTGAATGATTATGCAGGATAACGAGAAGAAACCTGCCCTCCGGTTCAAGGGTTTTACTGACCCTTGGGAACAGCGTAAGTTGGGAGAATTGATAAGAAACATCTCGACAGGAAAAAGTGTGAATTCAGATGAGGGAAGCGTTGAGACTGGAGATATTGGTGTGCTAAAAACCAGCTGCGTTTCATATGACCGCTTTAATCCATCTGAGAGCAAACCTGTTGTGAAAAGTGAGCAAGGTCTTGTTCGATGCTTTGCTGAAAAAGATAGTGTTATCGTGAGCCGAATGAATACGCCTGAACGTGTAGGCGCTTGTGGCTATGTATCGAAGGATTTTCCGAATTTGTTTCTTCCAGACAGACTTTGGAAGTTGAAATTTCAAGATGATGTAGACGCATATTTTGTATATATGATGCTGGTCTCCGGTGCGTATAAAGAAAAAATCACAGCAATGGCATCCGGAACAAGTGGCTCAATGTACAATATCCCTAAAGATACTTTCTTGAATTTACAATTAGAGATTTCATCGAAAATCAATGAGCAAAAGAAAATTGGGAGACTCTTGAGAAATCTCGATACCCTTATCACCCTTCATCAGCGTAAGTATGAGAAGCTGGTGAATATCAAAAAGTCCATGTTGGACAAGATGTTCCCGAAAAATGGGGCATCTGTGCCGGAAATTCGCTTCAAGGGCTTTACTGACCCTTGGGAACAGCGTAAGCTGGGAGAAATAGCTGTGCGTAGCCCTGCAATGAGTGACGAAGAAGGACTTCCACGTGTTGAGTATGAAGATATCGTTTCAGGGGCGGGACGACTCAACAAAGACATAAAAGCAAAAGAGAGCGCAAAAGCGGGAATTGTTTTTCACAAGGGAGACGTTCTCTATGGAAAACTTCGGCCATATCTGAAAAATTGGTTATTAGCGTCCTTTAATGGACTTGCGGTCGGCGATTTTTGGGTTTTACAACCGCAAGATACAGACAGTAGCTTTTTATATCGGCTAGTACAAAGTCAACAATTTGATGAAGTAGCGAATCAATCAACCGGAACAAAGATGCCGAGAGCGGACTGGAAACTTGTTTCCAAAACAAAATTTGCAGTACCAAAGTCAGTCGATGAACAGGCAGCTATTGGAGCTTATTTTGGATATCTTGATACCCTTATCACCCTTCATCAACGTAAGTTGGAAAAGCTGCAAAACATCAAGAAATCCTGTCTGGAAAAGATGTTTGTATAAAAATAAATGGTGGCTTCTGCTTGTTGGAGAAGGAAGAACGTAGAAAAGAACTTTTTTGGCAAGCAGAACCGATTTATTTGTGGTCGCTGTTAAAAATATGCAGCACGGAAAATTGCGACAGATGGAAAGCAATGTCCGCTGATGCAAGGGCGGTGAACTGGCGGCTATGAAGGGGCTGAAAGTGTAAATCAGGCTGAAAATAGGGATGAATGTGCCGGTTTTTCAACAACTCTCCGGCAGAAAGTTGAAAGGTGCGGCAAAAAGCAGAAAAACCCTCCTACTTGGGAACAGCGTAAGCTGGGGGAAATGATGAACGTAACCTCTGTGAAACGTATTCATCAATCGGATTGGGTGGATAGTGGCATAAGGTTTTTACGAGCGAGAGATATCGTTGCTGCTGCCAAAGGAGAGGTGCCGAATGATTGCTTGTATATCTCGCAAGAAAAGTATGAAGAGTACAGTGCGTTGTCTGGAAAAGTTGATGTCGGAGATATGCTGGTAACAGGCGTAGGAACGATTGGAATTCCTTATTTGGTGAAGAATAAAGAACCGCTATACTTCAAAGATGGAAATATAATCTGGTTTCAAAATAGAGAAAAAATAAACGGCGAGTTTCTTCTTTATACGTTTCTTGGAAAGTCTGTTCAAAATTTTATAAGTGAATCGGCTGGTATTGGAACCGTTGGAACATACACTATAGATAGCGGCAAAAAGACGCCCGTTTTCTTGCCTGAAAATCATGAGCAAGAGAGAATTGGTGAATTTCTAAAGCAGCTTGATACCCTTATCACCCTTCATCAGCGTAAGCTGGAAAAGCTCGTGCAAATCCAAAAAGCCTTTGCGGAAAAGTGCTTTTTACAGAATCGAAAGGAGTTCGTTATGGCGTTTACAAAAGAAGCTGATTTTGAAGAAGCGGTGGTAAAGCTCCTGATAGAACGCGGCTGGAAAGACGGTGTGCTGAAAAACTACACCGAACAGCAGCTGATCCAGAACTGGGCGAATATCCTTTTTGAAAATAATCGCGGCATCGACCGCTTGAACGATTATCCCTTGACGGATGGCGAGATGCAGCAGATCATGGAACAGATCACCAACCTCAAAACGCCCATGAAGCTGAACGGCTTTATCAACGGCAAAAGTGTGCTGATCAAGCGAGATAACCCCGATGATAAACTGAATTTCGGCAAGGAAGTGTCGCTGAAAATCTACGACCGGCTGGAGATTGCAGCCGGTCACAGCCGGTATCAGATTGCAGAGCAGCCCAAATTCCCCACGAAGTCCAAGATCCTGAACGACCGCCGCGGCGATCTGATGCTGCTCATCAACGGAATGCCGGTCATCCATATGGAACTGAAAAAGAGCGGCGTTTCTATCAAACAGGCATGTAGCCAGATCGAAAAATATGCAGCAGAGGGCATTTTTACCGGGCTGTTTTCTCTGGTTCAGATCTTTGTTGCCATGAACCCGGAAGAAACCGTCTACTTTGCCAACCCCGGCCCAGAAGGGCAGTTCAACCCTAACTTTTATTTCCACTGGGCGGATTTCTACAATGAGCCAATGAACGATTGGAAAGACGTGACCACCGCACTTCTTTCCATCCCGATGGCACATATGCTGGTGGGGTTTTACACCGTGGCCGATGGTTCGGACGGCATTTTGAAAGTAATGCGGAGCTACCAGTATTACGCCGCCAGCAAAATTTCCGATGCCGTTTCCAAGGCAAAGTGGGAGAACGACCAGCAGCGGGGCGGGTATATCTGGCACACCACCGGTTCCGGCAAGACCATGACTTCGTTTAAGTCGGCGCAGTTGATCGCATCGTCCAAGGATGCGGATAAAGTGGTGTTCCTGATGGACCGGATCGAGTTGGGTACACAGAGCCTAAAGGAATACCGTAATTTTGCCGGAGAAAACGAGGAAGTACAGGCCACCGAAAACACGGATGTGCTGGTGGGAAAGCTAAAAAGCGATTCGCCTTCGGACACGCTCATCGTTACTTCCATCCAGAAAATGAGCAACATCAATGAGGAAGCCAAAACCAGACTGAATCCCAATGATATTGCGATTATCAACGCAAAGCGGATTGTTTTTATCGTAGACGAGTGCCACCGCTCCACCTTTGGCGATATGATGCTGACCATCAAGCATACGTTCCCCAAGGCGATTTTTTTCGGGTTTACCGGGACACCGATCCAAGGCGAGAACCAAAAGAAAATGAGCACGACTGCAACCGTCTTTGGCAACGAGCTGCATCGGTACAGCATTGCGGACGGTATCCGAGATAAAAATGTTCTGGGCTTTGACCCGTACAAAGTGCTGACCTTTAAGGACAGCGACCTGCGGGAGGCCGTTGCGCTGGAAAAGGCCAAGGCCGGTTCTGTAGATGAAGCACTTGCAGACCCACTGAAGAAAAAGGCGTTCTACAAATACTATAATTTGCCGATGGCAGGTGGAAAAGACGTTCTGGGCGAAGAGCTCAAAGGCATCGAGGACTATATTCCGAATCGCCAGTATGAAGGCGAAGAACACCAGAAAACCGTTGTGGAAGATATCTGCTCCAACTGGAAAACGCTCAGTCAGGGCGGCAAGTTCCACGCCATTTTTGCAACGTCCAGCATCCCGGAAGCCATTCAATATTATAAGCGGTTCAAGACGGCAGCTCCGTGGCTGAGAGTGACCGCTCTCTTTGACCCGAACATTGACAACAACGGCACCGGAATTGCCAAGGAAGAGGGCCTGAAAGAGATCGTTGAAGACTACAATGCCCGGTATGGGCAGGAGTTCAGCATCCCCACCTTTGCCAAAATGAAAAAGGACATTGCAGCGCGTCTTGCACACAAATCACCATACCAGCGGGTGGAGCGCACCCCGGAAAAACAAATCGACCTGCTGATCGTAGTGGATCAGATGTTGACTGGCTTCGATTCCAAGTGGATCAACACCCTGTATCTGGATAAGATGTTGCAGTACGAAGGATTGATTCAGGCATTTTCCCGCACCAATCGTCTGTTCGGTCCGGACAAGCCGTTTGGCATTATCCGGTATTATCGCCGTCCGCATACGATGGAGAAAAATATCGCCGATGCAGTGAAAGAATATTCCGGTGATAAGCCGTTCGGCCTGTTTGTGGACAAGCTGGACAAGAACGTCGAAAAGCTGAACGCACTGTATGCCGAGATCAAAGACTTATTTACATCGGCAGGAATCGAAGACTTTTCGCAGATCCCAGCCGAAACGCCGGAACGCAAGAAGTTTGCCGACCTGTTCCAGTCCTTCAACGAGAGCCTGGAAGCGGCCAAAGTGCAGGGCTTCGAGTGGGACAAGCCCGTGATCGTTGTGGACGAAGATACACAGGAAAAGACAGAGCTTCATGCAAATTTCAACGAAAGAACGTTCAAGATTTTGGCACTCCGCTATAAGGAGCTGTTCGCCGAAAAGCCGGGTGAAGATGGAGAGGACGATGACGAGGAAGTACCCTACGCCGTAAACGGTTATCTGACCAGCATCGATACGGCGGATATTGATACGGACTACATGAACTCCCGGTTTGAAAAGTACCTGAAACTTTTCTATCAGGAGGGAGCCGGAGCGGATTCCATCCATCAGGCCGAAACCGAACTGCACAAAACCTTTGCGACCCTCTCACAGGAGGAACAGAAATACGCCAATATCTTCCTGCATGATATCCAGAGTGGCGCAGTGGTTTCCCAGCCGGGGAAAACTTTGCGGGAGTATATCGCCGAGTACATTGCGCAGAAGCAGAACGACCAGATCCACCGTGTGGCAGAGGTGTTTGGGCTGGACGAAAAAAAGCTGCGGGCCTTCATGCGTACCAATGTCACCGAAGCCAACATTAACGAGTTTGGGCGTTTCGATGACCTGAAAGCCACCGTGGACAAGGCAAAAGCCAAGGCATATTTTGAAGCCATTGAGGGCGAAAAACTGATTCCGCCCAAGGTGCCGGTCAAATATGATAAACTCTTGCGCGAGTTCATCGTAAGTGGCGGTTTTGACCTGAAAATGCCGGAAAAATCATAAAATGGGTGTAAAATCACCCTGCCGACCAAGAGCCGAGGAGCGTCCTCGGCTCTTTTTTCACGCTCAAAACAGCAAACCCTCCTACTTGGGAACAGCGTAAGCTGGGAGAAATAGCTGTGCGTAGCCCTGCAATGAGTGACGAAGAAGGACTTCCACGTGTTGAGTATGAAGATATCGTTTCAGGGGCGGGACGACTCAACAAAGACATAAAAGCAAAAGAGAGCGCAAAAGCGGGAATTGTTTTTCACAAGGGAGACGTTCTCTATGGAAAACTTCGGCCATATCTGAAAAATTGGTTATTAGCGTCCTTTAATGGACTTGCGGTCGGCGATTTTTGGGTTTTACAACCGCAAGATACAGACAGTAGCTTTTTATATCGGCTAGTACAAAGTCAACAATTTGATGAAGTAGCGAATCAATCAACCGGAACAAAGATGCCGAGAGCGGACTGGAAACTTGTTTCCAAAACAAAATTTGCAGTACCAAAGTCAGTCGATGAACAGGCAGCTATTGGAGCTTATTTTGGATATCTTGATACCCTTATCACCCTTCATCAGCGTGAGCCTATCATACGAATTTTGGAGGTAACAAGTGTTAAACGAAATGAATGAAAACAACCTGTTCTGCGACTATTACGAACAGTGGATAGCAGTCTATAAGGAAGGTGCAGTGCGTCCCGTTACATTGGATAAGTACAAAATGACCCTTGCGTGGGTGAAAAGGCTTGCCCCGGAGCTGAAACTCTGCGATGTGTCCAGAGTGACGTATCAGCAGTTACTGAACGATTACGCTGTCGGCCATGAGCGGCAGACGACGATGGACTTTCACCATCAGCTTAAGGGCGCTATCATGGACGCTGTTGACGATGGGCTGATTGTAAAGGACCCGACCCGAAAAGCAATCATCAAAGGTAAGCCCCCGGTGCCCAAAAAGGTAAAATACCTCAACCAGTTTGAGTTGCATCTTCTGTTGAGCGATCTGGATTTGCAGGGAACATTGAACTGGGACTGGATGATCTTGTTGATTGCCAAAACGGGCATCCGCTTTTCAGAAGCGTTGGCCGTGACCCCCAGTGACTTTGACTTTGCGCATCAGATGCTTTCCATCAGCAAAACGTGGGATTATAAGGGCAAGGGTGGATTTTTGCCGACAAAAAATAAGTCGTCTGTTCGCAAAATTCAGATCGACTGGCAGACGGTGATCCAGTTCGCAGCACTGGTAAAGGACGTTCCTGAAGATAAGCCGATTTTCGTGTTCAAGGAACACGCCTACAATTCCACCGTCAACAATATTCTAGCGCGGCACTGCAACCGGGCCAAGATCCCGGTCATCTCGGTACATGGTCTGCGGCATACCCACGCTTCGGTGCTTCTGTTTGCAGGTGTATCTATTGCAAGCGTGGCAAGGCGGCTGGGGCATTCCAGCATGACCACGACCCAGAAAACATATCTGCATGTGATACAGGAACTGGAAAATCAGGATATTGACCTTGTAATGCGCTCACTCTCTGGCCTGAGCTGATTGATGTAAAGCAAATTCGCTCACGCTGATGAAGGATGGTAAGAGAAAAGCAAAAGCCAAGCGATGACTGTATGAAACCGGTGCAGCATAGCTTGGCTTTTAATATATAGAATTTGTGTAAGGATTTATTTTTAAGGCTTATGTGTAAATGCGCGCCGCGTAGCACGTGGCAATAACGAAGAATCGTTTTCGGAACAAAAATCCAAGAACTCTGAACGGTTATAGACCTTAACAGATCCCATGGAAGTCGTTTCAATTATTTGCTGTAGTTGCTTCGAACCGTGGTCATCAGAAAGGAAAAGTGCACATCCACAAAGTAAACACATTGATACTGTGTGTACTTCACCAAAACTTTTTCCGGATTTCCATTGATTCAGAATGTTTGAAGCATCAATCGGATAAACTTCACCAGTGAGTTGTTTATACAGTTCAGGAACGAGAATTTCACAATAATATTGCTTCTGAGTTTCATCTTCAAATATATCGCTCAATGAAGGAACTTGGATGATTTTTGAAGTAAAGAGAAAAAGGGGTTTACTGCTTTGAACTTCATGTTTGTATACCAGAGGATGCATAATGCACTCAATAGAATGTGTGGAAAACATTTTTATGAGTATCGCTGAAATATCAGACTGCAAGCACTTCATGGATACAACATGATTTAAAAAATCAGTATCGATTGCGGCAGAATTTTGAGGAATTCCCATATATTTAACGTCCTTTCTCCAGGGAAATACTTTCCTCTTTTATTGATTCATCGGGTTTGATAGTATGCAAATCAAACTTTTCTCGCATGGAGTCTATTTTCTGAGGGGTTACAGAATTTTTACTCTCAGCCTTATCTAACAATTCTCCAAGACCGTTGATCCATTTTCGACGAGAAGGCACTTGAAAAGAACTATAACCCATCTCTACAATTAAGGAGTTTACAGTACTTACAGTGCTTTCATTAGATTGAAGAAGGTCATTTGTAAGCGAATCAGAAAAAAAACCAGTTTCAAATCCACGTAAAACAATGGCCTTCCATGGCGCAAAAAACTCCCACATCAAAGAGACAATAACACGAAGTAAATTATATTTTGTAATATGACAATCACCAATCATATAGTCTTTGATTTTACTTTCAAAGCATAAAATAAATTGCTCTTTTGGAATTAAAACTTCCGCAGCGAATCTATTCATGATTTGCTCAGTCAATTCTGGAGTAAGTTTGACATTACATGTTTTAGAAACATATTGATCGATTTGCCAAATATGCCCCAATTCATGAGCGGCTGTAAAAGCTTGCTTTTCAATCGTTTGATTGGTATTTAAAAAGACGAAATGTTTTAAGACACCGTTTTTATCAGGGATTCCTGTAACATGAAAACCATTATTGCTTTGTTCATCTAAAGGATAATAGATAACCGTGCAGTACTTCTCTAATAATTGAAGAACATCACTTCGAAGAAGTGTGTTGGGAAACTCCTCGGAGAGATGATCGTTTTTCCATTTATCATCCTTTGCACGAACGATTGCTTGAACAATATCTGATGATAATGTTTCAGGATAACTCAAAGTAATATCCTCCTATAAAAAAGGCATAGTTATAAAACTATGCCTTTTGACCTTATTGACAATTGACAGCATTATAGATATCCATATAGTCATCTATAATATCTAATATCTTCTCGCGATTTTCTGGATTATCAAAAGAATTCATGCAATGAACGACCGTTTCATTGTAAATCTTCTCGTTACCAGCTAAAAGTACCGAAGGCGTTGTATCTAGAGCTTTGGATAATTTAGAAAGCTGACTAAAAGATGGAAAAGAACGACCTTTGTAAAAAGCCTGAATCTGATTCTCCGTACAAGAAAGCAAAGCGCTCAGGTGGGACACGTCAAGTCCGTGCTGATCCGCTAAATACTCTGCATAGTTTCCAAGCATACGAGCTTTCTTCATGTTAATCCCTCCTTATCTGCAAAAATTGACTTTATTGAAATTTGATTATTTTATCACGAAAATCAGGATTTGTCAATATAGCTTTCCAACATTATTATATTATACAGAGAGACGGTTGTCAATCCATATATATGCCACCATAGCAAACGAGTTGACACTATATGTTGAGCCACTATAGAATAAAGTCACATATAGCACTCCATAAGTCTTTCTCCGGCTTTTTAATAACAATTTCATCTTGGCCATGTAGTTTTCCTCGATAAACAAATGTGTGGGATTGCCCCATACCTACCTTGCAGATAGCCTTTGGCGATATTCTCGCCTTTCCGCGGGGAGAATTCCGTCAAAGCATAAATATCGGTCTGCATGGTCTTTTCGTTCTTCTCTGCAAACCAGATCTGGTCACGGCGCAGCAGGGTCAGGTCGAGAAGGCCATTATCATGGGTGGTGAAGATAAGCTGGGCGTGGTTCGTATTGATGGCAGTATCCTGTACCATCTCGATCAGATGTCGGGTCAAAAGCGGGTGCATACTGGATTCGATCTCGTCTACGACCAGCACGGCTCCGGATTCCAGAGCGGCCAGCCACATTCCGATGCGGGAGAAGAAACGCTGTATGCCGACCGATTCCAGCCCCAAAGGAAGCCAGAATCCCTTGGAAGTGCCCTCCCTGGAATCCAGCGTGTGCAGGGCAGAGATGACGGGTTCGTCCTTGGAGCCGGTAATGCGGATGTCCTTGATGCCGAGGTCTGCGCACAGCATTTCATGCAGGATACGGCTCTTTTCAGAGCCGCCCTGCCGGATAGCAGACAATGTGGCATCCAGCCGCATTTCTGTTCCCATAAATCCTGTCAGTTTTTCAAAAAACCACAGATATGCCTTCTCGGTCTGCGGACAATTCCACTCGTTGGAACTGGATAGGTACAGACGATTTTCGGCGGTTCGTCCAGAAAGTGTAAGCTGTTCTTGGACGTTTTCACGAAATTGGTAGCTGCTTCCCTCTCTGGAAAAAATCAACGCTTCCCCGGCCATTTGGCCAGTGATAGAGATATTCGGTCAGGACTTTGGACTTGTCAAACGAGAACCCATAGGCATACTTGATGCCGCCATAAAAATAGATGGCTTCAAAGCTGGTCGGTTGTGTAGGCTGATTGGTAAAAGCAAACGGTTCCTGCGGAAGCGGTTCACCCTTCAGCAGCTTGGCATATCGGCCGCAGACCATTTCCCGCATGAGCAAAAGAGCATGGAGAACATTGCTCTTTCCGGCCGCATTTGCGCCATACAGTGCCAGCACAGGCACAAGCTGTTTCTTCTCGTCCGGTGAAATCAGGCAGTCAGCCAGACTTTTGTCCGTGGATGCTTTCAGGCTGATAATGGATGTTTCCTTGATGGAACGGTGGTTGGTGACTGAAAATTGAAGCAGCATCGCAAAACCTCCCAAGTGATTTCTGAATTCAGTATACTCCATTCTTGGCAGGAAATCAAATTTTAACTTCAAAATTTGCAGAAAAATTTCAAAATTAAAACACAAAATCGAACTTAGAGGTTTTTGATGCTGAAACAGAAACATGAGGAACGGTTGAAATCACTCTGCGTACACGATCTCCCTCACCACCACTTCCTCTGCCTGCGCTTTCAGCCCGTTCATGTGCGCCACCCAGAGAAGCTGTGCGCGCTCTTTGTCCGGCGCGGGGTACTTGTCTAACAGAGTGGTCATCGTGCGTTCCAGCCACGCGCAGGCCGTTTTCTGGGCATCCTGCAAATGCGGCCAGAGCGTACCGTTCAGCAGCATCTGGTGATACAGCACAGGGCGCTGGGTTTTGAGGTAGGCCAGCCGCATCTGGCCATATTTGCCCAGCGGTTCGGAATCATTGGTCTGCGGCAGGGTAAGCAGAGGCAGCTGATACTCCCCGATTTGCGCATAGTGGATCTCGTTGCGGACAGTGTTTGTGTTCTTCATGGAAATTCTCCTTTGCATTTTCAACAGGTGTTGCGTTCTTTGTGGAAAACAGCGCTTACTTCTTCCGATTCTGTGCGGTCAGCCAGTTGCCCTGCGCCTGATAGTAGTGCTCCATCGTGGTGGGGGCGTTCAGGATGGTGGTACGCAGATAGGCCATGATGTTCTTGATGGGCTGGGTGGTGTTGGACATCACATCGAAGATGTACTCAATGTGTTGGCTGGTCAGCTTGTCCAGCCGCAGCCGGATGGCTTTGGTGGTCTGCGGCTGCTTGCCGACGTACTGGGTCTGCCGAGGACAGCAGTACATCTCCACAATGTTGTCCAGCAGTTCCTCCAGCTTGTCGGGGTCGTACCGCTGGGCAAGGGTGTCGATCTCCAGCCGTTCCCGGAACTCTTCCCGCACCCGTGTTGCCATCTGGTCGAAATCCTCTGTTTCGGCTGTCTGCCCTGATAGATTAGTACTTTGTCTTTTAGTATTTTGTTTATTAGTATTTTGTTGTATTGGATTCTCCAACGTTGGAAAACCCGATGTTGGATTTTCCGATGATGGTGAATTTGGCACTGGAGCAGGGCGTTTTTCAATCAGTTCTTTCTGCGGCAGTTCAAAGACTTCATAGTTGTAGTCAATAATGCGGCCACGGGCATCACGGACTTTGCTCCGACACAGATACCCGCCATCTTCCAGTTCGTGAACCGCACTTCTCACACTGTCGATGCCATCCCTGCACCCGGTTGTCAGCCCTTTCAGGCTGTAATCCCAATCGTCCGGCAGGGAGAGCATATAGGACAGCAGTCCCTTGGCTTTCAGGGACAGCCTCTTATCCTGCAGGTGGTGGTTGCTCATAACGGTGTAGTTGACGTTTTTATTGACGCGGAATGTTGACATGGCGGCTTCCCTTTCAGCCCAATGCGGGCAAAAGAAAACGCAGCGTCCCCGGCTTTCGGGAAACGCTGCGTTCAGACAGAGAAGCCTGCTGTGAGCTGGCACAGCAACGGCAGCACTGGTATATTCTAACGAACATCTAACGGAACTGCACCTGAAATACAGCCCCTGACGCTTTGTGTGAAAGGAGGCTTTTCTAACGGCGCTTCGCAAAAAGTGGTCGATTTTTGCCTGTAAATTACGTTGATGTGCCACTTTTGCGAGGCGCAGAAAATGCCGACGACTGCCCATGACAGCCGAACGAAACCAGCTTCCTCCAACCGATTCAAAGACTCGAAATGCGATAGGCCGGGAGACCGGTGCCAGGGTTCGACTCCCTGATGCTCCGCCAAATCGAATGGACAGATGAATTTTATTCGTCTGTCCATTCTTTTTTGCCGGAACATCGCCCGTCCACCCTGTCTTGTGGGCGTATGGCATCATGCTGACGCATTGCCATAGGCCATTTTATCACCCCATGGCAGATTTCAGGTAGTGCAGACGGTATTTCAGATACTGGCGGATCGCGGACGCTCTTTTTTCGCTCAGCAAGGCAAGAATCGGAGAGATTGCCTGAAGAATCTTCTGATAATCTGCTGCCCCCGGCCTATGAATTTTGCGTTTTTTCACGCAAAAGGGGCCACCGGTCTTCAGGCAGAAGGAGCGTAGAGATTGCACCGCCCCACCACCAGAAAAGCCACAGCGGAACGAGTCCACTCGTCAATTATGTACATACCTTAAAATCGTTTTTATAACTTCATCAATCACAATCGGCTTTGACAAATGTGCGTTCATTCCTACATCCAGTGATGCCTGAACATCTTCTGCAAATGAATTAGCTGTCATTGCTATAATAGGAATGTT
>ERZ791897.572-NODE-572-length-25348-cov-4.951330_pt1 | contig 25348 bp, 21 predicted proteins | sample MGYA00510152_ERZ791897 | MGnify/ENA primary metagenome ERZ791897 (study PRJEB30046, sample SAMN00792050) | human gut metagenome | study: EMG produced TPA metagenomics assembly of the A metagenome-wide association study of gut microbiota in type 2...
TACTACCATCGAAATAATACCAATGGTTATCGATAAACCGTTCACCATATACCATTTGACCGTTTACATCATAATAGACTTTTCTATCTCCTAAATCAACAAATCCGGTTTGCATTACACCAGATTCATCAAAATAATACCAATGATTATCAATATTTTTTTCTCCAATTGCCTTGATGCCTGTTGTTTCATCATAGTAGAAATGTTTACCATCAATAGTTTGCCAACCAAAAATCATTCCATGATACTCATTAAACAAATATTCATTTCCACCAAATTCTATAGAACCAACTGTTTCTTTATCGTTTACTTTAGTTAGAATACCTGTCTTGTCATCAAATGTGCATTTATCATTACCAAGTGTAATATCACCAAAAACTTGTTTACCATCATTTTGATAGTAAGTAAGCGTCTTATCAGTTGGATTTATTCTGAAGCCGGTTTGCATTTTTCCGGTACTCGTATCAAAATAATAATGGCTGTTTCCTATTATTTGTTCACCATATAACATCTGACCATTTTCATCATAATAGACAGTTTTGTCTGCTAACCAAACAAAACCAGTAGCTCTTGCACCAGTGTTGGGATCAAAGTAATACCAGTGGCCATCTATATTTTGTTCACCATATTGCATCTGACCTCTTGCATCGTAATAAACAGTTTTCGTACCTAAATTAACAAAACCTGTTTGCATGATTCCATTACCGTCAAAATAATACCAATGACCATCTATATTTTGTTCACCCGTAACCCGATTGCCATTTCTCACATATGTAAATTGATTATCTCCAACGCTTTGCCAACCTTCTTTTGCCTTGTCAGTTAACAAACCATTGTAGTCATGTGATAAGTCTAAATTATTGCCGTTTCCTGGAATATGTGCAGCCGACGTAAACTGCCAAGCACCATATCCTTCATTACGCCATTTTTGTTCGTACTCTCCACCTTTAACAGGATCGTTGGGATATTGCGCAATCCACGTCCAAGCCTTACCAACAGTTGCGACAACTTGATCAAAATTAGGGAACGTTGGGTTAAGATAAACGCCATGCTTGTAATAGTTGTATTCATTTAATCTTTGCCAAAATGCATTTAACCCAGCTACAGTAGGTGTTGGATAGCTAGCATTTCCTGGACTCGTTTCCATATCGGCAAAAATCAAAACACCATTGGCTAAGTTTAAACTTTTAAGTTGATTTGCTAAATAATCGGCCTCTGCTCGTCCTGTATTGTAATCAGTAAATTCGGCATAATGATAGATAGCTACGGTTAAGCCTGCCGCCTGTGCGTATCTAATTTGCGTAGCTGCATATGGATTAACATAATGCGTTCCTTGTGTAAGTTTAATTACAACTGTTTGAATTCCTAAATTTTTCAAAGTTTGAAAGTCTTGTTGGGTCATCCAACTTTGATAACTGGCAATGTCAACGGCATGACCTACTGTATATCTATTATCACCAATATTAATCGATGTACTATATAAACTAAATGAGTATTCAGAGCTAAGTGCTTCTTGTAATGTTAAGTTTGGAGCATTTTGTTCAGTCACAACTTCACTTTGAGTAGACTTAGTTGCTTGTTGCGCCAAATTATCGGTTGCATCTGTTTGATTTTGCGAATCACTATATGTACCTTGCGTTTCGGCAGTAGTATTCGTGCTAACCTGGCCAACATCCGTAGTATTTACTAATTCATCCGCTTTTATCAAAGCATCATTGAAAAACAAACCTGTCCCCAATGTTACTGCGACAGAAGTTGCGACAACTATTTTTTTATTCTTTTTGTTCAAATAATCTTTTCTCAGCTTATTTGCCTTGCGAGAGTTCATTTTATCACCCTTTCAAAAAATTCTACTTACTGCACGTTTTCATTATACGTTTATATCACCAAAAAGTTAAAGAAAATTTTTATAAAACATTAATATTAAATATAATATATGTTTATGTTACCAGATTTTCCTACATTCTCCGCTTTACTTTGCATTTATTTTTGACAGTTCACCTTATTTTCATTTCTAAACAAAAAACTCTTATTACTATTACTAGCAATAAAAGCTTTACAATTATCTTAAAAACTACCTTCATATTTCTTCTTGAAAAATTTTGCCTTCAAAAAAGATGCTATCTTTTTAGGCCAGTTGATTTTTTCCATATACATAACCGGAAGTTCCCGATAGTCATATCCATGGTAATCCAGCCAAACATCCAGTAACATTTCACTGATTCTTCCAAATAATCTAGCATGAAACGTATCGTACTTAGTTAAATCAATTTCTTTTTCTAGCGCAAATAAAATCTTAAACAACCATTCACCATATTCTTTGGCTAATGTCTTTTTCATGATAAACATGTTAAACATATGCGCTTTTTTTCTACTCATTACTTTATCAAAAGAAGCCAAATACTCCGGTGAAAGTTCGGCAATCAAAGCCCGTGTTTTTCGCAAATCTTCCTCATTATGGGTATGACTATAATGAGAATAAATAGTTTCAATATAATAATTTTGCTTCTTAGGTAAAATAATGTCTGTTATTTTAAAAAGATCAGCTAATTCTTGTTCATCCGGAATCATTTGAAACTTATCTTGACTTTTAGCCTTTTTAAGTGAGCGAAAATAACGCCGATAATGAACCAAGCCAATATAATCAGCATTAGCATTGGCTAACGCCCAATACATACCGGTTAACTCACAAAAATTCGGATTTTTAGAAGAAATATTCTCTCCTTCATCATCCGGTTGATAACCAGTAATTTTAGCATTAAGCTTAGCACCGACCTGTAATGGTTGATAAATCTGCTCATTAGGCATTTGATAACTTTTATGTGTCGCCACAAAAACTTCTATCTTCATGCGTTCTCCTCAATATCTTAATATGCACCCTTAGGCGATATTAGCATCTTAACGGTTAATAAAATGATATAAAAATCATACCATAAACTACTCTTTTGGATGTATTCTAAATCTAATTGCACCATTTCGTCAAAGCCCACGGTATTACGCACAGTAGCCTGCCATAAGCCCGTACAACCAGGGATCACCCACAAACGCTGCATATCGTACTCGGTATATTCGGCGACTTCGCTTGGCAACGGTGGGCGTGGTCCTACAATACTCATATCACCTCGTAAAACATTGTATAATTGCGGTAACTCATCAATACTAGTCTTACGGATAAACTTTCCAACCTTGGTAATTCGCGGATCGTCTTTAATCTTAAACATCGCACCTTCGACTTCGTTTTGCTCCTTTAAAGCTGCCAATTTTTCATCAGCATCAACACACATCGAGCGGAATTTATACATATCAAACTCTTTACCGTTTTTTCCGACTCTTCGTTGCTTATAGATTACCGGTCCATTATCTTCTCTTTTGATAGCTATGGTAACTAACAAAAAAATTACCGAGCTGATAATCAAACCTACAGCACTCAGTAAGATATCAAATATTCTTTTCAAAGAATAGTAGATTTTTCTTTTTTCGATTCTTTTTTTATCTACATAAATACGATGATCCTTCATTCGCATTCTAGCCCCTTTTATGGTTACATATAAAAAATTAAACAATAATCTTCATTTTAGTATACCATAAATTAGTCTTATGCACATATCATAATAATTACAATCATGTAACATAGATTTATATCCAACTTCGTGAATTATCTTTAAAATAATCGATGTTAGCAAACATTGCTAAAAATACAACATTAAATGCCAACTCTGGCATATGATGATCAATTAATGAACTGATGACTATTAATATCATAGCAACAATTAATGTATATGCTTTATTCTCCATAAACCTATTCAACATGTAGCATAATGCTCCAATGAGTAAAATAAAGACTATTAATCCATTCATCATTAAAATTCTCACGAACGTACAATCAATAAAGAAATAATGGAATGGGTGTGTTTGTAGTCCCCCATTTCCGTGTTGAGGAATAATTTGTCCAAAAAGAGTCACATTATAGTCTGTAAAAGCTCCATGTCCATTTTGTAAACGAGTTGATAAAATTTTATCAAGAATTCTCAAAATTCCAATTTTCGAAGTATAAATATATGTTAATCCTATCATTCCAAAAATTGCTACTAAGCCAATTAATGTTAAAATTCTAAATTTCAAGAATTCTAGAACATTAATAACATACTTATATCCTAACGAAAGAAGCAATGTTGCTATCATTAACGCAAAATCAACTCGTGTATCTGTAATGATGTAAATCATTATAGTAAAAGCAAAACCAGCGATATATTCAGGTACCGTTAGCTTAAATTTACGCCATAACACGTACATTAATTGAAGATAAAATGTTCTAGCAGCAAGATCTGTAGCGTAAACAGTTCCTAACGCATAACGAATAACAGGCGAATCAGATCTCCCAATCGTTAATCCCATAATGAGACCCAGCTTAGCTGCCAAAACAGTGACAACCAAACCTGCTCCTATAGTTACTAAAAAGATTTTGACAATACCATCAAATTCAATATTTCTTGCACCAACCATAAATATATAATAATAAATTATATCGTAATATATTGCATTGTTGCATCCAACTAGTATCAATAAACCTATTGCTACATATAGCATCATTTCTTTAAAATCAGAAAAGCCGTCAAAAACAAATATTTTTACTAACACCAGTGCTATCGCGCAATAAATTACTTGATACGCAAAATTATCATATAAATAACTTTCATATAGCATAGTTCCCGTAGAAAACTGAGCTAATAAATATAATACTAAAGCAACATAAAATAGATACTTACCAACTTTAGGGTTATCAATAACACCTCTTATTAAATTCATATTAGCCATAATTATTTAACCTTCTTTTTTAAGATCTCCATTACTTCATTGATAATCGAAGGTCTCAACACAAAAATCATTAGTATATACACTAAAACCCCTAGTACTCCCTCAAGCAATATCATTGTTAAAGAATCAGATATTTTTTGATCCACAAAAAATACAATCCCAAACATCACGAATGAAGCAACTAAATACTTCCATGTGTTTGTAAATAATTTTCGATATGAAACCAATTTGCGAATAACGTACAACTGATACCCTGTCACCGCCAATTCGGACAATACAGTTGCCAACATAGCTCCATTTAGTCCCCATAAATAAATCATTGGAACATTCAAGATAATGTTAACAACCGCTCCAATGATAACCGAAGTACTAAATGCCCGATCTTTATTAGTCGGTAACAAATATTGCAAGCCAATTACATTACTCCAACCAATAAATAAAATAACAATTGCTTCGATCATCATTGCCATACCAACAGGTGTAAATCCCTTACCATAAAAAACCGGAGCAAATTTCAAAGATATTGCAGCCAAACCAAAACTCATCGGAAAAGCAATTGCTGACACAAAATCAAATGAGGTATACAGCAACTTATTAACTTTTTCATGGTTGCCTCCCGCAAAGGCATTAGAAACGTGCGGTAACATCACAGTTCCTGTTGCCGTTACAATCGCAAGTACCATCTTAACTAAATTATCCGAGCTTTGATAAAAGCCTGATGCTGTTGTTCCAATCATGACCCCTAGCATTGTTTTATTTAATTGAAGATACACCTGCGTTGCGATTTGCGGAATAAACAACGCTACGGAAGGGCCTAAATGCTGCCAGGGTTTTAATTGACTAAACTTAACTTTAGTCAGCATCTTAGATAAGTGTGGCCATAAAATCATATTACCTAACAGATTCCCTAGCCCTAAGATGACAATATATACCCCGATATCATTGGCATCTTTAACAAAGATAAAGATCGCAATTACAGATATAATCTTAACAATCGTATTGCGCATTACCGTACGTTTGAAATCTTCGACACCCATATAAAGCCAAGAAACATCGAAGGCGACCGCTAATAGATTAAGCGCTTGTAACCACAAATATATCGTGTATTTATCATAGAAATACACAAAAATTGCAAAAATAACAGTTGCCAATATTGTCGTAACAGTCTTAACAATTTGGATTTCCCAAAAAGTCTGGGCTAACTTTTGAGCATTTTCACGCACGTATGCAATTTGGCGATTCCCATAATAACCAATTCCAACACTAGCCAGCAACGTAAAGTATGTTATTAAAGAATTCGTATACGCGTTAATCCCAACCCCATGTGCGCCTAAAACACGACTGATATATGGAGCGGTAATTAATGGTAAGATAATCGCTAAAACTTGGTACCCCGCGTTATATAAATAGTTGCGGACAACTCTCATTTTTATCCCTCAAATTCATTTTTTACTGTTACTAAAGCTGCAGCAATAACTTGGTCCATATCGTAATAACGATATTGTCCTAAGCGACCACCAAAGATGATCTTATCTGCTTTTTGCTTAGCTAATTGTGTGTATTGCTTGTACAAACGGTTATTTTTATCATCATTAACTGGATAGTATGGTTCATCACCACGTTGCCAGTCTTGTGGATATTCGCGCGTGATAACCGTCTTATTCTTATCACCTTTTCCAAATTCAAAGTGCTTATGTTCGATGATTCGAGTAAATGGTGTCTTGGCATCCGTGTAGTTTACTACGGCATTACCTTGATAGTTATCAACGTCTAATTCTTCGCTTTCAAAACGTAATGAACGATATTCTAATTCACCTAATTCATAGTTGAAGAATTCATCGATCATTCCGGTAAAGACAATACGATCATATTCAGACATGTATTCGTCTTTTTTAGCAAAGAAATCAACATTTGTTTCAACACTAATCAATTCATGATCTAACATTTTTTCTACAATTTGCGTATAACCACCAACAGGAATTCCTTGGTAATCATCATTAAAGTAGTTGTTATCATACGTCAAACGCACCGGTAAACGACGAATGATAAAGGCTGGTAAATCAGTTGCCTTACGTCCCCATTGTTTTTCAGTGTAACCTTTGATTAGTTTTTCATAGATGTCTGTCCCAATCAATGAAATAGCTTGTTCTTCTAAATTTTCAGGTGTTTTACCATTTAAAACCGCCCGTTGTTCGTCAATCTTAGCTTGGGCTTCATCAGGAGTAACTACGCCCCATAGCTTGTTAAAGGTATTCATATTAAATGGCAAGTTGTAAATTTCACCATTGTAATTAGCTACTGGGCTGTTCGTGTAACGATTAAACTTAGCAAATTGATTTACATAATTCCAAACATGTTCATTAGAAGTATGGAAAATATGTGCTCCATATTGATGAACCTGAATGCCATTAATCTCTTTAGTATAAATGTTTCCTGCGATATGATCTCTTTTTTCAATTACCTTAACTTCATGGCCACGCTTAGCAGCTTCGTGTGCAAAAACAGCGCCGAAAAGTCCTGCGCCTACTACTAGGTACTTTGTCATGTAAATATCCTCCTAGATGTAAAAACATCAACGATTTCTTTTATAGTGCTCTAGGCACTCATTGTTATTGTGCTATATTTTCAAGAAGATTTCAAGTTTTTAAAGAAAATATAGCTTAGATAAATTTGGCACAAACATCTTTTTTTGATAAACTATTGATGATTATATTTTATTTAGTTAAGGATGTAAAACTTATGACAATGTATGTTATTACCCATAAAGAGATTAGTACTACACTGCCTACAGGTTATACCCCATTACTTGTTGGTGCTAACTCAAATAAATTACCTGATAACCTAACTTACTTAAAAGACAATACCGGTGAAAATATATCTTCAAAAAATCCAAATTATTGTGAATTAACTGGATTATATTGGATTTGGAAAAATTCTACTGCTAAAAATGTCGGTATTTGTCATTATCGTAGATTCTTTACTAAAGATAATACCTCCACAAAGCTCAGAAGAAATTTACTATCACTAATAGAACAAACAAAGCCCTTAAACATTAACGAGCTGGACCGTTATCTAACAAACTTCGATATTGTTGTCCCTATTAAGGAACATTGCGAACATGAAAATTTATGGACTCATTATACTACTGACCATAATATTCGTGACTTAATAGTAACTAGAGACGTGATTTACGAATTGTTTCCAGATTATATAGATAGTTTCAATGTAACATTTAATGAAGATTTTTTAAGTTTATATAATATGTGTTACACACGTAAAGAAATTTTCGATAACTACTGCTCTTGGTTATTTGAAATTTTATTCGAAGTCGAAAAAAGAATTGATATAAGCAACTACGATAACTATCAATCTAGAGTTTTTGGTTTCCTTTCAGAACGTCTGTTCAATGTTTGGTTAAACCAAAATTCAGAACTAAAAATTAAGTATATTCACGTTTTTAATTCTGAAATTATTACTAGAAAAAGGCTGTTTAAACGTCTGATAAATAAAAAGTAAGCCAATATCAAAAACAAACTCTAAAAAATGAAAAATAATATAAATCCTCTTTACTAGACACTCTAGCAAGGAGGATTATTTTTATGCACTATTCATAAGAATATAAAAAACTTATTCATTTATAAAAGAAATAATATTACATCCTAGTATCAGCACACATATTTTAAAAACACATTAAAAGAACACGGACTTATTTAATCGCTGTCACGGAAAATCAACTGTTATAATAACTGTGTCATGGATACTTTCTTTGGAAGATTTAAAAATGAAATGTTTTATGGATATTACAGCTTATTTAATAAATTTCCAGAAGCTATTAACAAATATATCAATTACTACAACAATAAAAGAATTCAAGCCAAAATAAAATAGATGCCCCCTGTAAAATACAAGGAAACATCCATTTGATGATTTATTAAATTTCAACGTATCCAGAAAACTATAGACACATCGCGCTTTATGCTTTTGTAGGTTTATTTTAATTAGTTATTATTTTTTCTCTTTAATTATATACACAGGTCTTTTCTTGACTTCTAGATAAATGTTGCCGATGTATCTTCCAACAATCCCTAAACACAACAATTGGATACCACCGATCAATAAGATTATCGAAATTTCAGAAGCCCAACCATTGACACTTCCACCATAGACTAGTTTCCGTACAACAATAAAGATAATACTGATAACCGAAACAAAAGAAGAAAATGCCCCTAACCAAGAAGCAAAGGCCAATGGTGCCTCCGAAAAATTCACAAATCCTTCAATCGAATACTTTAGCAAGCCCCAAAACGACCAAGAAGTTTCACCAGCTACCCGATCACGATTCTTGTATTCTAAATATTTGACATTAAAACCAACCCAACTAAAAAGTCCTTTAGAAAAGCGATTATATTCAGACATCTCTAAGATTGCGTCGACTACTTGGCGCGTCATCAAACGATAATCGCGCACACCACTGATAAATTGCGTATTAGATACTCGATTGATTAATTTATAAAATATATTCGAAAAAAAAGAGCGAAGCGCGGGCTCACCGGTTCTATCTACCCGTCTGGTGCCCACGACATCATAGCCTTCATCTTCAATTCCAGCTAGCATCTCTGGCAATTGTTCAGGTGGATCTTGTAAATCGACATCCATTACAGCTACATAATCTCCTGTCGCAGCTTGTAGGCCTGCATATAAGGCAGCCTCTTTACCGAAATTCCGTGAAAAAGAGATATAGTGGACTGAATCTGGCTGTTGTTCATGCAATTGCCGTAATTCATTTAACGTATTGTCTTTTGAACCATCGTTTACAAAATAATACTCTAAATCATAGCCACGCAATTGAGGTTTAATTTGTTCTAAAGCTTCGTAAAACAAGGGTATGGACTCTTGTTCGTTATAACATGGTACAACTAAAGTAACTTTCATAAAATCTCCTTTTACAAGAAACTATAAATCCTGACTAATTTTAACTATTCATTAAATAGACACATCCACTTTTTTTTGCTCGCTAAATAACTCATAAAAATCACAATAATATTAAACAAAAGAAAAACAGTCAACAATATTTTAGATAAACCTGTCATTTCCGTATTAACTATAAAGAAATTAAGATACGCATCTTTAGTACCACTTATCGGATTTTGTAATAAACCTAAGTTGGTTGCTGATTTCAATACAGGGATTTGTAAATCTTGATCAGAGTCATTCGTCAATATCAATCTATACTGTCCGCTAGATAAACTAAGTCCTTCTGTGGTATCAGTATTTAATTTAATTTTCTCTCCACTATCCATATTTTTTAACATTAAAGATACATCTTTATTATTAATCACACTTTCTCCTAATGTCATCATAACTTTAGTAGACTTTTGCGGAATAACTATATCTTCACTTATCTTTCCATTACTCCCCAGTACAATGTTTTCTGTGCGGAAAAATCTCTGACTCACAACAGGAATATCATAAGGCACACTATTAGTTTTAGAATAATCTACCGCATATCCTACAATTAACCCCAAAATACAAATAATCGTTAACTTAGATATATGTTGATTTTTTTGTCTGAAGAATTCTGAAGATTTATCGATAACAGATGTTAATCCCACGCTCCCCAGAACCAGTAATGCAATAACTGCTAAAAAACTATACCTTTCTTGAACTTCCCATATAAAAGTATGGAAGCAAACAATTCCTATAACAAAAAGAAACATAAAATTATCTTTTTGCGATATCACTCCTGATTTCCATGCAATGGAAGAATACACTACATAACCTATCAACATTAATATATATATAATTTGAGAAAAAGTAAGAATAAACTCTCTCTGATCACCATAAATATAGGAATAAATTTTATTATACTCTCGTGTAACCTGATACCCTCTATCATTTATTCCCATTGCTCCTAACGACCATTGTACATTAATTTTCTTCTCCCAAAGATTCAATAATCCTAGCAGGCCCAATTTTTTAATACTTTCTTTAACATAATTTTTATTGTATTCATCTCTTTCCTTATAAGTACCGTGTGCCCCTGTTGTTACCCATGTATCTATTCCGTCTTTATAAACAGTTCCATCTGTTTGATTATTAAATCCAACACCTACCCAGTAAGAGTAAGGAAATCTAAGTGATGAATGCATATCAATATTTTCATTTTGAATTTTACCTTGCGTTGAAAATATAAAAAAGATTGGAACTATACATAAAAGATATAATACTCTCTTTTTAATTCTGTAGTTTCCATTAAATATAATAAATAAAGACAATGCTATGATTGCTATTAATGAATTCATTTTTATAACTGCTGAAAGCGCAAAACAAATTGCCCCTAGTAAAAATAATAACATTTTTACATAAACCTTTTTGTTATCATCAATACTATATACTGCCAGCATTCCTATAGACAATAACGTCAACGAAAGTACATCGGTATACATAATTAAAGGTAATATATACAGAGGCATAAAGCATATACTTAGTACAAAATATGCATTTGCAACTCTTTTACTATTTTTATATTTTCGAACAATCAAAAATCCACATAAGATAGCGATATCTATACATATAAAAGAAAATACATTTACAAAAAATGAAGCTGGTATACTAGAAAATACACTAAATAATCTAATAATTATTGCAAAAACAAATGTTGCAGCCATATTTTGTGGTGCCCATTGAAAATAAGAGGCCCATTCAGTCGCAAGGTCTTTTGACAGATATCCCGCTTGTAAATACATATCAAAATCGTCAACCCCTTGAGCGCCCTGCATTTTTACAGCTAAATAAATTTGAAATGCAATCTGTAATACTATTCCTACCACATAAATTGTAATAGCTACTTTTTTGTTGTCCATTAATTTTATTAAAAATGAGATGAACAATAAAAATGCCAAACTCCCAAAAATAACAGTAGGAATCGACAATAATTGCGCAGTTTTATTTTGTATCTGACCAGGCATAATTGTTGAATTAATCAATAATACACTAGAAATAATAATAGATACTGCATAAATAAACTTCCAAAAAAAAGTACTAATTCTATTCGTTGAACCCATTTATTTTATTCCTCGCTTCTCTCTTTATATGTTCTTTCACCAATAATATAGCGTGGACGATGCTTAGTTTCCAAATATATCTTTCCGATGTATTCACCTATTACGCCTAATGAAATCAATTGAATTCCGCCGATTAAACATGAACTAATGATGCTGCTTGCCCAACCAGGGACTGTTTTTTCTGTGAAGTATCCCGCCAAAACATAAATAATTACCACAAAACTAAATAGCGCAAAGAAAACACCTAAACCTGTGATAAACCTAATCGGTTTAATACTAAGACTTGTAATCCCATCAAAACACAGCGACAGCATCTTTGTTAATGGATAATGACTTTCTCCTGCGATTCTTTCATGACGTTCATAATACACACACGTACTCTTGAAACCAACCATTGGAATCATTCCTCTTAAAAAGATATTAACTTCTTTAAAGTTGGCAAATTCATTTAAAACTCTCGTTGAAACCAAACGATAATCCGCATGATTATATACGACTTCTCCACCTAATTTAATGAGTAATTTATAATATGATTCCGCAGTAAAACGTTTAAAGAAAGTATCCGTTTCTCGTTTGCTTCTAACACCATAAACGATTTCTGCACCATTCAAATACTCATCAACCATCTGATCCATCGCATTGATATCATCTTGCCCATCACAATCAATCGAAATGGTAATGTCACAGTACTTTTTGGCCTCCATCAAACCAGCTAATAATGCATTTTGATGTCCGCGATTCCTAGATAAAGAAATACCCAAGTAATACTCATCTTCTTGGGCAAGCTCTTGAATAATTTCCCAAGTATTATCCTTACTGCCATCATTGACAAATAATACTCTACTGTCCTTAGAAACCTTGTTTTTTTCTATCAATTCTAAAATTTTGTTTTTGAATTTTGGTGCAGTTAATGGTAACACTTCTTTTTCGTTATAACACGGAATCACAATATATAATACCGGTAAATTTATACTCATTTATAAAACTCCTCCAAACTCAATCATTACTTCTTTACTAAACAATCCCTTTAAAAAAGCCTTTTATCTTCAATGCTGCATCCTTAGCCTGCATTGTAGCTAACATTAAAAAGATTGGTAAAAATTGGATTAAATAACGGCTTCTACCGCCTTCAAAAAGTAACAAGAACAACATTCCACCGATAATTGCTAAGCGCATCATCTGTTTTATTTTTGAATAATCTTTTGTAGTTCCAAATGTAAGCATCCCTAACCAGATTATCCACCATATTTGTGCGATAAAATAAAAATCATGCACTGACCTTCAGGATATAAGAAATTTCGAATTCACTGCGCAAAACCACTCTTATTTGGCATTACTTCATTAATGAATCCACCTTCCTTTAACCATCCAAAGGTTCCGTCGGAAGTATTCAAATTTTGCTTAAACAATAAAAACTTAATATATCCCAAAGAGCCTCGAGCTTCTAATCTTTCTTTTATTTTCCTTTTTGAAATTTCATTAAGATTTTTTGTATCTTTAGAATTTGCCATTTCTAAAGCATCAACACCATTATATTTACTATATTCTGACATACCTAAGGAAATATAATAAAATGGCGTAACTCCTTTATCCTTATCTACTGCAATATATTTTTGATTTTGAACATGATAGTTAACCACAGTGTAACCAACAAATCCCATCAATACAAAACTTACCGTTACGATTACCTTTGATATATTAAAATTACCTTTTAAACAAGCAAGTAACTCAATAATAACAATAGCTATGAAAGGAATAATTGCCCAAGGTTTAATAAAATACGCACCTACAACACCTAATGCCATAATTATCGCTAACAAAATTTTACTCCATATCTTATATGATGGTCTATTTTGTAATATCGCCCACATTAAAAGATATAATGAAACAAATGGCAATACCCAACAGTCCGTATATGGAACAATAATCATAGGAAAGAGTCCAAGCCATAAAACATGCATATATATCCCTGGAACTACTAACTTCTTATTTATGAAATATAGTGCTAAAATATTTAAAATTGCTGACAAATCTACCCAAACAAGTGTATCCAGATCTAGAAATAACCAGCTTGTCGAACCAAAAAGTTGTGACCAAAAATTCATATACATAAAGACAGAAACGTTATTAGGATAAAATGAATAATAAAAGTTATACGGCTTTCCATTTATAGCATTGTACAGTGCTATAACGTCAAAACCAACAGGTGGATGCATATTAAAAACAAAATAAATTTGAAACGCAATAACGGCAATTGCCAAGATCCCAGCTACAACAAATTTATATCTTCCTAAGAAAAATTTTCCGATAGTACTAAATCCAATTTTTTGAAAACAATAAACAACACTACCAACAGTATTAGTACACCTACGCTAACACCTGTAGCATTATTTATTTCTAAATTAGAATCTCTTAACGCACCTAAAAATGTCCATAGCATAAAAAGAACGTATATCCATTTTATTAAGTGGTTCATGCTACCTACAAACTTGTCTCTCATTTTATATAACCTCACCTATACTTTTATCCAGCCTTTTTAATTATATTCTATATCCGCAACTTTGTCATACTAAAAAAAGGATTTTCTTATCCGAAAACCCTTTTTTCTTAAAAATTATTTAATTTCTTTTTTCCACATGCCTAAGATTACGGCTGCAATAATTGAACCAATAATCACTGCTGCGAAATAACCTAAAATATTAGTTGCAAGTGGAGCTACCCAGAAACCACCATGTGGTGCAGGCACACTAACATGCCATAAACCAACAAGAGCCCCAGCCACTGCAGAACCTACGATACATGACGGCAACACACGGCCTGGATCGGCTGTTGCAAATGGAATAGCACCTTCAGTAATAAATGAGAAACCTAAAACCCAGTTAGAAATACCAGCTTTTCTTTCGTCATCAGTAAATTTCTTAGGAAAGACCAATGTTGCAATTGCTGTTGCAAATGGTGGTACCATCCCACCAACCATTACGGCTGCCATTAAACCAGCAGCTTCAACAGAATGTGGGTTATTGGCGAATGCACCAGCAGCAAAGACATAAGCTGCTTTGTTGAAAGGACCACCCATATCGATAGACATCATCCCTGCTAATACTAAACTTAAAATAACAGCATTACCTGTTCCTAAATGTTCCAAGAAATTAGTAATCCATAGGTTGATCGTTGAAAAGATTGGGTTGATGATAAAGAACATAATCAACGCCATAATCAATAAACCTAAAACTGGATAAATCAACATTGGTTTCATACCTTCAACAGAACGTGGCAATTTAGCACAAGCTTTCTTTAAGCCATTCATCATATGACCAGCGATAAACCCAGCTGCAATCCCACCTAAGAAACCTGCGGCTGATTTAGCATCTGTCATCACGTTTGCAACATATGCACCACCAAACGAACCACTATAAACAGTTGCCATCAAACCACCGACAAAACCAGGCATCAAGGCTGGCTTATCACCGATAGCTTCCGCGATATACCCGGCCAAAACAGGTACCATAAATGCGAAGGCTAAGTTACCGGCATTATTCAAGAAAATAAATGCCATTGAATCTGCCCCACCGAAGTATTGTTCAACCACAAAGGATAGGGCCATCAAGATTCCACCACCGATAACGAATGGCAACATGTGAGAAATACCGTTCATCAATTGTTTATAAATGTTACCCCAGAAGCTACCATCAGAAGCTGTTGTACTTTCTTGTTCAGCTTGGCTCGCATGATAGATTGGTGCTTTGTCGTCTAAGACTGTCTGTAATAGTTCTTCTGGGTTCTTGATAGCAGAAGTTACGGATTTGTTAACCAATGGTTTGCCATCAAAACGTGCCATTGCAACTTTTTTATCCGCTGCCACGATCACACCTTTAGCTTGCTTGATTTCTTGTGCGGTTAATTCATTTTTAACCCCTTCGGAACCATTTGTTTCAACCTTAATATCAACACCCATTTCAGCTGCTTTTTTCTTAAGATTTTCTTCAGCCATATATGTGTGAGCAATTCCGTTTGGACACGCTGTTACTGCAACCACATATGAACGATCACTGTCTGCTTTAGGTTCTGGTGTCACTTGACTTGCTTCAGCTTGTTGCTTAGCTTCAATTGCCTTGGCAAAGATATCTTGTACATCTTGTGGAGTACTTGCTTGCTTCAATGCAGCCACAACTTCTGGATCCATTAAAACCTTAGATAAAGCAGCTAAGGCTTGCAAATGCGTATTGTCGCCGCCTTCTGGAGCTGCAATCATGAAAAATAGATGGGATGGTTGACCATCCATTGCATCATAATCGATTCCGGCGATACTACGTGCAAATAATACAGCTGGCTTTTTAACAGCTTTATCATGTGCGTGTGGAATTGCAATTCCATCACCCATACCTGTAGATGATTGAGCTTCACGTGCTAAAATATCTTTCTTGTAAAGTTCTTCATCATCGATGATTCCTTTAACAAAATATTGATGCACCATTTCATCGATTGCTTGCTCTTTAGTTTTAGCTTGCAAATCCATGATCATGATATCAGTTAGTAATAACTTACGAATATCCATCCTGTTTTCCCCCTGAAAGTATTAGTATTTAGTAATCTTAATTTGTGGTAAGATTTCATCAATTTTTTCTCTTGTTGCCAGGTCTTCGCTAAATGCAGTTGCCGAACCACATGCTAAACCATAGCGGAAAGCCTCAACGACATCACCAGTTGAAGCGAGTGTGCCAGTAAAGCCAGCAATCATTGAATCACCTGCACCAACAGAGTTAATAACCGTGCCTTTTGGTGCCAATGAACGATAAACAGCATCTTTAGTGATCAATAAACCACCGTCTCCAGCCATCGAAATCAACACGTGTTGTGCACCTAATTCTAAAAGTTTTTGACCGTGCTCAACAATATCATCGATGCCTGTAAATGTCGTTTCAAACAATTCTGCTAGTTCATGATTATTTGGCTTAACAACCAATGGATTTTGAGGCAAAGTCTTCAATAAACTTTCGCCCGTTGTATCAATCACAAATTCTGCACCACGCGCCCGAATTTGTTTGATTAAGTCAAAATAGAAGTTTTGATCCAAACAAGGTAGCAAGCTTCCTGCAAAAATCACCACATCTCCGGCACTCAATTTATCAAATTGCGCCGTAAATTGTGTTAGTTCTCTTTCCGAAACAACCGGACCACGTCCATTGATTTCGGTTTCTTGTTGAGCCTTAATCTTGACGTTGATACGTGTATCGTCTTTAATCATGGTAAAGTTCGTCTTGATACCTGTTTTTTCAAGTTCATTTTTGACGAATTCACCGGTAAAACCACCCAAAAAGCCCAAGGCCACACTATCTTGACCTAATTCTTTAAGGATCCGTGAAACGTTGATTCCTTTACCTCCTGGTAACTTGTTATCATAGTCCATACGATTAACTTCGCCCAAGGTCAATTCCTTTAATTGGACAATATAATCGATTGACGGATTAACCGTTACTGTATAAATCATTTCTCTTTTGCCTCCTGAATCGTCGTTTGACTGCTATAGTGTGCAAACAGTTCGTTTGATAATTCTTGTGTAATGATCTCTGCTGCTCCTAAATCCGCAATCTTGACAAACGACACATTATTGAATTTGCTTGCATCAGCTAAGACATAGGCTTTTTCGCTTTGTTCCAGTGCAACTTGCTTAACAGCCGCTTCACTTGGATCAGGCGTCGTATAGCCATACTTAGGATGAATGCCATTAATTCCTAAGAAAGCTTTGTTGAAACGCAATCGCTGTAAATCACTGACCGTTTGTGAACCAACTAGTGCCTTGGTTGAATTTTTTAATTGACCACCAACAAGAATTGTGCGCACATTTTGATCGGCCAAGGCGCTAGCATGTTGAACGCCGTTAGTCACGACTGTCAAACCACTAAACGTTCCCAAGTACTTGATTAGTGCTAAAGTTGTCGAACCAGCATCTAAATAAATCACATCATCATCGCGAATTAATTTTGCTGCAAATTCAGCAATTGCTTCTTTAGCAGAAATGTTTTGGTTTTCTTTACCATACATATCCATTTCACGTTGGAGCGAATATTTCATCTTAGCTCCACCATGAACTCTGACAAGTAAACCTTGTTCTTCTAATAGTTGCAAGTCACGCCGTGCCGAAGATTCCGAGCAATCGGTCTTCTCACAGATGTCTTGCATCTTGATGACACCATTATTTTTAAGCATTTCTAAAATCAGCTGTTGTCTTTTTTCCGCAAGCATTTTCAACACCTCTTTCCTAAATGATTATAACACGCTTCCAATAAAAATCAATCACAAAACTCCAAAAACTTTCAAAAACCAGTCAAAAACATTCTGGAATATACCAAAAAACGGATTTGTGACTAACAACATCACAGATCCGTTTTTATAATATATTTATGGCACTAACCTTCTAAGTACTGGAATCTTTTGAATAATCAATACTATAATCACGCATATAATATAAATAATCAATACTCCTGCTGTACGCCACAATACAGAGCGGATATCAAATCCCATAATCAATGGAACTTGTTCTACAAAATAATAATGTATCAAATAAACTCCAAAACTAGCACTAGACAACGCTCGTAAGAATTTCGGACTAATTTTCTTGAAAATAAATAATCTTGATAAATCATCTTTTACAAAAACAAAAACCGCTACACCAAATAGTACTGTCGGAAAATTTATATATTCTCCCATGGTATTATTAATTTTCCCATCAGCTAATGACCAATGTAAAACAGTATAATAACGAATAAACCATCCTAAAAGTCCAATTGCATAAATACCTATTCTTTGTAAGCCAGAAAATTTATATTCATGAACTAATAAATAACCAAGCAAAATAAAAATGAAGTAGCCCCCAGCTGCTGGAAATTTCAAATTATCAGGAAAAGCTATGTTCAATACAGAACAGCTAATCGGTAAAAATGACACTGTTAAAAATGCCATTACTGCCATATAACTATAGACTCTTTTCCTTTTTTCTTTAGGAATCAAGCCTAATATTGGTATCCCAAAATAAACCGCAAATAGCGGCATAAAAAACCAATACACTGTTAATCCTTGTGAATTTAAAATCGCATTGAATAAATTTTTAGGTTCAAAAATACTAAATTGCATTGCCCCTATACAAACACGATAAACTATACTAATAAGAGACCAAATCAAAAATGGAATAAAAGTCTTTAAAACACGTTTCTTAAAATATTCCTTAGTTCCATATCTTTCGCGATAATCAATCAACATTGCACCACTAACCATAAAAAAGATTGGTACTGCCCAATAAAACATTGTCTCTATAATTACACTATCACGCCAATAATTCTCATATGAAAATGTCCAAAAACATACATTGACATGCATAGCAATAACAGATATCATTGCAAAAATATTTAATAAATCTATATATTTGTAATACTCTTTTTTCAGACTTTACACCTCTTTAAAATTCAGATAACTAAGCTAATTTTACCGCAATTACTTTTTCTTTTCATCACTTTATTTGGTTATTTCCTATAAATTACCGTATAATTATCTAACAACCTAAATTAATAGGAGGTTTTAAATTGGAACTTTCGTTTTTATTGGTCGCACTGGTGGCCTTTTGTACACCTATGCTACTCAACAGATTAAAGATTTCATTAATTCCGACTTCAATCGCAGAAATTATCGTTGGTATCATTCTTGGCAAAAGTGGCTTTAACATCATTCATATAGATAGTCTACTCAATTACATGTCAACGTTTGGCGTGATTATCCTGCTGTTTTTAAGTGGTATGGAGATTGATTTTAGCTTATTTAAAAAGAATGCAGGTCCTGTTACTCCATTAGCGTTAAAACGTGCGCAAAATCAGCCAACGACTTCTGCTGATCAAGTTGCGATAATTGCTTACGGTGCAACATTGGTTACTTCGGTTATTTTGGCATATCTCTTAAAATTAAGTGGTCTATTTAGCGACTTATTTTTAGCCGTTATTTTATTTTCAACCATTGCCTTAGGGATTGTTATTTCTGTACTTAAGGAAAATGAATTATTAAGCAAACCCTTAGGTCAAGCACTCTTATTGATTGCAGTTTTGGGTGAAGTCATTCCGTTGTTATCCTTAACGATTTACAGTTCACTAGTCGCTGGTCGTGGAGGCAGTATTTGGTTGATTTCTTTATTGTTTATCGCTGGTGCTTTGATCTTCAAACACTTCCAATGGTTTTTCAAGGATCTAAACACCCTTAATAAGGCAACTACCCAAATTGATATTCGCTTGGCTTTTGCGATTATCATCGCCTTGGTTTTGCTAGCCGAAGCAGTTGGTGCAGAAAATATCTTAGGCGCCTTTGTCGCTGGAATAGTCCTTAAGCTGCTACAGCCAGCTACAAGCACCCAACATAAACTAGATGCCTTAGGATACGGCTTTTTTATCCCATATTTCTTCATCCTAACAGGGGTTAAATTAGATATTCCTAGTCTCTTGAGTTCTCCTAAGACATTAGTATTGATTCCCATCTTCTTTATTTGCTTTATTTTAGCTAAAATGACGACATATTTTGGCTTGCGCTTGCGTTTTAAAGAAAAAAACGCTCTAGCTGGGGCGTTTCTATCGAGTACAACGATTACTTTAGTCTTGGCCGTTTTAACCGTTGCCGAAAATCTCAAAGTTATTAACGCACAACAATCCGGAGCGTTTCTGATTGCTGGGATTTTAACTTGTATCGTTGGCCCGTTGCTTTTTAACAAATTAACTCAACCAGAACCTGAAGACTTACAAAAAACCACCGTGCATATTTTGGGAGTCAACCTCGTAACTGTCAACGTCTTAAAACGCCTGACAGCCGATTGGTATGACATCAAGATGTACACTGATAGTAAAAAGAATTACACAACCTATAATCATATCGGTAACATCAATTTTCTAGAATCATTAGAACCTGATGATTTAATTTCTCAACAAGTTTTTGATGCCGACATCATGGTCTTTGGTTACTCTAAGCCAGAAATTAACTTCAAACTAGCTTTAGCTGCAAAAGAATACGGGGTTGAACGCGTTATTACAAGTATCGAAAATTCTGATCCTGTCAGCATGTCACAGATGGATAAAACTCTTAAAAAAGCCGGTATTGAGTACTTTAGCGCCTTTGACACCAGCGTAGGAATCATGAGTGCCATTATCGAAACACCATCGACACTTGAATTGTTGACCGGTTCTGCTCATTTGTATGAAGTTATCGTCAACAATGCCAAGTTCGCTGGCCTCGAAGTCAAAGATCTGCCGTTCATCCAACACATCACAATCAGCCGTATTTTCCGCGAAGGCAAACCCATCGCTCCACATGGTGATACACAGATTCAACTTGGAGATCACATCGTCTTTTCTGCAGACCGCAGTATCGTTAATACCGTCCGTCAAACAATCAGTAAATTGAATGATTAAAAAATTGATAATTGCATCACATTCGATATAAAAATATAATTAATGTTGATTATTATATTACGGGAGTATAAATTATGAAAAAAAGAGTTTATTGGATTGATATTTCGAGAGCTTTAGGGATGTTGATGATCATCATGGTTCATTCAAACATCGGCAATCATCCTATGTGGAGTAATTTCTTATTCGCAGTCAACGTTCCTATCTTTTTTGTATTATCAGGCTACCTATCGCGCGAAAAGAAGTGGTCTGAAGTTTTTAGTGGCGGTAATAAAAATCTATTATTACCTTACTTTACAACCGTTATCTTAATTGGGCTTGTCTACTATTTTGGTCATAATTATGTTCCCAATTGGATATCACAAATTAATTTAAAAGACTTTATAGTTACCGGAATATACGGTCTCGGAACCAGTTCGGTAATTCCTAAAATTAATTTAACTGTCTATGCAATCGGTGCTATTTGGTTCTTGCTTGCAATGTATCTAGGAAACTTTTTATTTAATCTAGGAATAAAACTAAGTAATAAGTCTACCAATTCCACTTCATTTTTAGCTTGCTATTCACTAATCTGTACCGTATTAGGTTTTTATATCGCTAAATTTATTCAATTACCATGGAGTTTGGATGCAGCCTTAATCAGCCTTAGCTTTTATTTTGCTGGTCAACAAATCCGCAAGTACGATTTAATCCATCAAGGAAATATCTATCTTGCATTAGCAGGAATTGTTCTTTGGTTGTTATCCATGAAATCTGGTGCCTTTTATATTAACGTAGGTTACGCAACAAACCCTGCCATGGCTGTTATTGGCGCTATTGGTGGAAGCTACTCTATCATGTACCTATCCTACTGTATAACAGATAAATTAGGTTGGAAGTTGCAAGCTGTTCAATACTATGGAAAGATGTCTTTAATAGTTTTATGCGTTCATTTGTTTGATATGAATAGTTTTTCTATTGGGAACAAAGTTGCTTTGTTTTTAGGCAGAAATCATTATAACGACATTGTTCAAATGATTGGTTTAATATCTTATCGTGTACTTTTGACAATTATTGCTATTATTATCATTCCTAAAATTCCAATTATCCGTTCTCTTTATCTCAACAGAGATTACCCATTCAAAAAAAGAGCATAAAATATCCCTTGCTCAAAATCTGAGCAAGGGATATTTTTTAATTTTTGAAACTATGAATTGGTGCCGGAATTAATCCTCCACGGTGTATCATTTGCGCTGATGATGCACCGTTAACCGCCATGATTGGTGCATAGCCTAGTAAACCACCAAATTCGATGCTTTCGCCCACACCTTTACCTGGAACTGGAATGATTCGAACCGCTGTTGTTTTATTGTTAATCATGCCGATTGCAGCTTCATCTGCAATCATCGCACTGATTGTTTCAGCTGGTGTATCTCCAGGTACCGCAATCATATCTAACCCTACAGAACATACGGCTGTCATTGCTTCAAGCTTTTCAAGATTCAAGCAACCTGATTTAACCGCATCAATCATACCAGCATCTTCTGAAACCGGAATAAATGCGCCTGACAACCCGCCAACGTGACTACATGCCATGATACCGCCTTTTTTAACTGCATCGTTTAACAAAGCTAAAGCAGCAGTTGTTCCATGTGTTCCAACTTGTTCTAAGCCGATTTCTTCTAGAATTTGCGCTACCGAATCTCCAACTGCTGGTGTTGGTGCTAAAGATAAATCGACAATTCCAAATGGTACACCTAATCTTTGTGAGGCTAACGTACCAACTAATTGTCCCATTCTAGTAACCTTAAAAGCTGTTTGCTTGATGGTTTCGGCAACCACATCAATCGGTTGACCTTTAACCTTTTCCAAAGCACACTTAACTACACCTGGTCCAGAAACGCCCACGTTGATAACCACATCGGGTTCGGTAATCCCTTGGAATCCTCCAGCCATAAATGGGTTATCATCAACTGCATTACAAAAGACCACCATTTTAGCGTTTGTCATCACATCTAACTTAGATGCATCGACAATCACTTGTCCCATTTGTGCCACGGCATCCATGTTAATCCCATTTTTTGTAGAACCAACATTAACCGATGCACACACATAATCTGTTTGTGCTAATGCTTCAGGTAAAGAAGCAATCAGCGTCTTATCTCCGTTTTGGTAGCCTTTATCTACTAAAGCTGAAAAGCCTCCGATAAAATCAATCCCTAACGTTTTAGCTGCCTTATCCAAAGTCAAAGCATATTTGACATAATCTTTGTCATGACTTGCAGCTGCAATGATTGAAATTGGTGTTACGGTCACGCGCTTGTTAATGATAGGAATACCATATTCTGCTTGAATTTGTTCGCCGACTTTAACCAAGTCACGTGCCTTAGTTGTAATCTTGTCATAAATTTTTTGGCAAGCCTTATCACTATCGCTATCGATACAATCAATCAAAGAAATTGCCATCGTAATTGTACGCACATCAAGATTTTCATCCGAAATCATGCGTGCTGTTTCAAGAATTTTTTCTGTTTCCACGCCGGCACCCTCCTATAATTGATGCATTGCACGATAAATTTCTTCGTTGCGAATGTTGATTTCTACGCCTAATTGCTTTCCTAGATCATTGAGTTGGCTAGCTACTTCTTCAATTGCCACAGTTGTAGGAATTTCAACCATCATCATCATCGTAAAATAGCCATCCATAATTGTTTGTGACAAGTCTAAGATATTGATTTGTTTTTGCGCTAGATATTGACTAACATTAGCCACAATTCCGACTTGATCTTTTCCTATTGTTGTTAAAATTGCCTTCATTTGATTCACCTCATCATATTTAATTTGTTTTTTTGGTATAACCCAGCTTAATAATAACTTCTATTTTTTTATTTGTGCATTTTGCTTAACACGAAGCTTAAAAATAATCGCAGCTAACCGATAACAGCCTAATTTTAACAATAAAATTGGTAACATTCTAGGCGAACGGCATTGATTGAACTTAACAATTTTTAAAGCCCTATTAAATAACTCTTTTTTTGTTAAATCTTTTTCTAAAGTAATACTTTCTTGTTTACTCAAGCCATTATTTTCTATAAAAACTTCTCTAACCATTATGACGTTCAAATGCATCAAAATATAATAATTATAAGCATCTAATAATTCTGGTGCATTTTGTCGTAAATAATTTTGTGAGACTGTTAATGCTTTTTGATAATCTTGAGCTTTTTTTCCATCAAATTTTCTAACCGCAGACTGGCTATTATCAGTCGAATAATGATAAAAAATATGTGGTGTGGTCCCGATTTTTCGACAGTGTGTTAAATATTGCAACATGAAATCACCATCTTCTGCCAGGCGTAAGTCAGGATTAAAAATTAGAGCATTATCAATAATTAAACTTCTCTTTAATAACTTAGCCCAAACAGTCATAAATTTAGTTGGATTTTTAAGCATATATTCCTTAAATTCCAAAACACTCTTGTCATAAATTGTACTCTGAGAACTGACGAGATACTCAGAATTTCCTACTTCATAACTAAATACACCCAAGTCAGTTTCTGGATATGACCGCAAAAAATTCTCAATCTCACCAATTCCCGTTTCTAACAAGTAATCATCTGCATCAACAAATAAAATGTATTTCCCTGTTGCTTCTTTTATTCCTAAATTCCGAGCATTAGATACTCCTTTTTGATCAGAAACAATAGCTCTCACATTTTGATTATCTTGTGCTAATTGCTGGGCTAGTTGTTGTGTTTGATCTTCAGAAGCATTTTCAACAATTATTACTTCAAAATCCAACTCACTTTGCCTACCAGAAATCAGTATACTTTCTACTGCACGTTGCAACGTATCTTGAGAATTGTGAGCAGGAATGATAAATGACAAATTCATAATAAACATCCTTAAAATATATTAGTTTTTTTCTCCTTTTCAAGTATAGCCTAGCCACCTAAAAATCGCAAAACAAATAAAAAACGCTAGTCAAATTAACTAGCGCTTTAATTTAACTTAATTTAGGCAGAAGTCGCCCATCCTCTATAGGTGGGTGATGAA
>ERZ791897.593-NODE-593-length-24770-cov-83.221040_pt1 | contig 24770 bp, 17 predicted proteins | sample MGYA00510152_ERZ791897 | MGnify/ENA primary metagenome ERZ791897 (study PRJEB30046, sample SAMN00792050) | human gut metagenome | study: EMG produced TPA metagenomics assembly of the A metagenome-wide association study of gut microbiota in type 2...
GCCGTGAAGCCATCCTCAAGGCCCACGCCAAGAAAGTCGCCCTCGGCGACGACGTCGACTTCCACACTATCGCCCGCATGGCCGCCGGGGCTTCCGGCGCCGAACTAGCCAATATCGTCAATGAAGCGGCCCTGCGCGCCATCCGCGACCACCGCGACGCCGTCAGCCAGGCCGACCTGGAAGAAAGCATCGAAGTCGTCATCGCCGGTTACCAGAAGAAGAACGCCATCTTGTCGGACGACGAAAAGAAGACCGTCGCCTACCACGAAATCGGCCACGCCCTGGTCGCTGCCCTCCAGAGCCATTCGGCACCGGTCCAGAAAATCACCATCATCCCCCGCACATCAGGCGCCCTGGGCTACACCATGCAGGTCGACCAGCAGGATAAATACATTCTGTCCCGGGAAGAACTGGAAAACAAGATTGCCACCCTCACCGGCGGCCGGGCTGCGGAAGAAGTCGTCTTCAACCAGGTCACGACAGGCGCTTCCAACGACATCGAACAGGCGACCAAGCTGGCCCGGGCCATGATCACCCGTTACGGCATGACCGACGAATTCGACATGGTCGCCATGGAAACAGTCACCAATAAATACCTCGGCGGCGATACGTCCCTGGCCTGCGCGCCGGAAACGCAGAAATACATCGACGCCAAAGTCGTCTCTGTCGTCAAGGAACAACACGCCAAGGCCAAGAAAATCCTCGAAGACCATCGCCCGGCCCTGGATGCCCTGGCCAAATACCTCTACGAAAAAGAAACGATTACCGGCAAAGAATTCATGGATATTTTGAGAGCGCAGACCGCAGGTCGTGACTAGTGGCTCGTGGCTCGTGGTTCGTGGCTAGTGGCTCGTGGTTCGTAGCTCGTGGTTCGTGGTTCGTGGCTCGTAGGGGCGCCACGTGGGGCGCCCGCCATGAATAATGGCGAATACGTGGCTATCGGCTGACTCCCCTTTGGGACGGCCCCCACGAACGGCTAACACTTCACTATATACAAGGTCTGGCAAATGTGCTAAAATTAATTGTTATGTTGGTAAAAATTTTATAGAGTTAAGGGGTTATCATGGCAAACAAGTTTATCTCCGGCACATTGATCCTGACCTTGTCGGGCTTTGTCGTCAAAGCCATTGGCAGTATCAACTGGATCATCTTGTCCCGTATTCTCGGCGGTGAAGGCATCGGCATCTATCAGATGGCTTTCCCGATTTACCTGCTGGCACTCGATATTTCCAGTGCCGGGCTGCCGATTGCAATTTCCATCATTACAGCTGAAAAAGTAGCCAAACAGGACTATTTCGGCGCCCAGCGCATTTTCCACGTGTCCTTGTCCATGCTCTGTACGACGGCACTTTTTTTGAGTATCCTCATGTTCTTTGGTTCCAGCTTCCTCATCGATGAACACATCATCCGCGAAAGCCGGGCCTATTATTCGCTCATCGCCCTGGCACCGGCCATCTTCTTTACGACGATCATTGCCGGCTACCGCGGCTATCTGCAGGGCTGGCAGCAGATGACACCGACAGCCATTTCCCAGATCGTTGAACAGCTGGTCCGCGTCGTCGTCATGCTCGGCTTCGCCGCGCTCCTCCTGCCGTACGGCCTCGATTATGCCGCCGGCGGTGCCAGTCTCGGCGCCGGCGCCGGTGGGTTTGCAGCCTGGCTGGTCCTGGTCTATTACTATTATAAGTTGAAGCGGACCCTCCCCGTCGACGGGCCGACATTCGAGCAGGAAAGCATCAAGCACATCCTCAAGCGCCTGGTCATCCTGGCTATCCCCATTTCCCTGTCGAGCATCATGCTCCCCGTCGTATCCAACCTGGACCTGCTCATCGTACCGCGGCGGCTGGAAGTAGCCGGTTATTCGACCCATCAGGCCACGGAGCTGTTCGGTTACCTGACGGGCATGTCCGTACCGCTCATCAACCTGGCAACGATCCTGACGGCAGCCATGGCCATGAGCCTGGTGCCGGCCATCAGCCACAGTTTCACCTTGAAGGAATACGATGAAATCCGCGAACGGACGGCGACGTCCATGCGCATCTCCTTCCTGGTCACCATTCCCTTCAGCGTCATCCTCTACGTCATGGCCGAACCGATTGTCACCTTCATCTACAACGCGCCGGCCGCTACGGATGCCACGCGGGCCGTGGCCATCGCCATCTGCTTCTTGGGCCTGCACCAGATTTCGACGGCTATCCTTCAGGGCCTGAAGAAACCGAAGATCCCGGTCATCAACATGGCTGTCGCCTGTGTCGCCAAGGTCCTGTGCAACTGGTTCTTAGTCGCCATCCCGACCCTGGGCATCACCGGGGCTTCCTATGCGACAGTGGCCGACATCGGCGTCGCTGCCGTCCTCAACATGTTCTTCATTTACCGTAAAATCGGTTACGTTATCGACATCAAAGTCGTCATGAAAAACATCGTCTCTGCCGCCATCATGGGCGTGGCCATGTATTTCATGTACGCCTTCCTCTTCCCTTACCTGGGACTCTTCCTGGACCTCTTCCTGACCTGCATCGTCGGGTCGGCCATCTACATCGGCTGCATGGTCCTCAACGGCGGTGTCACCAAAGAAGACGCAGCCAAAATGCCCCTTATCGGACGATTTTTCTAGAAAAAACGCGCTGTCTTTGCGACAGCGCGTTTTTTAGCAGGTTTTAAATTTATTTTATACTGTAGGGGTCGCCACGTGGGCGACCCGTTAGGGCTTTGGAGATTTGCGTGAGCGGGCGCCCCACGTGGGCGACCCTGCAAATAAATATCAGTCCTTTCGATATTGCGCTACGAAGCGGGCCATACGTTTCAGGGCTTCCTGGATGGTGTCCATGCTGGCGGCGTAGGAGATGCGGACGAAGCCTTCGCCCTGGTCGCCAAAGGCCGTGCCCGGGACGACGGCGACTTTTTCTTCCTGGACCAGTTTTTCGCAGAATTCCGCCGACGTCATGCCCGTGCAGCGGATGTCCGGGAAGATGTAGAAGGCGCCTTTCGGTTCAAAGACGGGCAGCCCCATGTCGCACAGACCCTTGTAGATGACCTTGCGGCGGCGGTCGTATTCCTGACGCATGGCTTCGACGTCGTCGTCACATTCCTTGAGGGCCGTAATGCCGCCGACCTGAGCCGTCGTATTGGCACACATGATGGCGTACTGATGGAGCTTCAAAATCGGTGCCAGGCCTTCCCGCGGTGCACAGACGTAGCCCAGGCGCATACCCGTCATGGCATAGGCCTTGGAAAAGCCGTTGAAGATGACCGTCCGTTCACGCATGCCCGGCAATTTGGCGAAGGACGTGAACTTGGCATCGCCGTACATGAGTTCACAGTAGATTTCATCGGACAAGACGATGAGATCGTGTTCTTCGGCAAATTTGGCAATAGGCATCAATTCTTCTGCCGACATGACGGTCCCCGTCGGGTTGTTCGGATAGCCGATGACGATGGCTTTCGTCTTCGGCGTGATGACCTTTTCCAAAGCTTCGACAGTCAGTTTGAAATCGTGTTCCGGATAGGTCGGCACGAAGACCGGCGTCCCGCCAGCCAGTTCGACAGACGCCGGATAGGCAACGTAAGCCGGGTCGGGGATGATGACTTCATCGCCCGGTTCGGTAATGGCCAGGAGGGCCATGGCCAGGCCTTCGGAAACGCCGACAGTGACCAGGATTTCATCTTTAGGGTCATAATGGACACCATAGCGTTGTTCAAAATGATGGCTAATGGCTTCACGGAGCTCCATCATGCCTGAATTCCCGGTATAACTCGTTTCCTTGGCATCAAGGCTGGCTTTCATAGCTGCCAGTACCTTGTCCGGTGCGGCAAAGTCCGGTTCTCCGATACTCAGGGACAAGACCCCTTTGACCTGGGCTGCAATATCGAAGAACTTGCGGATACCCGAGGGTTTGATGGCCTTAACGTTGGCCGCCGTTTTATCATTCCAATTCATAATAACACACCGCCTTTTTATGATTATTTTGCATTTATATATGCGTATATCTTATATACAGTATACCACTTGCAACAAAATCATGGAAGAGGAAAAAAGGGCTTGTCGCACAGCGACAAGCCCTTTTTTCTTGTAGGGGCGCCCACGTGGGGCGCCCGTTCACGCAAAATCTGTTTTACAAGTATCCTACATATACCTGTGGGCTCGCCACGTGCGAGCCCCTACAGATAATGATAACGTTTTTTCGCCCCTCTACCGCGATCCGTTTCAGCCTGACAGATGACTCTGGCGGGCCGCCCTTTGGGCGTCCCCTACGAACTGCGGCCTGCGAACTGCCTATCCCTACGGTTTATCGAAGAGGTATTCTTCGCGGCCGACGACTTTGCCGTTCTTCATGTAGACGCGGGGGACACGGCGCGAGATGTTGCACATGATTTCGTAGTTGATGGTGCCACAGACTGCGGCGATTTCTTCGATGGGGATGAAGCTGTCGCCCTGGCGGCCGAAGAGGACGACTTCGTCACCGGCGTGGACGTTGGCTTCGCCGCTGACGTCGATCATGCACTGGTCCATGCAGATGGCACCGACCTGGGGGACGCGGTGGCCATGGTAAAGGACGTCGACTTTCCCCGACAGGATGCGCGAATAACCATCGGCATAGCCGACGGGCAGGGTCGCGATTTTCCGGCGCGACGGAGTTTTATAATGGCGGCCATAGCTGACGGTCGCACCGGCGTCGATGAGCTTGACATGGGCGATGCAGCAGCGCAGGGACATGACGGGCCGCAGGTCATAAGGCTTGATGTCGATTTCCGGCGACGGTTCACAGCCGTACATGATGATGCCCGGCCGGACCATGTCGCAGTAGTATTCGGGCAGTTCCAGGACGGCCGCACTGTTGCAGCAATGGCGCAGGGCGATGTGGATGCCTTCTTCTTCCATGCGCTTGCACATCCAGCGGAAATGGCCGTACTGTTCGCGCGTAAACGTCTTGTCTTTCATGTCGGAAACGGCAAAATGGGTGAACATGCCGCGGATTTCGATATTCGGCAGGGCTGCGATGGTCTTGATTTCCGAGACGCTGAATTCATTGACCTGGAATCCGACGCGGCTCATGCCCGTATCGACGGCGATATGGACGCGCAGGGTCTTGCCCAGGCGCCGGGCTTCCTGGGAGAAGAATTCGGCGTTCTTCAAGTTGAAGACAGCCGGTTCGATGTCATACGTCAGGAGTTCTTCTGTCCGCCGGGCGTCGGTATGCCCGAGGATGAAGATTTCGTTGTCGATATGCGCATAGCGGCGGAGCTCGACGGCTTCGTCCAGGCTGGACACGGCAAAGCAGTCGGCGCCGTTTTCGGCAAAGGTCTTGGCCAGTTCGACACTGCCGTGGCCGTAGGCATTGGCCTTGACGACGGCGGCGATCTTAACATCCGGCCCGACGTGCTTGCGTATCTGGCGCATATTATGAGCCGCTGCGTCGAGGTCGATCTGGGCCCAGACGGCACGGCGTGTAAAATTCATGGTACTTTCATATGCATTCATCATTATCTCGCCTTCCCATTTGGAATGTTACTATATTTCATAATCATAGCACAGCCCTTATAGGCCGTCAATCAATCGGCACAGGCCGTCCATGACATTTTCTTCCCAAATATAGTTGCAGCTGAAGCGGCCGGCACTGCGCAGGTCGTCATCTTCGGCCAGGGCCTCGCCATTCATGACGTAGGCAAAGCCGCTGCCCGTCCCGAGCCGGACGAAGAGGCCTGACAAGAGGCCAAAGGCCTGGCCCGTGTGGCCCCATAAATCGACGGCCTTCGTGCGGCAACAGCGGGCCGCCCCCGTGCCGTCGACGAAGAATTCGCCCAGGCCATAGGTGAGCAGGGTCTGGCCACACGTATCGCCATTGTGGCCGTCATAGACCCACTGAGGGCTGAACATGGCCTGCAGCGACGACGGCGCCAGGACCGGCCGGTCCTGATAGCGGCCGCCCTGAATCATCATGGCCAGGACGTGGCCCAGTTCCTCCAGAGACAGGCGCAGGCCGCCTTGCGGTGAAAAGATCGTCGCATTGGTCCCAGGCCGGTACGCGGCCAGGTCGTAAGTCTGGCAGACGTCCTGGGCATAGGGATTCTGCAAGGCCAGGGCTTCGCGCTCCGGCTGGACGCCGCCAAAATCGTCGATAGTCCCCTGCCAGGGGCCCTGTTCATCCCAGCGGCCCTGACTATCCCGTTTGAGATAGACCGTCCCCAATTTGGCGAATTCAGCCGCTTCCAGATTGCCCGGCACATAGTCGGCCCGGCAGTCCAGGGCGGCCAGGATATGCGCTTTCTGATACCTATCGAAGCGCTGGCCCGTCACGGCTTCGATGACCGTCCCCAAAAGGCCGTAATTGAGGTTACAATAAGTAAAATAAATACCCGGTGCCTGCCCGGCCGGGGCAAAATGGGCGCCGTCTTCCCAATAGGGACTACCTGGCGTAAAGAAGGCCTTGACACGGACCGACGGCGGAATGCTGTAAACCCTGCCGTCGCGCAGGCCCGACGTATGCGAAGCCAGCATACGAAGCGTAATGGGCACGTCAGGGTAAGACGGATGGCGCAGGCGAAAGCCCAGGTACTGGCTGACATCGTCGTCCAGGGACAGCTTCCCCGCTTCGGCGAGCTCCATGAGGGTAAAGACCGTGAACATCTTGGAGACAGATGCCATGCGGAAACGGCTGTCCACCGTCATCGGCCAGGACCGCTCCCCGTCCACGCGGCGGACGCCGGCGGCAAAACGGTAGACCTCACGCCCATCGGCATAGGCCAGGACGGCCAGGCCGGGCACACCGGTCCCGGTATCGCCAATAAGGGAGGCAAAATAAGCATCCCAGTCAGTTCGATTCATAATAGCTCCTTTCGGGTGTGGAAAAGGCGCTGTCTATGAAGACAGCGCCTTTTAGTGGTTAGTGGTTAGTGCGTAGGGGCCGTCCCAAAGGGCGGCCCGGCTCTCCTGTTAGGAGAGCTGTCAGCACAGCTGACTGAGAGGTCAACCTCTCCGGCCCTCCGGGCCACCTCCCCTATTAGGGGAGGCTTTCACGAAACACGAACTACAAACTTTTCTTACCCATTATAATTTTCCGGATAGATGGTGATATCGTAGTGGTTCTTGTCCCATTCGTGGGTAATCTGATGCTTGTACGGCGACAGGGCGTTGATGAGGACGTCATAAGCCTTGGTGCCCTGATAGATGCCGTCGTCGGAGATGTCGACTTTATAGCCATTTTCATGGGAATAGATACCGCTGGCATGGTAGCCGCTTTCCGCACCGCCGGTGATGACGAAGGAAATGCCAGCCTGACGGGCTTCGGTATTCAGCCGGTCCAGGAAGGCAATGGTCGAGCTCTGGAAATGAGCCGTATCGGTCGTCCAGTTGCTGTCCCACGGCGTATCCATACCTTCCGTGCTGCTCCATTTGCGCAGGTTGCTCTTGCCGAAATCACGGCGGTATGCGTAGGCATCGGCAATAGCTGCATCATAGGAGTCGTGCTGATACTGATACTGGTATTGGTATTGGTCTTCATATTTCTGACGGTTCCAGGCCGTAACCGGTGTCGCCATGTGCTGCGATTCAGCATAATGGTACTTGACCGTATCCGGCGTAATCGTACCGGGATTATCAATATTGGCAAAAGCCGAGGCCGGAATCAGGGCATGGACGCGATCCCGAAGGCGGTCACCGATTTTGTCAGAATTATTCGTTGTGGTAGTGTTCGTTTTCTTCTTGGCTTTGTCTTGTTCCTGGACCTGTGCCATAACGGCTACGGCCGGAGATACCGTTTCCGATTCCTTGACCTGTGCTGCCGAAGCAGTGACAGTTCCCATAAGACAGCAAAGAAACAGGATTGCGATGATAGACTTCTTCATTGAATTCCCCCTTAAAATACTGAAATTATGTGTATGACATTCGGTTATTTTCACGAACAGCGTTTCAATTATAACATATTCAGGGGAATTTGAAAAGTCCTGCTACGAACCCAGGAGCTGACGCTGTTCCATTTCCTGGGCTGCCGCCTCATCCTGGTCGGCCTTCTTCGTGTCGCCTAATTTGCGCCAGACCTGGCTGCGCAGCTTGTAGCCATCTTCATAGGGCTTGACGGCCAAAGCCTGTGTCAAATACTGTACGGCCCGCGGATAATCGCCCTGGTCCATGGCCAGCTGGCCCAGGCTGTCGTAGACGGCCAGTTTATCGCTGTCATCCGTGGCCAGGCGGACCGATTGGTCATAGTCTTTTTTAGCCAAATCGAAGCGCTTCAAATGGCGGTAACATTCGCCGCGGTTATTGTAATCCATAGCCGTTTCCTTCAAAGCCAGGGCTTTCGTCAAGTCGGCAATGGCCAACTCGTCCTGGCCCGTCTGGGCGTAGACCAGGCCCCGTTCGGAATAGACCCGGCTGTCGTCGGGATGGCGTTTCACCGCTTCATTGAGCAGGGCCAGGGCCTGGTCGTATAGTCCGGCTTCTTCGGCGACGGAACCGGCCAGGAAGTAATCGCCGCGGTGCATGAATTCATACATGACGCCGATACGGCGGCTCAGGTCGGCCATTTTCTTGTCGCCCTTCTTATCATAGATCAGGCTTTCGAGGATATAGTTCTGAGGAAAGGCCGGAGCCAGCTTTTCCCCCTGTTTGACGTCATCCAGGGCCTTGTCATACGATTCGATGGCCGTATAGGCCCGGGCCCGGTTGAAATACATCAGTCCCTGCAAAGGATCGCCCTTCTGGCTCAAGGCCAGGGCCTTCGTATAGTCATTGACGGCCAGCGGGTATTCTTTGCGCTGTTCGTAAATGGCGCCGCGGTTGAAATAATGGAAGGCCGTGCCCGGTTCCAGGGAAATGGCTTTATCGCAATCGGCCAGGGCTTCGTCATTCCGTCCGAGGAGGCTGTAAATCGTGCTGCGGCGGTCGTAAGCATCGGCATCATCGGGATGTTCTGCAATCTGGCCGTTGACGATCTGAAGGGCTTTCTCATAATCCTTGGCGCGGACAGCCTGCAAGAGTTCACTTTCCCCGTGGGTCTGCAAAGCAAGGGCCCCTTGGCCATCGCCTTTCGCCAGGGTCACATCGTCCGCCAGGGACAGGCAGGGAACGGCCAAAAAGCAGGAAATCAGCCCGGCTAATATGCACTGTTTCAATCGGTTCATAAGAATCCCCCTATCTCTCGAATTTTGCTTTACCTTATAAGATTCGACATAAGATTCGACATAGCCCCGCCAAATTCCTGCCAAAAGACAAAAAGTAATATGGTATAATGAAGAAAAAAAACGAATGAGGTGAGCAATTTGTTTGAAAAAGAATATGAAGCGTCAGCCCATGGCGCCGCTGCCAAGGTCCGCTTCCTGGAGGAAAATCCCCTGGGCTATGTCATGGTGTCCCTCCTGGGCGGCGCTTATCTCGGCTTCGGCGTCCTTCTGACCTATGCCATCGAAAGCTACCTCGGACCGCAGCCATCGGTCCATATCATCATGGGCCTTTCTTTCGGCGTCGCCCTCAGCCTGGTCATCATAGCCGGCGCGGAAATGTTCACCGGTGACGCCTTCATCCTCTATAACGGCCTGCGGCGCAAGACCGTGACCGCCGGAGACGTCGTGAAGCTCCTGGTCGTCTGTTATCTCGGCAACTGGCTCGGCGCCCTCATCCTGTCGGTCATCTTCTATGGCACAGGCCTCGATACGGGAGCCATGGCCCAGGCCCTGACGGAAGCTGCCGCCTTGCGGATGAACCTGCCGCCGCTGGAAATCTTTTGCCGTGGCATCCTCTGCAACGTCCTCGTCTGCCTGGCCGTATGGTGCAGTTTCCGCTGTCACTCGGAAAGTGCCAAACTGATCATGATTTTTTGGTGTCTCTACGTCTTCTACACCCTCGGCTTCGGCCATTGCATCGCCAACATGACCCTCATGGACCTGGCCCTGATGGCCCCTCATCCGGATACCATCAACGTGGCTCATTATTTCTACAACTTATGCTTCGTCACGGCCGGCAACGTAGCCGGTGCCATCTTCTTCGTATCCATCCCCTACGGCCTCGCGTCGCGGCACCGAGCGTAAGAGGCAGTTTTTATAATTATACCAGCCCCGTCCCCCCTCTCCATCGCCAGGGCCGTCATTTATCCAGTCAAAACATTGCCGGCTTCCCTATTCAATGCTAAAATGGAAGAAATACAACCCAAAAAGGAGGCCTCATAAAAATGTTTAAGTATACAGAACCTCAAAAACGGCTCATAACCCTGGCCCTGGCCGGGCTGGTATGGATAGGAGGCAATGCCATGGCGATGAATGTAGATGTGGACTCGGCTACGAAAGATATGCCGGGAAAAGTAGAAAGTACGGTGTTATCCGTACCGGTAAAGACGCCGATGATCAATCAGATTTCCGACGTCGTATACGAACAGGTCCCGATGCGGGGCTACCCCAACGTGGCCATGAAAATGGACATCCTGCAGCCGAAATCGGACACGAAACAGCCTGCCATCGTTTACGTCACGGGCGGCGGCTTCATCAATGCCAATAAGGACAACGGCATACAACTCCGCATGCGCCTGGCAGAAGCCGGCTACGTCGTCGCTTCCATCCAGTACCGCGTGGCACCTACGGCCCGCTTCCCGGAACCCCTGGAAGATGTGAAGGCCTCTATCCGCTATTTGAAAGCCCATGCAGACCAATTCGGCATCGACCCGGAACGAATCGGCATCATCGGTGGCAGTGCCGGCGGCTACCTCACGGCCATGGCCGCGACGACCAGCGGCACGACGACCTTTGACAAAGGCGATAATCTCCAGGTCGGGAGCGACGTAAAAGCAGCCGTAGACCTCTATGGCCTCTCTGACCTCACCCGCATCGGCGACGACTACAGTGAATCCGTGAAAAAAGCCCACCAGTCGCCTGGCGCCACGGAAGCCCTTTGGGTGAACGGCTCTGCCGTATTCGGCGGCCAGGACGGCGGCATCCTGGCCAATCCGGAAGGCGCCAAAAAGGCCAACCCCATCACTTACATTTCCAAAACCAGTGCGCCTATGCTGCTCATGCACGGCACGAAGGACACCGTCGTCTCCCCGAGCCAGACGGACCTGCTCTTCCAGGCCCTCCAGAAACATAACATCCCCTCGAAACGCTATCTGGTAGAAGGAGCGGCCCACGGCGGCGTCTACTGGAACCAAAAAGAAGTCCTCGACATCATCACCGCTTTCTTCGACTCGTATTTGAAAAAATAAACAAATTTCTAAAAAAAATCACCTGTCCCAAAGATGTTGATCAATCCTTGAGGCAGGTGATTTTCCTTATATTCAGACCTGTTCGGCGTATTCCGGGAAGGCGATGGAGTTTTCCTTGAAGATGTGGATGAAGATGTCGTCAAAGAGCTGTTCCATGACAACATACGTCTGGCGGAAAGTCGGGCAAGCATCTTCTGGCGGCGTGAAGTTATCCGTCAGTGCCTGGATTTCTTTGATGACGTCGCCGGCGCCGGTGTGTTCTGCTTCCAAGTCCTGGATAAGTGCCAGCGTCTGGCTGTCCGGATGCGGATGCTGGCGCATCAGCGGGAAGACGAGCTGTTCTTCCTTGGCGAAATGCTCTTCCAGTTCTGCCTTCAGGCCGGCATAAAGATGGTGAAGGCGCGTGAGCATTTTACCATGATGCGGATAATGGACGATGAGGATCTTGTTGAGAAGTTCTTCCGTTTCAGCCATGAGTCTGCGGTCTGTAACGTGATGCGTCGCTTCCAGGTCGTCAAGCATTTCCGTGACTGCAAGCGTTTTGAACGCTTCAATATCGCCATGTACGTCCCGCTGCGCAGCCTTTCTTTCTGCGGCCTGATTGAGCTCGGCCAGGAATTTATCTACGTCCAGGCCCTTTTCGCGGACAGCCGTAGCGATGGGGTCATGGCCGCCGCAGCAGTAATCGAGATGCAGACCATTCAGGAACCCAATCGTATTCGGATAAGCTTTTACAACGTCAGCTAACGTCATGTCTTTGGTAATCATAGTATCGCTTCCTTTTCTCGCATGAATCTATTTTTATGAGTTGGTTTCTCAAGACATCTTGAGTATATCAGATACTGCCGGAGTCATCCGTAGCATTTGCAACGTAAAAAAATTTCTCATAAAAAAAGGAACAGCGTATTTCCTGAGTCTTTATTGCCCCAGGCAGGTATTGATCCAAGGTTTCGGCATCTTTGAAATTTGCTGTATTTGGTATCTTTTCATTTCGCGTGTAATTTTTTGAGTACCCAAAAACATCCTCCTTGCTGAATAGGATAGATTAGAGTTTTTAGACAAAATGGGAGAAACTCTAATTTGTCTAATTTATCCTGTTTGATGAGCCTATTGTCTCACAACCAGCCAGGAGATTAAATCCACCGATTTATTTTCCACTTACGATTATTCGATGCTATTTCACAAAATCAGTACTTCTTCCGGATCATATGCTTCTTTAACTCCATAGTGCTCGATTTTTGATTGGTATTTTTTACCGAGATTGTAGAATCGGATACTATCTTTATCTTCATCCATGATTTTCAGTAACCGATGCTTCAATATAACCAATTCATCAGGCTGCAACAGGCACTCGAATACAGAGTTCTGCACACGCTGACCGTATTTCTCGCACTGCTTGGCTACCTGATGCAGTCTTCTCTTTCCATTATCATCTTGTGTACTCACGTCGTAGGTCACTAATACTAACATATACTCATCTCATTTCCACAAAAAAGCCGGATACACATCTAAATCGCCACGTAAGACCCGCGCCAATAGTTGAGCTTGAACAAACGGAACTAAGCCCCAAGGAATCTTTTCTTCTAAAAAGGGGTGCCTGATTAACTCTTTCTTACGGTTCTGCCAGTCAGTAAGAAAAATTTTACGGCCCTTGTCGTTCAGTAATACGGCCCCATTTGCTTGTCGTTCAAAGGCACTAGCGTTTATTTTACGATTGTTTATCAACGTCAATACAAATCGATCCGCATAGATACTGCGCAATTCTTCCATCAAGTCTAAAGCAAGCGAAGCTCTTCCTGGACGGTCACGATGCAGGAATCCTACATATGCATCCAGCCCAGTAGATTCCAATGCAGACGCGCAATCATTAGCCAAAATAGTATAACAAAAAGAAAGCAGCGTATTGACAGGGTCTTTAGGAGGCCGTTTGATTCGTTGTTCAAAGGAAAAGATTTCCTTATTCTGTAATATCAGACGGTCAAATACAGAGAAGTATAGACTGGCTGCCTCTCCTTCATAACCTCGCAAGCTATCTAAATCACAGCACGTCCTAGCTGCGTTAGCCAAATGAAGTAACGATGCGCTGATTTCTTTTATGGTCTGGACATCAACACTCAACGGATGATCCCGCTTGGCCCTTTCCAGCACACTGCGAGCATTGAAAATCTTCCCTACAATAAAATACCTGGCAATTTGACAGCTTTGCTCTTCATCATCGGAACAACGGTATTGTTTTTTCCGCAATAATACATTTCCCTGAGTCGTTCCCACTACCCTAGCCAAAAATCTACCACTCTGGCGATAAAAACAAAGTCCTATATTTCTTTTGGCACATTCCCCCATTAAGGCTGGCGACGCGCCTTTATAACCGAAATAAATAATCTGCTCTAACGTATGAAGAGGAAATTTTCCCATCACATTTTCATCCATTAAAACGATAACATTGTCATTTTCTAAGGCTAAATACGTTTCCGGAGTCATGATATATAATGTATTCAACAATTTTCTCATATTTCGTCACTCTCCCAACATAGTATCGTAATAGGGACGAGCTGATTTCTTTTTACAAATGATAGGCAGACAAAGTTCTTTCAAGGAACAACTGGGGCATCCCTTTCTAGGGCGAACTTTAGGAATATAGCCACGTCGAAAATAATCATGCATTTGTGCCAACATTTCTCTAACTTCATGACATAAATCTTCTGTCAATGAAACCGTTTCTCTTCGATGAGTTTCATGATAGTACACAGCCCCTTCTGAAATAGGCACTCCTAACATTTCCGTCAGACACATAGCTTGACAGCAAAGCTGAAGACGATCTGCATCTATATCCTTGGATTTCCCTCGTTTGTATTCAATGGGAAAAGGCTGCCATACCCCTTTCTGTCCGTATAAATAACAGCCAGCATTATTTTGACGAAATTCCACCACATCACATTGCCCAGTTACCCCCAACGTTCTTGAAGATATCCTCATCCCCCGGGAAACAAGAAGCTCTCCGCGTTTCTCCACAAAGTCTGGATTATGACAATTTTCATGAATAATGTTACCTTCCATCGTCTTAACATTTTCAGCCCAAACTTGGTCTATGTGAATTAAGGCCCATTGTCTCGGACAAAAAGAAAAATGTTGTATCCCCGATATCATCAAAAAATCATCTTCAGCATATTCCATGAAAAACGCCTCCTTTCAGTATTCTGTAATATTCACATCCATAAGTACCTTATAATTTAATTATATCATATTTTAATCCACGCACCCGTGAAGGGTGCAACCCCGGTAAAGGATTTCAGGATAGACGATTCATCGAATTTCAATCCACGCACCCACTAAGGGTGCGACAGCTTCCTTAATCCCTATGGCCGATCCTTTTGCCAGATTTCAATCCACGCACTCGCAAAGGGTGCGACGGCCTTGGACTCATTCAATTTTTCATATTCTTTTTGATTTCAATCCACGCACCCGTGAAGGGTGCGACTGGGGGGCTTTAACGTCAATTAATATGCCTAAAATAATTTCAATCCACGCACCCGTGAAGGGTGCGACTCAGCCCTTAATTTATATTTTCAAATGGTTTTATGTATTTCAATCCACGCACCCGTGAAGGGTGCGACGCCCCGACGACCTTCAAGCAGTATTGCACCAGGTCGATTTCAATCCACGCACCCGTGAAGGGTGCGACGGGGTATTTTATGTACGCAAAACGTATCCGTTGTAAATTTCAATCCACGCACCCGTGAAGGGTGCGACTTGATTTGTTCCTCGATATTGTTCGGGACTACAATCAATTTCAATCCACGCACCCGTGAAGGGTGCGACTCTACAATGAATTCCATACCACCCCCCCTTATTTCTATTTCAATCCACGCACCCGTGAAGGGTGCGACTCGGCGCGCACCGTTCACCGCTCTTCATGTGGAATTTCAATCCACGCACCCGTGAAGGGTGCGACTTCGTCAACTTACTGTAAATTGCGCTCATGCTTCATATTTCAATCCACGCACCCGTGAAGGGTGCGACATGGCTATTGAAATCGGCATGGAAAACATATTTGCAATTTCAATCCACGCACCCGTGAAGGGTGCGACATTCAAAACATAAAGGATGGCTTGCTCCGTCAGTCATTTCAATCCACGCACCCGTGAAGGGTGCGACGATACGCTGACGGCACAACGGAGTTTAAAATGACCATTTCAATCCACGCACCCGTGAAGGGTGCGACTACAGCGTCAAGTGGTATCACGGTACAGACTGCCTGATTTCAATCCACGCACCCGTGAAGGGTGCGACAGCGGCCAAGAAGCGATATTTAGCGGACCTCATCATATTTCAATCCACGCACCCGTGAAGGGTGCGACGCGCTGGAACCGGTCGCTGTTTAGCCGCGGGTCCACATTTCAATCCACGCACCCGTGAAGGGTGCGACTTCCCGTCCTGGCAGGCTTTATCAATCACGGCCCATTTCAATCCACGCACCCGTGAAGGGTGCGACATAGGTTTGATTCCCTGCTTGTGGCACTCATTGTAATTTCAATCCACGCACCCGTGAAGGGTGCGACGATTCAGATGGAGCGCCGAGCCACCATCAAGGTACTATTTCAATCCACGCACCCGTGAAGGGTGCGACATGATAATTTGATAGCCCGTCTTTTCCTGAGCAATATTTCAATCCACGCACCCGTGAAGGGTGCGACCATTAAGTACCTGCAAAACGGTCTTGTAAACACTGAATTTCAATCCACGCACCCGTGAAGGGTGCGACTGTGCTGCTGTAGTCAATGCCAGCGGCGTGGTATCCATTTCAATCCACGCACCCGTGAAGGGTGCGACGCTGACTTTGCTGTCGACGGCATTGATGGCAGCGGGATTTCAATCCACGCACCCGTGAAGGGTGCGACTTGGCTTTTAACCAAGCAACCTTACGGCTTGTCAATATTTCAATCCACGCACCCGTGAAGGGTGCGACATAACGGCCTCTTCGGCTCTGGCACACTGTAATGAATTTCAATCCACGCACCCGTGAAGGGTGCGACCCGCAGCTTTCCCTTCATGCTGGCCAATGTAGACCGGATTTCAATCCACGCACCCGTGAAGGGTGCGACGATGACAGCGAGGAAATCGGCATCGAGGTCATTCATATTTCAATCCACGCACCCGTGAAGGGTGCGACTATATATAACTATGTTTAAAAAGTCAATAACTTTTATTTCAATCCACGCACCCGTGAAGGGTGCGACTCATCGTTGCCGCAATCGTGAGCAAACAGCTGCATATTTCAATCCACGCACCCGTGAAGGGTGCGACAAAAAATATCTTCGATGCTCTTGTTTAAGATAGATATTTCAATCCACGCACCCGTGAAGGGTGCGACTCTGTCCCCTGCGCCTGTCCGTTTGCCGCATTACAGTATTTCAATCCACGCACCCGTGAAGGGTGCGACTATTTATAAGCCCTTAAACCTGTAATGTAACACATTAATTTCAATCCACGCACCCGTGAAGGGTGCGACCTGTAATCCCAAGCCCTGGTTGTCTGTCTGCTAGGCATTTCAATCCACGCACCCGTGAAGGGTGCGACTGTGCCAACTTGGATAACTACATCGCTTTCATTACATTTCAATCCACGCACCCGTGAAGGGTGCGACGTGTCTTGGACACAAGCAGATAGATATATTCACGAGATTTCAATCCACGCACCCGTGAAGGGTGCGACACCTTGTGTCTGTAATAACATTCCCAGTTACATGATTTCAATCCACGCACCCGTGAAGGGTGCGACAATCAAACTGCCGCGAAATACGAACGACAGCAACAGATTTCAATCCACGCACCCGTGAAGGGTGCGACAATCAAACTGCCGCGAAATACGAACGACAGCAACAGATTTCAATCCACGCACCCGTGAAGGGTGCGACTGGCTGCTGAAATTAGCCAGGAAAACATATTTGTAATTTCAATCCACGCACCCGTGAAGGGTGCGACAATGCGGCAAACGGACAGGCGCAGGGGACAGAGGTTATTTCAATCCACGCACCCGTGAAGGGTGCGACGCTTCAAGCTCATCTCTTTACAGGTCACGCACCTGATTTCAATCCACGCACCCGTGAAGGGTGCGACCCTAATTCTGGTGGCCGTACTGTAATTCCCATATCTCATTTCAATCCACGCACCCGTGAAGGGTGCGACAACTTCTTCCAGCAGGAAACCATAGACTGGCTAATGATTTCAATCCACGCACCCGTGAAGGGTGCGACCTGATTACGGCCATCTACGGCTATCTCAAGGAATTGATTTCAATCCACGCACCCGTGAAGGGTGCGACATCAGAATCAGCCGCACGAGTCCGCAAGTATCGCAAATTTCAATCCACGCACCCGTGAAGGGTGCGACGCTTTTTCTTTAGCTTCGGGTGTAGTTCATAGAGTGATTTCAATCCACGCACCCGTGAAGGGTGCGACCCGTTGGGGGTGGTATCGCTACCGTCGTCGGATTGGATTTCAATCCACGCACCCGTGAAGGGTGCGACACCCCCGGCGGAAAACAAAAAATCGTCATTATTAATATTTCAATCCACGCACCCGTGAAGGGTGCGACGCCGCCGATGACCGGGTCGTTTACCTGGCCGGTGTTATTTCAATCCACGCACCCGTGAAGGGTGCGACGACATCCGACGTCGTTACGTCCGCCCTGTCTATCTGATTTCAATCCACGCACCCGTGAAGGGTGCGACATGAAGACGTAAAAAACTAATCCAAGGGGACTGGATTTCAATCCACGCACCCGTGAAGGGTGCGACTATAGAACATAGCTATTAAAGAGGAGGGATAGCATATTTCAATCCACGCACCCGTGAAGGGTGCGACAATTCACGATCGACGGCCGCCCGATGACCAAAAAATTTCAATCCACGCACCCGTGAAGGGTGCGACTATGCGACGGCTAGGCGCAGTATCGTGGAGTAAAGCATTTCAATCCACGCACCCGTGAAGGGTGCGACATGACCTATGGAGCTCATATGTTGTTCCATTTCCTCATTTCAATCCACGCACCCGTGAAGGGTGCGACAAAATAATTTGTTTGCAGAAAGAAGGTTTTACTATATTTCAATCCACGCACCCGTGAAGGGTGCGACAAACTGCGGAGCCAGGACACAACGGCAGTACATGTAATTTCAATCCACGCACCCGTGAAGGGTGCGACGTCATAGGTCAATGTCAAATAAACATCGTCTCCCGTATTTCAATCCACGCACCCGTGAAGGGTGCGACAGCCTTCAAATTGGCTCAGTCACTATCTGCTCTCTCATCAATCATATTGCGAACTGATTGATGAGCAGTTCAATTTTTGAGTCAATTATCCGGATATTGCTCATTTTTATAGAAATCAAGACGGGTGCGAAGCTCTGATATATTTTATGTGTGATTCTGCTTCGCACCGCTTTTTTGCTTGGTTAAATCATCCGGGTACACGTAACATGTTCCGGAATTTTACTTTCATCTACAGTGATCTCGTAGTCCGTATAGTTTCTGGGAGCAATGACGCCATCTTTTTTCTGGACATGAATAGTGTCAAAAAGTTTATAAGCTGGAGCATTCCCCAGTTCACTATCATGCTTGAAAACGATGAGTTCGCGGACGGCCATATTCCCTCTGGCAGCAGAATGGTCATATTCAAACATATTAATGATGGCCTTCCATAAATACTGCAAATCATCTTCGCTGAAACCGGTCACTTTCCGGGCCAGGTTAGCCGATACGTAGCCATCTACACGATATAACGCATAGGGAATGATGTACTTTCTGCCAATTTCGGTATTTTTGTTTTCAGCATCTTTTTCCGTCGTGATGGCGACACGGGTAATGGTGACTTCCTGTGGCATGATGGGATCAATGCTGCGGGCAAAACCCAACTGAACAGGACCGCGAACTTGGCCACAATTGAGGGCACTTTTGACAAAGGTCGTCATAACGGCGCCAAAGGTACGTATGTCAAAGAAATTCTGGCACATGAAATCACAGATTTTACGGTCCAGTTCCGGATCGCTTGTCTTCATCTTTTTGATGTCCTTTTCTTCTTTAACCCCTACATATTCCAAGGCTTCTTTATCACTGCGCTGCAAAGGAACGCCTTCTTTAACGTAAATACGATAGCCGGGTTTATCTTCGCAAATCGTTTCGATGCAATTGCGTATCTTACGCTTCAAGCAGACATCGGTAACCAGGCCATACCCCGTTTCCGGATCCACACGCGGCATATTACCGGCATCGGGATCACCATTGGGATTACCATTTTCTACGTCAAACAGGATGGTAAATTCATAGCGATTCTTAATGGGTTCTGACATTTTATTTTTCCTCCTTCTTCACATACCGTTTCTGGGTCTGATGGTAATAGCCTAAAATAAATAAGCCTTGATCCGTCAAATTCATCCGCGCAGGAATAGGCTGGCCATTCATCTCGATTTTCCCTTCCAACTCTGTAACCATTTTTTCCAGTTCAATTTTCAATCCCTTTCTGTCATTCAATTTGCGTAAATGGTGATTGGCCATTTTCAACAAAATCGGAAATACCCATCCTGGGGTCGCAGCCGCACTATTAAAAAATCGATCCTTAATCGTGCTATTTATTCCTTTCCGATTCTTTTCTGAGTCGGGAACCTTACCGCGTCCATTATCTTTTTCATGGGCTTTTTCCTGAATTTGTTCTAATACAGAGAACAGTCTGCCTAATACATAGGCCGTATTCGTACTTTCTTCATTCAACGCCACAGTTATCGTCTCTCCTTTCGGGAAATTCTTCAATAAACAAGCCTTGATGATAGCGGCTTTTTCAGCAGTAATTTTATAGATATGCTTATCTTTATCATCTTGATCTGCTTTAACTCTCAGCATGACGTGGTTGTATAAAGCCTGCGGGTAAGGCGTATCCGAGAGGATGCTCCGCATCACAGCCCCTGCCAGAAGTGGGGATGCTTTCTCATACTTTTTATCAGGTTTTCCTTTCGTGTCCTTACGTTTAGGATTCACTGTTACCCCCAACAATCTCCCTAATGGCAAGTAAGCCCGATACTGCTGAGGCATAACGATTTCCAGTCTTTCATAATGTTTGCGCACGTGGTCGATAAAATGACCGAACGTATCCTGTAAGAAAAAACGGACTGAGAGTCTGGCTGCATTTGGCGATAACCCTAAGATATAAAAAGGCGTATCGGGATGGATGGGAACTCCTTGAAAATCAAAGGGCATCCCTTTTTGGATGTGAGAAAACAAGGCATCAAGTGTCTCATCATCAATAGTGTCATCATCTTCAAAAACGGCGCTATGAAGCAAATCCTGATAGGCTTCTTCCCCATTGGCTGCCCAATAGACGACAGTCGTATTGCCAATGACCTTGCAATGCTTTTCATCGGCGATGAGTTGATTCAATACCGTCGTGTAGGCGAAAGCGGCATGTTCACTGACAGGAGCATTATAGCACTGTCCCTTTGAATGACCGTATGATTCAAAAGCCTCTGCGTTAAAGGATACTAAGGAAGCTCCCGAAGACTGGGCACCGCGGACGCCTTTGATATTAGGATGGATGCGGGCAATGGGTCCTATTTTCCCTGTGACTAAACACTGCCCTTTGACAGCATCATCAGATGGTTGATTATAATGAGCATCCCAGGCGCTCCTGATGGTTTCATCATCTTGAACAAAGACGCCTTCAACCGCATACATTACATTGGCTGTTAATAGGTTGGTGGTCAGGTACGGTTTCAATACGGAATGATTTTCTGCTGTTTCCGGATTCCACGTCGTAAAGAACCGCTTCAAAGCCGCTGCCGACGGCGTGTGGACAGCTTCTAAGATATCTAAATGATATTGTTTCATCGTTTCAAAACAAGCTACACTCCGTTTTTTATCCTTTTCCCATTTTGTTGCCGCATCTCCCGTTATATCTGCCGTCTTATTTTCCTTAGGCAGGCCCAGGCAATATGCAGCATTCGCCCATAAGAACTGCGGCCGGATGCCCGACGATTTTTTCACGCCTTCCGGCAGCATATGGGTAGTAGGCACAGATACCTTCTTTTTTCCCCGCATCACTTCTTTTTCCAAAGACAGGATACCGATGACTTCGCCCTGTTGATTCAGATTCACAGCATAAGAAATCTTATAGTTTCCCCATCCTGGTTTGGCAATAGCACCCTGTCGGGCTAAGGTTTCATAGTAATCTACCAATGATTGTAAAATCATGAGTGCACCTCACAATCCCGCAAATCCAGGACCCCGTTATGTAAGGTCGCCTTGAAGAACATAGGCCGTATGTGCTGTAAGTCGGAATAATCCATGTCATACAGCATATACCCTAATTCCTTATCTTCCCCGGCATAGGCTGTCGGCACACTGTCAAATTCATATTCCCGGAAATTGACAGGAAATTCCCGGCAGCCAAAATAAGGCGTATGATAGCATTGCCCCCGTTTCAGGCGGCGGCGGATGATATCCTGGAACTTTCCTGCATTGTCAGAAGCATTGGCCTTATCAGTCAATTCAAAATGCGCTTCGATGACATAATGCACCTTGCACAGTACCATGGAAGCCCGTTGCTGTATTTCTTCTTTCGTACTCAAATACAACGCCAGATTTTTCTTAGTCATCGCCTGCTTGGCCGCTCTGGCACTGGCCTTTGCCTTAACTTCATTACGGCGTATATTGGTAAATTGAATAGGACTGAGGACATAGATTTTATCAATAATCCATCTGAGTCCGGGATGCCAATAAATGGCCTCAATGATGCCTCGTGCTGCAGACGGTGTCATGACATCATAACTGACACGTTCCGTTTTCATTTCCGGCCGGGAGAACAAGGCATAATCTCCCCAAACCTCTACACGTATTGCCATATCATCATCTCCTCAATTTATAAAAAGATGCCTATTCCATCTTCCATATTGACGACGAGCCCCGTATCCGGGTCATATGCCGCCGGATCTTTTAGTACATACAATCCTAGATCCAATGCGTCCAGCTTATTCGTTTCCCAGAGTTTCTCGAACTGGTTCTCATAGACGCTGACCATATATTGATTAGCCTTACGTAATATGGACCGGTTACAAACACTGGCTATCAATTGTGTCAGGATTTTCTGATTATCCAGGTCATCATCTACGGGAATAAAAACGGGTCTGCTATCTTCTTCTATCAGTTTAAAATCTTTTGCAATCTCTGTAAAGTCCGGGGTATTTCCTTCTAATCGTTTCAAAATATTTTTGCTGTCCAGCTGGTCTTCACCAATCGTGTAATGGAGCTGGTCGAAATACGCTTTAATACTCTCTGCACTGGCTATGTCGGCATGGTGCTTCGCCACCATCTGGGTTATTTCAATAGGGCGCCGCACGAAAGCAGGAATCCGGTTCATAGGCTTATGCAAATCATAAATATATACGGTACTGTCTTCGGTCCGCTGTTTCCCTTCCCGATTGCAGCGGCCGCCTGTCTGGATAATACTATCCAGGCCGGCAATTTCACGATAAACAACAGGGAAATCGACATCGACGCCAGCCTGAATCAAGCTGGTTGAAATGACCCGGCAGGGCAAACCATCCTTAAGGCGTTGACGGATGATTGCTAAGACGCGGCGCCGATGAGCCGGATACATGAAGGTCGACAAATGATAACATCCATCGCCCGCCATCATCTGATACAAGTCCCGAGCGTCCTTCTTGGAATTAGTGACACACAGGACCTGCTCATGCTCTTTCAGCTGCGCTGCCAAGGATTCCAAAGAATCTACATCCATGAATCGATAAGTGACGCGCCTGAAGAATTCATACAGTCCTTGTGTATCCGGGCAGATTTCCCGCACTTTCAGGCCTTCTCCAATCTGGGAAAAATACGTTTCCAAACTCGGCTGCGTTGCCGTACACAATACAGCTGTGCAGCGATAATTGGCCACCAATTCGCCTATACTGCGAATACACGGCCGCAAATAAGGTTCAGGGAGCATCTGCGCTTCATCGAAGATGAGGACACTATTGGCAATATTATGTACCTTGCGGCACCGGCTGGTCTTGGCCGCAAAGAGGGATTCAAAAAACTGCACATTCGTCGTCACAATGACGGGCGCATCCCAGTTTTCAGTCGCCAGCTTTTTGCGGTTTAAGCCATCATCTTCCTTTTTGTCATTATCCTCTTTATTGTCATCTTTATCGTAATCGACATTCATATGGTGTTCGATGACGTTACCATCTCCCAGGATATTGCGGAAAATATCGGCAGTCTGTTCAATAATCGACGTATAAGGGATGATATAAATAATCCGCTGTTTCTTATACTTTACAGCGTGTTTCAAGGCAAAAGCCAAGGAAGACAAGGTCTTACCGCCGCCGGTCGGAACGGTCAGGCTAAACATACCGGGTTCCTTTTCAGCTGCATCCAGACATTGCTGATAAATTTCCTGCCGTTTTTGATTGATAGGCGTAGTGGGTTCCCCAAATGTTGCATAATAAGCAAAAAATAAATCGTGAAGTTCCTGCATCGTCGCGAATCCGCCGCGTTGCACCTTGCCAGCGTTCACGAATTGTTCCGTATCCAAGAAATCGGCATCGACTAAGCAGGAAAAAAGCATACGGATGAAGAAAGAGTAATAAAACCGGTCTTTTCCGTATAAAAAGGCCGGTGCCTTGCGAATCGGCAGCGGTTCAGGCAATTCCTGCCGATAAGCTGAATAGTCCAGCTTGCCTTTCAATTCTTTTTTCAGCCGCCCCTTCAAGGTACCGTCATCGGCTTTCGATAATCTCGTTCCCGTATTGAGGAGACCGCTGTGATGACTGGCAATACAGAAAGCCAAAGGCACATTCTTTATTTTCTTCATCAACAAGGCACCAGCCGTAGAATGATCGACCCGCGGTCCCTCTTCCAGGATCCGTTGCTGGAAAGCCGCGCTATATTTCCCGATGTCATGATATAACCCGGCCATCTTCCCCCATTCGGCCGCATCAAATATGCTGGCAAATCGTTCTGCCAAAAGGCTGGCCCCTTTCAAATGGTCTATCAGCAGCTGCTGTCGTCCCTCTTCGCTAGTATGCCCAATATATGTTCCCATCTCTATTCTCCTTTCTCTACAATTTTGTGAATTCTATAATTCGTTTTTGATACACTCAGTATACTCCGTTCCATACTGCTAGTCAATATATATTTTCTGTAATATTGAATAGTAAAATTTATTTATAGAAAAAACCTGCCGTATGAATATCATACGACAGGCCACTCAATAACTTACTACTCAATATTACAATTTCAATCCACACGCTCATGGAATCCATCAGCGAGACGGGTATATTATAGCTTGAACCTCTCCCGTTTATAGAAGCGGGAGATTCTTGAGAAGGTTGCTGTTTAAGTTTCCTCCTGAAATCAGGATAGCCTTATTCTCAAAGGGCTGTCCAAAAGCCCCTTACACAGTCCTTCGAAATCGAAGTTCTGCTTACTTTTACGAAGTATATTGGCGGCGCCGTTGATGTCGGCATTAGCCGTCCTGCCGTTGGCGAAGCGGTACAGGCCGCGCTGGACTCGTTTCCCGCTGAACGTTCCTGTATAGGGGGCAT
>ERZ791897.594-NODE-594-length-24752-cov-15.571162_pt1 | contig 24752 bp, 32 predicted proteins | sample MGYA00510152_ERZ791897 | MGnify/ENA primary metagenome ERZ791897 (study PRJEB30046, sample SAMN00792050) | human gut metagenome | study: EMG produced TPA metagenomics assembly of the A metagenome-wide association study of gut microbiota in type 2...
GGCCTTGCAGATTTTTAGGGGCCCCGGCCGTAGCTTCGCACCCTGAACCATGCAAGGGGAAGTCATGACAGGGTAATAAAAATGAGGAATTTGTTATTTAAGGAAAAAGAGATAAGGAAATATAGCAAGATTCGAGAGGATTGCTATCGTCTCAATCTGTATATGACTATTCGCAACATGGTGTTAAGCCCAACCGATTGAAACCGTTTGGATGAGAGTAATTGTATAAGGGAAGGCTTTCACGTATGATTATGTGAGAGGTTTGGGTATTTCAGCCCAAACCTATTTAACTTAAAATCTTAGGTTATTATTTCTTTTTATGCCCTTGTGTCCAGCTTTGCATCCGTTTGGTTAATGCTTCTTTCAATGAATCCAAGAAAGATGTCTTATTGTTACGGATACGCATATCGCTGAATGTGCGTGAATGGTTAGAGTCCAATTCAATATTAAAAACGGTCTGGATATAGTCAAAAAGTTTTGCCAAAGGAATATCACCAAAGACTTTACGGCTATCCCATGCGTAGATTTGCTCGTAAAGTTCTGTTTTTGTCGCAACCCACGTGATACGGACGCGAGGTAAAGACTGCTCTAACCGGCGATTTTCCAATGCTTCGAGTTCCTTATTCAGATATACCATCAACGTCTCGTTAGCTTTTAGCCTGGCAACCTTGAAATCGCAATTAGTAGAAAACATCGGATCACGTTCGTAATGGAACGATTCCAGATAAAGAGCCGTGTCGATACGTCCTCGCAAATAGTAGATTGAATCCAAATGCGTCAAGCCTGAACGGTAATAACGCACGAAATCCGAGCGTTTTGTGTTGTAACGATTGATAGCCTTGATTTCATCAATCAGATAAGCCCGCTGTGAATCTACTCCTACCGGGCGATTCATTTCGATATTATAGACCTTACGATAGTAAAGCAATCGGTAGAACAAACGAGGTTTTATTTCTTTGAAGAATTCTATTTCTTCCGCTTCATCTTTGAATGTATAGGAACCTATAAACTCTTTTACCTGTTGAAAAGCATTAGCCAATACTTGTGAGGCTTCAAGAGATTTCTTCATGATATTCAAGTCTGCGGACTCGATTTTCTTCAATTTCTTTTCAATCTCTTTTTCGAGGTTATTGATAAATCCCAGCATTACTTATAATCAGTTTTATTCAATATTGATGTTGCAATAACATTTTGATTGTCATACTTGATGAGCTTATTGTTAATCATGTAGAGTATTCAAATCTTGTATTATTTTTATAACATTTTCGTCCATCCCGACAAATTGCCCTTTTCCTTTCATCTGCCTTTCGGGAAAATCCCGATTCAAACGGATAAGTGTCATACCGGAATTTGCAGAGGTCATCTGCTCGAATGGAAACCGGATAATACCCGGTGTGTTGTAGCCTACCCCCAACTCCAACAGCACACAACGCCTACAATATGCTTTCTTTAGAAATTGAGTATAACGGTCTGCCTGCAAGTGCCATGCGGAATCTTCGACAAAATAGCTATTCTTACGCAGATTGACATCCATACTGCCGCCGCACACCGGGCAATGCGGTACAAGCGACGAGGGAATACGACCGTCATGTATCGAACCGAGCATTTGTTTAACCAGCTTTTCATCATTGTATCGTTTGGAATGACAGCCACAGGCGCATTGCAGGTAGGCATAGTCGCCCTGCATCTCGAAAAGACGGTCGGAAGCAAATCCGGCCTTGCGGAACTGCCCGTCCACGTTGGTCGTAATAACAAAATACTCTTTTCCGTCCACGAGCCGGAAAATATCCCGATATAATTCCATAGCAGGCGGTGCAAATCGGGCAAAGTCGATATGCTTCGCCCAATAAGCCCAGCGTTCCTCTTCGGTCGGAAAGTCGTAAAACGATGAAGTATAAAGGTCGGTAAAACCATAGCGTTCTATAAATTCGGAGAACTTCCGTTTGAAACGCATCCCGCCGTAATCCAATCCTGCCGCGGCCGACAAACCCGCTCCGGCTCCTATCAATACATAGTCCGCTGCCGCTATTGCTTTTCGAGCAGCGGCTATGCGTTCTTTATAGCTGTCCATAACCGATGCCTTACTGAAGAAGCTTTCGATAAATGGTGTAATCATTTCGGTTGAAAACATCGAAAACAATCGTTTGAATGGTTGTGTACTTTGTTGTATTCAAATAGTCTAAAACCGTGGCAACAGCTATCTCGGCTGCACGCTGCGGCGGGAAACCGTACTCTCCCGTGGAAATACAGCAAAAAGCCATACTTTCCACTGCATGAACTGTCGCTGTTTCGAGACAGGAACGATAGCAATCCGATAACTGCTTTTCCTGCTTTTGGGAAGGAACACCACCGGAGACAATCGGCCCTACGGTATGTATCACATAACGGGCGGGCAGATTATAGCCTTTCGTAATCTTGGCTTTTCCCGTCGGTTCGGCATACCCTTGTCTTTGCATCAAGCGGTTACACTCTAACCGCAATTCGATTCCGGCAGCAGAATGAATGGCATTGTCGATACATTTGTGTAGCGGAACGAAGCATCCCAACAAGGCGTCGTTGGCGGCATTGACGATGGCATCCACTTGCAACCGTGTAATATCTCCCTGCCACAGCCGCACTCTTTCATCGCAGCCGCACGGCTCGGTCTGGGAAATGGTTACAACCCCTTTTTCCGCAAGTTGCAGTTGCAACTCTGTATCCTGCGCCGCGAGAAATTCCCGACTTATCGGACGAGGCGGACGGATATTGAGTAATGCCCGTAATAGATTCCTCTTGTCATGCAGGTTATTCGGAAACGGCATATTATCATATACAGAACTCTCCGACAGTAGGATATGAAGTATTTTATCCAATTTATCCATCTTCATTTGGCCTTAGCCGGATAACCTTTCAGCGAATAAAATCGGTTCGTATTGTCTGTTCCAGCTCTGGAACTTGTAAACCGTTCTGATGTATATTTTTCAATAGCCAAGCCATGTTTCTCCCTAATGTCCGCATGATTTGTAACCCCTCCAAGTCTTGAACTGCCTCTCCGGGACGGCGTCCATGTACACTGTTCCAATATTGCGATGAAACGACAGGCATATTCGTTATCGTGAAATACTTGTTCAGGCGGTCGAAAGTCGCACTTGCCCCTCCGCGTCTGCAAATGGCGACAGAAGCGGCTGGCTTGTAGAGCAATGCCGAACGGCAGGAATAAAACAAGCGGTCGAGCAGGGCACAGAGCATACCGTTAGGGCCGGCAAAATAAACAGGAGAACCGATAATGACTCCGTCGGCCTGCTGTAACTTTTCACGAATCGTACGATATGGCTCATCATTAAATACACATACCCCCGTTTCTTGACATTTATTACACGCAATACAACCCTGAATGGCTTTAGTCCCGATAGAGACTATTTCAGTTGCTACACCTTCTTTTTCAAGTGCAGTAGCGACTTCCGAAAGAGCTATATAAGTATTCCCTTTTTTATGGGGACTACCATTTATCAACAAAACTTTCATATTTGACTTGAGAAAAAAGGCGACGAAATTCCGCCGCCTTATGGCTATTATTTGAAGTGGATTATTTATAAAGATTAGCAGCGACAGCCGTGAGATTGTCAGGTGCAGCAGCTTGCGGATAAGCAGACTTCATTGCAGCGATAAAATCATTCTCATTCTTTTCGTCCTGCAATAGTTTCTGCATCTTTTTCAGATAACCGATCTGAAAATCGACGGCTGCTGTATCTGCCGTTGCTACGCCATGTCCGCCGACAAAAAGTTCAGCGCCGGACTTTTTTGCTTTCTCTAATTCAGAGAGATAGGCTTTCACTGCGGTACGTCCCGTAATCTGGAGTGGCCCCATGTGCATTTCAGAAACGGGTGTGAAATGCAGATAATAAACTTTACCTCCGATCAGGATGCTTGCTGCCGGAAAATCGGATGCAGCACCGGGAGTAAACTCGAAAACGATTCCTGCCAATCTTTCTTTGCCGTTTTTGGTAATTGTCGCAGTCGGAATTTCACCGTCCGTGTCGATAGCTTTCCCGAAATTGGCGGCAAATCCTTTTACCATACCTCCATAAATCTCTCCTTTGACAAATTCGGGCATCCCCTCTACCATGACGTACTGCGACGGTTCATAAGCGGAAAATCCGGCAGCATGATAATTTGCAATAACTTTCTCAACAGGTTTTTCCAGTTTTGCGATATATTGTTGCATCTCTTTTATGTTATCATGGAAAGCGGCAGGTTCCAAGACAACGAGACTTTCGCTACCCTCGATAATGTAGCTCATATCGCCCAGCGGATCGGCTGTTACGTAAGAGTGAAGTTTGAATTTACCGAAGTCTTTAACCTCGAATTTACCTTGTGCATTGACTACGAATGTCATGCAGGCAATAGCCAGCGTTAAAAAAAACTTTTTCATTGTCCTTTAATTTTTACGATTGATAAATTTATTTTTTCAGTGCCCATTCGAGCAACTCTTTCATATAGATTCTGCTGTCCTTGCCCCACCAACGAGTTTCCATCATCTTATGTACGTTACGTTCGCCGTCGGGATAGCCCATCAAAAGCGCCGCCATCGTTTCTCCCGCCACATAGAGCTTACCTCCGTTATCGAGGTGAACGAACGAGGCTATTTGATGTCCTTGTTCCATACATACGCTTGCCGGAATACCGCCCCTCACGCCGCGTACTCCGCTGCAAGGGATCTCCCTCCGGCCTCCGAAAATCTCGTTCTCGAATGTTACCGCCCCGCAGTTGCCCGGTACATCCAAATCGTCGAGGACTTCGATGCCGAACCGACGGGTAATATCGTTTACACCGTACTCTGCGAGATTTACACGATACTGCTCCTCGTCAATAAACAGAATGACCGAACCTCCTTGTTCGATATAATCTCCGATAGCCCGTTTCTCGGTTTCGGTCAGGTTCTTCTGGGTGGATTTGGCCAATGGAGAGAGGATAAGCAATGCGTCTATCCCTTCGAGAGTCTGCCCGGTAATCTCGGACTTGTTCATTACCAAAGTATAACCGCCCTCACGGGCAATCCGTTCGTATTCAGGAATTACATAATCGTAATAACTCGAATCGACGAACGTATCCTGAAACTGACCGTGCGACAGGTCGAACATCACTTTCTTCTGCGCCGATACGCCTATGGCTGTCATCACGAGCGCACAAATCAATAATATCTTCTTTATCATCATTCAATTATTTTATTATTACGAATCTTCCCTCTTTGCGGGGTTTCGATGTAGGATAATCACCGTCGATATATCCTAAAATGACGAAACAGCGTGCTACCATCGTGTCGGGAATATTCCACGATTGCAGGATTTTTTCTCCTTCAGGGTTGTCGAACGTCTCTTCACCCCGTGCCAGAATACACGACGCGAGTCCGAGAGCGGTGGCTTCGAGCACCATGTTTTCGGCAGCACAGAAGGAATCGGGTACGGAATAGAGAAAACTCTTCGGCCCGAAAATCGTGATGACGGTCGGAGCGCCGTAGAAACCCGAACGGATCGAGGGATCGTCGATAATCGAGGGCTGCTCTTTCGATACGAAATTTCCGGCAAGGCGCGAACGGTCGAACCGGGCGATATTGAGTTTACCTATCGCTTCATTGAGCGTTCGGTCTTGGCAAGCCACGAAACGGCTGCGTTGTCCTCCTCCGGCATTGGGAGCGTAGGCTCCGGCTTCGAGGATTTTCAGCAGGTCTTCTTCCGACACCTGTCGGTCGGTATAGCGTCGGATACTCCGGCGGTATTTCATCAATTCGAGTATATCCATAATGATCATTTTATCTCTTTCCAACATTGCGGATCGAGTGCATAAAAGTCGTGCGTGTAGCCGTAAGCTACGGCGGGACATCCCCGACAGAAGCGCAGCAGTTCGCAGCGGGAGCATTTCTCGAATTTTTCGTATCGTCGGTAACCGTTCATCCGCTCGCCGTTGTATATGTCGTGGATATGTTCACGGAACACGTTGCCCACCTCGCTCTCGAAGCGACGGCAGGCCATCACCCTGCCCGTTGGCAGAATCGTCATGTGGCAGTCCCCACAATGGCAGCCGTCGTAAATCGTATCGTTGTCTAACCCTTCGGGTATCTTGAACAGTCCTTTCTCATAGAGAAAGAGCGTCCACAAGTGATCTTTGAGGTTGAACGTCGCACCGGAATCCTTGTACTGCTCGAATTTCTGCCAGATACGTTCCAGAAAATCGCGGTACTCCAACGGCTCGATATGGGTGCTTTTCTCGAAGCTGGTAGGACAGTAGCGCCCGAAGGCGAAAATATCGACATGGCGTGCGACGACAAGGTCGATGATGTCGGGTATCTCCCGGATATTCGTTCCCGAAACGGTGGTCATCACGGCACAGCGGATACCCGCCCGGCGAATGACGGCGATTTTTTCGACGGTCGTATCGAACGAGCCGGATTTGCGGATGGCATCGTGCGTCTCGCGCATCCCGTCGATGGAGAGTTGGTACTTGTCGCAGCCGTATTCTTTCAACCGTCGGCACACTTCATCGGTCAGATGGAACGGGTTGCCGAGTATGGTAAAGGGAATATTTCGCTCCTGAAGCAGCGCGAGAATATCCCAGAAACGGCTATGCAGGATCGGATCGCCGCCCGTGATGTAGAAATAGGGCAGGCGTTCCATACGACGGCACATCTCCACGCAATCGTCCACCACCTGCTGCGCCCGACCGAGCGGCATTTCCACTAATTTGGGATGCCCTTCGGAGAAGATATAACAGTGCTCGCAACGCTGGTCGCAACTGTCTGTTATGTGCCATTGAAATGCGAAATATTCCATGATTCTTGTTCTTGAAGTGAAACTATTTAACTTCCTCATTCAATGCCAATCCTTCGGTTCCGGCATAGAACATCACCACTTCAGCGGGTTCATCGCCCCGATTCTCGCCGTAGTGTACCGTTCCGATCATCTCCACGAGCGCATCGCCTGCCTTGAACGTGCGTTCACGCCCGTCGGTTGTTACAATCGTCAATTCGCCTTTGAGCATTACGCCGCAGTTGATAATGAAGTGGCGGTGGGCAGAGAGGCGTTGGTGCGGTGGAAACGTGTAACGCAAAATCGTGATTTGCGGTGTCGTCGCCGGGTAGTTCGGGAGTGTCGCTCCGTCCCAACTGCATGACGTTTCGGCCAACTTCTCTACTTTTACTTCTGCTTGTTCCGACTTTTTGTATTGCGGTTCTTGTGCCGAACCGCTGTTGATTCCTAATGTCGCTATTAGGAGAATGGGTACTATCTTTTTCATCTCAATAAATCGTTTTGGAATTGAGGTATCTAAAAAGGGAGGTTTCATTCTATCGAAACCTCACCTTTTTAGTTTACCTGCGTTTTTTACTATTTGTCTCCTGCACCGCAAGCCGAGCCACAGGCGGCGGGTTTTGGTTCGGGCTTGGTATCGCCATCTCCTGTACCGCAGGCCGAGCCACAAGCACCGCTCGGAGCGGCTGTTTCATCCTTTGCACAGAGATAACTCTGGGCGCTTCTGCGTGCGGCATAGAGGCCGCTCATTGAAAATCGTTTCATACGCTTAAAATTAGTTATTAATACTGCTCATTACTGTTGGGAAAATCCATAGCCTTTACATCTGTAATATACTGATTTACAGAATTGGTTATCACAGAATGTAAATCAGCATAGACACGAAGGAATTTAGGTCTAAATCCTTTATTTTTCCCCAACATATCATCTATTACTAAAACTTGTCCGTCACACATTCCACCGCCTATTCCAATTGTTGGTATTGAAAGTTCAGAGGATACTAATGCAGAGAGTTTGGCTGGTATTTTTTCAAGTACAATACCAAAACAACCGGCATCTTCTAATGCGTGTGCATCATTGATTAGTTTTTTTGCTTCCTCTTCTTCTTTGGCTCTTACCGCATAAGTTCCGAATTTATGAATAGATTGTGGAGTAAGTCCCAAATGTCCCATTACCGGAATGCCTAATTCTATTATTTTTTTTACAGTATCTATTATTTCAATACCGCCCTCTAATTTCAACGCATCACATTGACTCTCCTGCATTATTCTAATAGCATTTTTAACTCCGTCAATAGGATTACTATAAGTACCAAAAGGCATATCGCAGATAACTAAAGCACGTTTTACACCACGTACAACTGATGCTGCATAAAATATCATTTGATCTAATGTTATAGGAACTGTCGTAGTATATCCGGCCATAACATTAGAAGCTGAATCTCCTATAAGAATCGCATCTATGCCAGTATCATCCAGTATTTTTGCAGTAGTGTAATCATAAGCCGTGAGTATTGCTATCTTTTCACCATTTTGTTTCATTTTTATTAATTGACAGGCTGTTACTTTGGCCTGCTCTGTCGATAAATAGTTCTTCATTTTATTTCCAAGTTTTTAAATCCCACCTTTCTTCGGTAAGAGGAGTTTTCATCCAGTCTTTATTTTCCCAAGTTTCTGTCAGTTCAAAACCATATTTAGCATAAAGTTTACGGGCCTCTTGTAAAAAATCTATTGTTCCTAAATAGACATGATTATAGCCATGTTTGATACAATATGCTTTTGCATTGTCCATTAATTTAGAACCAATACCACAGCCTCGATAATTAGCATCGACCGCAAACCAGCGTAGTTGTGCTGTATCTTCATCTTGTTTTAGTATCTGTATGGAGCCAACGATTTTGTCATCTATACAAGCTACATACAAACAACTTCCTTCTGGATTATGCATCATCCACGCCATTGCATCCAATGCGTAAATTTCAAAACATGGATTAAACTGATATTGTTTGCGATAGATTTCCATGTTAAAATAGGAGACATAACTTGCTTCTCCCATTTTTGCGGGTCTGATTATTACATTCATACTCATTCAATATCTATTTATTCTAAATCTTCTTAATCGGTGTGCGAAATTAATATATAAAACAATGCACATCAACAAGTTACATTTTTATCTAATAGTAACCTTTTTCTCGCTTTTGCAGAAAACCAGCGGTTTGCGAGGCAAAAAAAATCGAAAAAAAATTGGCTGGAGCGTATGTTCTTTTTTTGATTGTCGAGAAATTACTAACTTTGCTTTCTAAAGTAAGTAATCATTCGCGCTGTATCAACAAAATTGATAATATAAGAATAATAAGATATGCTAAAAAAAGAAGAGAAAAATTCGATTATCGAAATCTGTCCCGTGCGTAATGTCGTGTCACGTTTCGGCAACAAATGGGCTTTATTGGTGGTTCTGGTTTTAAGCGAACAGAAAACTGTACGATTCAACGAGCTATGCAGGCTGATTCCCGACGTCTCTTCACGGGTGCTGTCGGGCACATTAAAAACGCTCGAAGCCGACGGATTGGTCGCTCGCAAGGTTTATCCCGTCGTACCCCCCAAAGTGGAATACAGACTGACAGACATCGGACAATCTCTCGTTCCGTTTATCGTTCAGCTTACCGAGTGGGCACAGACCAACATGAAGTCCATTGTCAAGCACCGTAAAAAATTCGAGGCAGAATCTACAAAGAGTGAATAACAAGAGGGTGTCCCAAAAGTGAAAACATCCCCTTAGAAAAATGGATATTTGCTTTCAGTCCTCAATTGGGATATGAATAAATCAAGGGTGGCAAATTCTTTTTGGATACCCTTTGTTATCGAATTTTGTAAACTTCTATGCTATTTATATTGCTCTACGTCTGAAACCATAATCTTGATTTAACAAATAGAAGTAACACTTTCGGAATATGAGTAGAATATTTAATTTTTAACACCCTGCACTAAAGCCTAATCATTATTTCTTTTTATGCCCTTGTGTCCAGCTTTGCATCCGTTTGGTTAATGCTTCTTTCAATGAATCCAAGAAAGGTGTCTTATTATTACGGATACGCATATCGCTGAATGTGCGTGAATGGTTAGAATCTAATTCAATATTAAAAACGGTCTGAATATAGTCAAAAAGTTTAGCTAAAGGAATGTCTCCAAAAACTTTACGACTATCCCACGCGTAAATCTGTTCATAAAGTTCTGTTTTTGTCGCAACCCACGTGATACGGATGCGAGGTAAAGACTGTTCTAACCGGCGATTTTCCAATGCTTCGAGTTCCTTATTCAGATATACCATCAACGTCTCGTTAGCTTTTAGCCTGGCAACCTTGAAATCGCAATTAGTAGAAAACATCGGATCACGTTCGTAATGGAACGATTCCAGATAAAGAGCCGTGTCGATACGTCCTCGCAAATAGTAGATTGAATCCAAATGCGTCAAGCCTGAACGGTAATAACGCACGAAATCCGAGCGTTTTGTGTTGTAACGATTGATAGCCTTGATTTCATCAATCAGATAAGCCCGCTGTGAATCTACTCCTACCGGGCGATTCATTTCGATATTATAGACCTTACGATAGTAAAGCAATCGGTAGAACAAACGAGGTTTTATTTCTTTGAAGAATTCTATTTCTTCCGCTTCATCTTTGAATGTATAGGAACCTATAAACTCTTTTACCTGTTGAAAAGCATTAGCCAATACTTGTGAGGCTTCAAGAGATTTCTTCATGATATTCAAGTCTGCGGACTCGATTTTCTTCAATTTCTTTTCAATCTCTTTTTCGAGGTTATGAACAAATGACAGCATAGTTATATGTAATTAAATTAATTCAAACAGAAGAAATGAAAGAAGACCCTAATTTGATTTTAATTAATCTATTTACTTGTGATTACAGTATTCTGTATCTTACGAAAAAGCGCCTTGTATTTTTACACACAAAGCGCTATTATACAAATGAATTAATACTTTATTGGATAGCTTTGTCTTTTATAATCATCAGAGCTTTCAATGCGGCAGGAAAGCCAATGTAAGGCATACACTGGATAACGGCTGCCGTAATTCTTTCCGGGCTGTTACCGGCTTTCAAATTGGCAAGCAGATGAGAATGGAGTTGCGATTCTGCCCCGATAACAGTCAGCACGCAATAGGTCAGCAGTTCACGGGTCGGCGTGTCGAGACCGCTACGAGTCTGGAAATCGCCGAAATGTACCTCTGTTAGAAAACGTGCAACTTTTTCACCCATATCTCCCGGTACATCTTTCAATGCCTCTTTCGTCCGGTCGCCATAAAGTGAGTCTTGGATTTCATGCCCTTTCTCGTAACGGTTTTCTTCGGTCACGGTAGCTTGTGATTCCAACGGCACTTTGATGCCCCGTTCCTTAAAAGCCTCGTTCACGGCTCCTAACGCATTCAGCACTTTCGGGAATCCGATAATCGGAGAACACTGGTAAATCGCTTCGCGTAATTCAATAGGTGTTACACCGACATTGAGTGCCGCCCCTGCATGACCTTTCAGTTGGGGCAACTGCTGCATGGTGGCAAGGCATACACAGGTAATCATTTCACGGGTTTTGATGTCCAGATCTCCCGTGCGGAACACTTCGCCGAAAATATATTTCTGGAGTATGTCCATGATTTCAGGATCGGTTCCTTCTCCATTGAGGGCTTCGCCGCCAAACAAGGCGGTATAGTTCTTTTTGCATAGTTCTATTCTATCCATATCATCCGTTTTTTCGGTTGTTTGGGCTTTTGCCGAGAACGAAACGACGACCAGCAATAAGCCGAGAAATACTTTTTTCATTACTTTCAAATATTATTTGTTGAATAAATTGCGGGCATTTTCCGAGAAAAGCCGTTCCGAATAAGGCGACAATTCCTTGTCCGCGGTAAATTGTTCACGCATCCGTTGCTGGTTTCCAAGCAATACACTGTCTGGCATATAAGGATAATCCGAGCCGTAGAGAATGTGATCCGGCGAGGTGATTGTCAGCATCATTTTCACGATTTCGGGGCTTGCTCCTCCGGCAAGGTCATAGTACAGACGGGATAAATTACCGTCCCAATCAATCGAACCCATAAATCCCTTTGCCTGCATAGCCGAATGGATAGCCTTCATGCGGGGGATTGCCATCGGCAAAAACGACCCGCAATGAGGAACAATCATCTTGATGTTCGGATAGCGTACCAACACGTTACGGGAAATCATATTGACAACAGCACGGGTCGTTTCAGCTGGATATTCATAGACCGCAAGCGGGGCGGTGGCTATAATGTTGTCACTGACCGGTGTGGGCTTGTGCGGGTGAATGATTACGACAACATTCCTGCGGTTCAAGACCTCCATCAACGGGTCGAGTGCTTCATCTCCGATATATTGTCCCCGGCTGTTCGTGGCCAACTTGACGCCATCCGCTCCAAGTGTGTCGAGTGCATAAATCGCCTCTTCGATAGCCGCCTCCACATCGGGCAATGGTAATGCCGCGCAAAACTTGAATTTTCCCGGATAGGTCTCTTTCAGTCGGGCACAATACTCGTTGTACTCCCGAATAATCCGTCGGCTCTCTTGCGTATCTCCGAACCACGGTTGCGGAGCGGGCATCGTCAAAACGGAATATTCGATTCCCGCTTTACGCATGAAAGTGATATGCGATTCCACATCCCACGCGGGAAGCGGAAAAGTCTCCTCCATTGCGGCATCATGTTTTTCCAACACTGCCATATAGCCGGGCAATATGTTATGGCAATGCACGTCGATAGTCTGTTGTGCCCCGGCCTGCCTCATAAAAAGTATAGACATGACGATATACAGAATGAATCCCTTTCCCATACCCGTTACTTTTCGTCGTTTACATTGGCGAGCCACTCCGCAAATTGCGCTTTCGCCAGCTTCCCGTTCAAGAGTTTTCCCGTACACCAGTCGATTCCGGGATACGCTTTACGAAGATTCTTCTCGCAATTAGCGATACCGCTGCCACCCGAAGTGGCAAAGGGCACGACCTTCTTTCCCGAAAAATCACAGCTCTCCATAAACGTATTGATTATTGTAGGGGCAATATACCACCAGACGGGGAAACCAACGAATACCACGTCATATTTATCCATATCGGGCATACGGCCTGCTATACGGGGACGAGAGGATGGATCGCGCATCTCCACGGAGCTGCGGCTCGCTCGGTCGTTCCAGTTCAAATCTTCTGCCGTATAGGGCTTTTCCGGTACTATTTCGTACAAATCTGCATTTGTCGCCGCTGCCAATTCCTCGGCAGCCTTTCTCGTCGTACCGCTACAAGAGAAATAGGCGACCAAAATATTTCGACTATCCATATTCTTTATTCATGTGAGCGTGTCAGATCATCGGCATTTCCCACGAGCCTCTCGTATCGACACCGGTATTTTCGGCTGCATTTTCCAAACTTTGTATTTCGTCAGCAGTCAAGGAAACTTTTGTCGCTTGCAAGGCATCCTGTACTTGCGAGGGTTTCGTCACGCCGATAATCGGTGTCGTGCCTTTCACTATCGCCCATGCCAAAGCGACTTGTGCCGGCGTAATACCGTACTTATCGCCGACTGTACGCATTACGGCAACGAGTTTCTCGATTTGCGGTAACAGCGGATTGTAGGTGTCGCCCCGCTGGCTGCCGACGGGCAGTGGGTGCGTGGTATCGTATTTCCCGCTCAACGCCCCTTGCTCCAATACCATGTAGGCCCAGAAGTCGATATTATGTTCTTTGCAATAGTCCAAAATACCAGCTTTCTCCGATGAACGGTAGAGCAGGCTGTAATGGTTCTGCACGGCAGAGATATGCACTCCTTCTTTCGAGAGAATCTCCTCCGCACGTTTGATTTGCGCGAGGTTATGGTTGGAAACACCGATCCGCTTTACCTTGCCGCTTTTTACCAACGGGATAAGGTAAGGCGTCCATTTCTCCACGTCGGCCGGGTTGTGTATCCAGTAGATGTCGATGTAATCGGTGGCAAAGCGTTCGAGGCTTCCTGCCAGCATATCCGCTACCGGGTTCTCCGTGTCGCCCGCAATCTGCGGCGTGAACTTGGTCGAGATAAACACATCCTCCCGCTTGCAGCTCTTCGTAAATGATGAAAGCAGCGTTTCCGAAGCTCCCATGCCGTACACCACGGCGGAATCCCAGAGGTTCAGTCCGTTTGCCATCGCCTCATCGAATACGGGTTTCAGTTTTTCCACTCCGAGATTGTTCCCGAATACTTGGTCGCCTCCGGCGAATCCTGCTCCCCACGACCATGTTCCTAATGCTATTGACGGTTGATTTTTCATTTTATATTTCTCCTTTGATTTTAATTGTTCTTTTGGTTGATTTAACGTATGAAGTTTGTCATCGTATGCTGCTCGTGGGCAGGAAACCCGATTCCGTGTTCACGACCCAGCGCGATACATTTCAGTAGCCACGCCATGTTACGGGCAAGCACACGCATTGTCTGCAAGCCTTCGGTATCCTGACGGACTTCATCGGGGGTATTGCCATGCACCACGTTCCAGTATTGCGACGGCACGATGGGCATATTGCAGTCCGCCATGTATTTGTTCATCTGGTCGAGTGCTGCTGTCGCACCACTGCGGCGACAGGTGGCTATCGCTGCGGCAGGTTTACCGGCAAAGTGGTCGCCGTTGAACTCGTCGATGAAAAATACCCGATCCAGAAACGAAGTCATCGCACCGCTCGCCGCTGCGTAATGGACAGGCGTGCCGAACACGAACCCGTCGTAATTGTCCATCATTTTCACGAACTCATTGACCTTGTCATTTCGGAAACAACTCCGTTTACCCACACATGCCCCGCATCCGATACACCCGGCTACGGGCTGGTTGCCGACCCAAAACGTGGTGGAATCTATGCCTTCACTCTTCAGCGTATCGGCAATTTCGGATAAGGCGGTAGATACACACCCGTCCTTGTGCGGGCTGCCGTTTACCAATAATACTTTAAGCGTCTCCATCCGGCCTCCTTGTTATTTATTCATGTCAGGCAAAAGAACACCTCCGACACCTACATTTTCCGGTTCGTTCTCTTTGATGAATACAAAGATGGCCTGCTGAGGCAATCCGGTAAGACGGGAAGTAGATTCCGTAATTTCTTTCACTAATTGAGCTTTCTTTTCTTTGCTCATTTTTACCAATTCCATTGTTATCGACGGCATGATTTTTCTGATTTTATTTGTCCAACTTAAATTTTACTTGTCTGTAATCGGGTACTTATTTAACTTGTTCCTCACGATATTTTTTACCGGGCATGGTACATTTACCGATCATTTCGCCTGTTTTCAGGTAAGAGTAGGTAGGCATCTCGAAAAGAACGGGTTTCAATTTGTTGTAGTCCACCTTATCGTTCTCGTTGAGCATAGCCTCCTCCACATATGTGTCAGAGATTTTGCAAATGAAGTTGTCGAACGTCTCCGTCTCGTAATTGTCCACGACTTCGCACTCCATTACCAACGGGCTGTCCTCGATAACGGGAGTACCCGCCTCGCCGAAATACCATGCGAAAACTTGTGATTTATCGACTTTTGCTCCGCTTGTGATTCCCACATAATCCGCACGGGGGAGCAGAGCCTCGTCCACGACATTTACCGAAAGACGCCCGGTCGTTTTCACGCCTTGATTGGTATGATGCGCCTTGTGCAGACTTACCATGATACGGTCATGACCGATAATTCCGACATGGCCGGCCAGCAGCCATGCGGGTTTGTTTTCTATCATCGTCCCCACAACGACTGCTGGTGTGGGATAAAGGGCCAATACCGACCCGACATTCTTTTTCATATCTCTTTCTTTTAATATTATTCTGTTTTTGAATACATTGCAAAGATACCGCACGTCTTGGAGAATCGCTGTATATATATTACGGATGAAAGTAACAGTATTACGGAACGTGCAAATCATGTTTATTCAAACAATTACAGCGTAAACCTAACGACTTACGCTGTAATTGTTTCGCATGGATATATCCATGTTATTTCACGGCTTCGACATACTCTTCGTCCGTTACCGGATCGAACCATGCATTGCTGTTGGTCTGCGGGTTACATTCGATAGCCAGATGAGAAAACCAACTGTCGGGGGCTGCTCCATGCCAATGCACCACGTCCGGAGCAATCTCGATGACATCGCCTGCTTTGAGCCGACGGGCCGGTTTTCCCTTTTCCTGATAGTATCCCTCGCCTCCGACACAGATGAGAAGTTGCCCTCCCGTATGGCTATGCCAGTTGTTGCGGCATCCCGGCTCGAAAGTCACGTTCGATACCGGTGCATTAAGTTCCTTCATTGAGGTCAGCGGAGCCAGCCATGACTGGCCACTGAAATATTGTTCGTATGCGACATTGGACTTTCCCGTGGGGAATGCGCTGATTTCAGGTACTTCTGTTTTCATATTTTCAGCATTGTTACAACCGGAAACCAATATGGTAACTACTACGGCTACAAATAATTGTAAGATTTTCATATGGTTAGTTTTTTGTTGTAACTCCAATTTCAGATAACCATTCCGCTACACGGCTTTCCGCTTGGGAAAGAGTCCCCGATGTCAGCAACAGGCTTTCCGTGTAAGTCGCGTCGGGACAATGTTTCCGGGCGTCACTGACCGAAGTCGATATTCCACTGCTTCCGCTGGTTGCGAACAATGCGATGCGCTTGCCTGCAAGTTTTGCCGCGTGTTCATGCAAGAAAGTCTGCATCGGCGTTGCCATGTGGCTATACCAGATAGGATAACCGATAAAAATAATGTCATACTCCTCGAAACTCTCGACCGAGGTTTTCACCGGTGGAAAATTTCCCGCCTCGATAGCCGCTTGTTCCTGTTGCGAACGCTCCAACATGGCATTGTAATCCGTGTCGTAGGGCGTTTCGGGCTCCACTTCGATAAAATCGCAGCCGAGTGCCGTTCCGATTCGCTGCGCTATACCTTCCGTATTGCTCGTGCGTGAACAGTAAAGCACCAGATAACGCCCGTCATTATTCGGTGTTTCATCTTCATCATTATCGTTTCCCGGTGTTTCGGGTTGTTCGGTGGCAGAGCCTTCCGGTTCGATAGGATCTCCGCTACAAGCTGTCGCTGTCAAAGCGAGCAGCAGAAAAGGGAAAAATAGTAACTTTCTCATCGTTCTAAAAATTAAATGTTCATATTATTTTGATTTCTCTGCGGCAAAGGTAGGGCGTTTCGACTGCTCCCGCTGTATCCCGATTACGGATTGAAGTAACAGTATTACGGATTATAAAATCGGGATATAAAACACTTGTAATGAATAGGATGTAGTCGAAACGACTGTTCTGTATACATATTACGGATATTTGTAACCGTATTCCGGTTTTCACATCGGAAGGTGTCGAATATTTATATGGAATCCTTATTTTTGCACAAAACAAAATGATAATTGCTATGGAAGAAGTAATAAAGGTCGATACAATCGATCAATATAATAAGTTATTCGGGTTGGAAACTTTGCATCCTTTGGTTGCCGTTGTCGATTTATCGAAAGCTCCGGTATGGCCGGAACATTTCCGGTTCAATTATGGTGTTTATTGTATTTATCTGAAAGATGCAAAGTGCGGGACGATCCGTTACGGACGTCAGACTTACGACTATCAGGAGGGAAGTGTTATCGCTTTCGCTCCCGGACAAATAGCCAATGTTGATATGGAACGGGGCATGAAACCTTCGGGATTGGGATTGCTTTTTCATCCCGACTTGATTCGGGGAACGGCTTTAGGGCGTGAAATCAAACAATATTCGTTTTTTTCCTATGACTCGAACGAAGCACTCCATCTTTCCGAGCGGGAACGTACTATTTTCACGGATTGCCTCGATAAGATCGGTCTTGAGTTGGAACACTCCATAGACAAGCACTCCAAACGGTTGATTGCAACCAATATCGAATTGCTGCTCGATTACTGTATGCGGTTCTATGACCGGCAGTTCGAGACCCGTTCAACGGTAAACCATGATATACTGGTACGGTTCGAGCGTCTGATGGACGAGTATTTCCAAGATGAACGCTTGCGGCAAAACGGATTGCCGTCAGTCAAATATTTTGCGGACAAGGTTTGTTTGTCACCCAATTATTTCGGGGATTTGGTAAAAAAAGAATCAGGTAAGACAGCGCAGGAGTATATTCAGGATAAAATCATAGATGTCGCCAAAGAGCAGATCTTAGGAACAAACAAAACGATCAGCGAAATCGCGTTCGACATGGGATTCCAATACTCCCAGCATTTCAATCGCGTATTCAAGCGGAGCGTGGGATACACTCCGGCAGAATATCGGAGGATGCAGGCATAATCATGGGAATGACTTTGGATATGGTTAGTATGGAAACGATTGATTTATTCAATCGTTTTTTCAAAATAGATGGTACGCTTCATCCGCACGTAAGCGTTATGGATATTACCCCACAACGGGAGTATATGTGTATTCCATTGCGGATAGGATTCTATGCGATCGCTCTTACTGCATACCGACAGGAACATATTGTGTATGGGAGAACGAATTGCGATTATTCAAACGGTACGTTACTCTTTTTTGCACCCGGAGATGTTTTTCATATTGACCATCCGGACTTCTTATCGAATATCACATTATTAGTATTTCACAAAGATTTGATTGAAGGTTTGTCTCTCGGACTGCATATCGGAGACTACTCTTTTTTCGATTATTATAAACAAGAAGCCTTGCATGTGTCCTGCCGGGAGAAAACTCTCATTTTGCAGCGCTTTGAAGATATACAAAATGAACTTGGCCGGCCTATCGACAGGCATAGCCGGGTACTATTGTGCAAAAATATAGAATTGTTGCTGGATCATTGCGTGCGTTTTTATGAACGGCAATTCATTCTTCGGGAAGACGAGATTCGGCATATATTGCAGAAATCCGATAAAATGCTGGATGAATATTTCGAGGAGAAGAGAACTCCGCGATTGGGACTTCCTACGGCTGCCTATTGTGCGGAGCAATTCGGATATTCCCAAGCATATTTACTCGATGGGCTGAAATTTTGTACCGGGAAAACATGGCACGAATATACACAAGCCAAACGAATAAGTATTGCCAAACGATGGTTGCAGGAGGAGCATCGGACAATTCCTCAAATAACAAAAGACTTGGGATTCTCATCCGCAAAATACTTTTGCCGTTTATTCAAGGAGGTTGTGGGATATGGGCCGGATGAGGTATTGAATTGATTATGATGTAATCTGTTCCCAACTTTAACGACCTGATAAAAGTAGGAAACTGACAACAAGTTAAGTCCAAAAGAAATGATAATATAAAAATTATATGGAAGAATTTAGAATTGATATGCGCAAGCCTGAAGAGACCGACCCCGCCGAAGGGATTCGTTGTGTGCAGCTTTGCTTTAAGATTAACCACACCATGCCTATGACCGAAGAGTACAACCGGCTTGTGTCGGAACTTTTTATGGGAAACATAGGTGAAGGAAGTCGTGTCATGCCTCCTCTGACAGTGGTGCGGGGTAATAGAATGAAAATAGGTCGGAATGTGGTAGTGATGAATAATTCGCTCTTCATGGCTGCCGGAGGTATTACCATCGAGGATGATGTGATGATAGCCGCCAATGTGCAACTTATCTCGAATAATCATGATTTATACGATCATCAAATTTTGACCTGCAAACCCGTCAGACTGAAGCGTAACTGCTGGATCGGTGCCGGAGCCACCATTCTCCCCGGTATTACGGTCGGGGAAAATGCGGTAGTGGCTGCCGGTGCGATTGTTACCAAAGATGTCGAGGATAATACAGTTGTGGGTGGCAATCCGGCTAAAGTGATTAAACGAATATAATTCCACCAATCTATTCAAAAAGGAAACAAGATACCGGCAATGACATTGGTATCTTATTCCCTTTATTTTTATCGAAATTATGTAGTCTGTCTTCAAGCATCAGAGTGTTTCGAGTAATTCAATAAGACGTTCAACGTGCGCCACTGATACATTTTTTTGTTGCTCGATAAGCTCCGGAGTGGTCCGGTTGCCATAACTTACGCCGCAGGTATAAATACTGCCGCTATACTCCATTTGCGTCAGCCGGCAGGTTGCTTTGTAGCAAGCCAAAAATTCGTCGATGGTATAGCCCATCGCCCCCTCGTGGTTATACAATGCTTCGGGTGCTCCCGTTGTGAACGAGAGGACGAGTTTCTTGCCTTTGAGTTTGTCTCCGGTACTACCGTGCGAGAAACCGTGACGGAAAGTCTCTTCCATCCAGCGTTCCAATATGGAGGGTGCGGAGTACCAGAAAAAGGGGAACTGAAACACGATGATGTCTGCCCGGAGTAGTTTCTGCTGTTCGGCTTCCACGTCGATTTTGAAGTCGGGATAGAGTTCGTCGAGTTTTACAATTTCGGCTTCCGGCAGCCGTTCGTTCAGGGTTTCGAGAATCGTTTTATTGGCCACGGATGCAGGAAGGTTTGTATGGCCGCTGATAATCAATACATTTTTCATATTCATTCTTTTATTGTTATTTGTTTTATGCACCTACACCGCCGTCCACTTTATAGTCGGCTCCGGTTACGAAGCTGGCCTCGTCGCTCGTCAGGAAAGCGACGACGGCGGCAACCTCTTCGGGTTGTCCCATTCGACCGAGAGGTACGCTTTTCGTCACCATATCCTTGTGTGCTTTCGCGGCTTCGTCCGAAAGCTCGGTCTTGCCGTAGATAGGGGTTTCGATAGGCCCCACACCAAGTGAATTGACACGCACGCCATCTTTTGCCAACTCTTTCGCCCATGCACGTGTCATGGTGTATACGGCAGCTTTCGAGGCGGCGTAGTTCGCCATCGTCGCGATAGGATTGGTTGTCATGGTTGTTGTGACATTCAGGATATTGCCTTTTGCTGCTTTTATCATCGGCAGGCAGGCTTGTGTCAGCATGACAACGGCACGCACGTTGATGGCAAATACCTTGTCGTATTCGTCGATTTTCATCGTTGCAAACGGGGTGACGGGCGCCCATCCCGCATTATTGACGAGAATATCGAGACGACCGTACCGTTCTCCGACAGTCTGAATGATAGATTCTATTCCGGTTTCCGCTTCGAGATCGGTAGCAAGAAAGGTTATCTTATCGCTATGGGAGGCTGTTTCGGAAAGTGTCGTTTCCGTGCGGCCTACGATCAATACGTTAACGCCTTCATCGGCCAGACGTCGGGCGATAGCTCTTCCGATGCCCGTCCCGGCTCCGGTTACAAGAGCTGTTTTATGATTTAATGATGGATACATATTTTTTATTTGATTTTGTTGATTTTAGTTTGCTATCTCTCCGCTTTGGTCACAGTCTGCTGCTGTCCTTCGATAGTCCCCAACTTGGCAATATCCTCGTCCGTGCGGTTTCCGTGTATGGTAATATGACTTAGAGCTTCGTTCATAGCGGCATATTCGTCAGCCGTAATAGTCACTTCCGCGGCACCCAGATTTTCAAGAATACGGGCATCGCTACGCATACCGGGTATAGGAACAATATGACCGGAATACATCACCCAAGCTAAAGAGATTTGTGCGGCGGTACAATGCTTCTCTTCCGCATAGCGGTTGATAAGATCGAGCAGGACTCGATTGGCACGCATATTCTCTTCGGAGTAACGGGTAATCACGCGCCTTACATCATCTCCCTTAAATTCAGCCGCAGAGTGGTATTTACCGCTTAAAAAGCCGCCAGCCATAGGCGAATAAGCGACAAAGCCGATACCTTCAGCCTTGCAATAGGGAATTACGTCTGCCTCCCACTTGCGTTCCATCAGCGAGTATTCGCTCTGTACGGCTGTTATAGGCGTAACGGCATGGGCCGCCTTGAGTTGTTCAAGGGTAGGCTCGGACTGTCCCCATGCACGGATTTTCCCCTCCTTGATTAATTCCCCCATCCAGTAAGCTACCTCCGCGGGGTCATTCTCTTTGGGTACACGGTGTTCCGTGTAAAGGTCGATATAGTCGGTTTGCAGACGTCGTAAAGAACCCTCGACAGCTTGTCGGATTCCTGTTCGGCTCAATTTGCCTTCCGGATTCTCTTGTCCGGGCAGGACAGCCGGAGTGAATTTTGTAGAGATTGTTATTTCATGTCGGAAAGGTTTCAATGCCTTTCCCACGAGTTCTTCATTCTTATAACAACTGTATATTTCAGCCGTATCGAAGAAGGTACAGCCTTCCTCGTATGCTTTACGGATAAGACGAATGGATTCCTCTTCACTCGGACAAGTCCCATAGCCATGCGTGAACCCCATGCAGCCAAGACCGACAGCCGAGATTTCCAATGTCCCGAATTTTCTTGTTTTCATCATTCTGTATCTTTTACTTGTTTATCTTACGAGTTTTATACCCCAATCCATATTTCCGGTGGCACTAAGCGCGGCTACCCAGAACGTGCCGAGCATTTCAGTGTAGCGGGACATACTGATGTTTCCTAAGTCGAGGGTATCCTCCCAGCCGAAATCCTTTAATAGAGCCGCTACTTCGGCTTTCGCATCAGCATCGTTGCCGCAATAGAAGCCTATAATGGCTTCTGGTAGTTGCCTCGGATGAACCATCAGATGATTACAGAGATAGTTTAGCGTTTTTACGACTTTTGTGTCCGGCAGGAATTTTTGGGTTTCTTCTCCCAGGCTGGTTGTTCCGCTCCACTTCGAATCGAGTGAAATATGCCCATCCTTGTAGATGTTCGGATTTGCCAAGTCAATCAACAGTTTTCCGCTCAGATTTCCTTTCCCGGCAGCGTTAAGAGCTTCGAGCGAGTGGATGCCCTGCACACAGTTGAATACTCTTTCACCGAATCGGGCAGCATCGGCAAAAGTGCCGTGAGAAGCCCGCTCACCATTAGCTTTTGCCCAGTTTGCAACTTTCTCATTGGTGGCATTACGCGCCCCCATCATAACTTCGTGACCGAGTTCGGTCAATTTCGTGGCGATGGCGTGAGCCACATCGCCTGTTCCCAATATTCCGTATTTCATACTTTTATTTCTTATTGTCAAGGTTAAATTGCTTGTCGTAATTCAGAAGGAACTTTACGAGTTCGGGATTGCGGTGCGACCAGCGGAAGTCGGCAGGTTTGTCGAGCGGACGGATGCTTTCCATATCTTTCGGTGTGAGGGCGAAATCGAATACATCCAGATTTTGTTTCATTCGCTCGATGTGTGTGCTTTTCGGAATGGCGATGATGCCGCGTTGCACCAAGTAACGCAGGGCGACTTGCTGTACCGTTTTATTGTATCGTTCGGCCAAGGCCGTCAGTACGGGATTGGTCAGAAGGTCGGGGTCGCCTTGTGCCAGCGGTGCCCAAGCCATGATACGTGTATCATAGGACTTCATTTCGGCTTCAGCGTCCCACTGCTGACTGAATACATTGGTCTTTAGTTGGTTTACGGCAGGTTTTATTTCGGTACATTCGGCCATATCCACGAAGCGGTCGGGATAGAAGTTCGAGAGTCCGATGGCACGGACTTTTCCGGCTTTTACCGCTTTCTCCATCGCCCGCCATGTTCCCGGATAGTCGCTGAACGGCTGGTGGATAAGCAACAGGTCAATGTAATCGGTGCGTAACTTACGGAGCGATTCGTCGATGCTACGGGCTGCCTTTTCTTCTCCGGCATTGGTAATCCAGACTTTGGTGGTGAGAAAAAGTTCATCACGGGACACGCCGCATTTGGCGACGGCATTACCCACGCCCTCTTCGTTATAATAGGCCTGCGCCGTATCTATCAATCGATAACCCGCACCGATGGCATCGAGTACGCAACGCTCGCACTCTTCGGGCGATACTTGAAATACACCATATCCTAATATCGGTATTTCGATGCCGTTGTTCAATTTTACAGTTTCCATATCATTTTGTTTTAAGGGTTAATATTCTATTTGAGCAATATCGGCGCTCTGCATATCGAAAGCCTCTTCTGCTTTTTCTGTAATGTCGATATGTGTCCGACTCCGGATCAACACGTCGAAAGCAGCCTTGTCTTTAAGATCGACGACCATCATCACGGCATCGGGACGCCCGAACAGTCCGCGTGTACGACCTACCATGATCTCTTCAATAACCGTTTCTTTCTCTTTCATGGCACGCATTTCGGCCATCTTTTGTTCTACCACGTCATCGGAAATTCCTTCCTTGACATTGATGATGAATACATGACGTAACATATTTCTTTTTTATAAATTATTCGTGTATGCGATGTAACCCGATACCTTTTACCGTAGGCAAGTCCATATCGTCGTAGATGGGGCTTTTCCCCGTCTCCAGCAGGGCGATAGCATCCATTTCCTCTTTGGACAGTGTAAAATCGAGGATATTGAAGTTCTCGATCATCCGTTTCTTATGTACGGACTTCGGGATAACCACGATGTTACGCTGGTTCAGCCAACGAAGAATCACGGCTCCGACGCCCTTATTGTGTCGATCGGCTATCGCTTTCAATGTAGGATGGTTGAATATGCCGTTCTGCCCTTCGGCAAAAGGAGCCCATGCTTCGTGCTGGATGCCTTCCTGCTGTAAGAAAGTATTGGCAGCCTGCTGCTGGAAAAACGGATGCGTTTCAAGCTGGTTTACGACGGGTTTTATTTCGTTATGCAAAAAAAGGTCTTGCAGGCGTTCGTTGGAGAAGCTCGTAACCCCGATAGCCCGGATATGTTCCTCTTTATAGAGCCGCTCCATCGCCCGCCATGCGGCATAGTAATTCCCGTATGGTTTGTGCATCAAATAGAGGTCGAGGTAATCCAATCCTAGTTTTTTCATCGAGAGGTCGAAAGCCCGTAGAGCATCATCGTATTCGTAGTCTTGCACCCACAATTTGGTGGTTATGAAAAACTCCTCTCGTTTAATGCCGCTTTGCCGGATGGCGTTTCCCAATTGCTCCTCATTGAAATAGGCCGCAGCCGTATCGAATTTCCGATAACCGATCTCGATAGCATCATTTACGGCTC
>ERZ791897.596-NODE-596-length-24649-cov-3.150809_pt1 | contig 24649 bp, 17 predicted proteins | sample MGYA00510152_ERZ791897 | MGnify/ENA primary metagenome ERZ791897 (study PRJEB30046, sample SAMN00792050) | human gut metagenome | study: EMG produced TPA metagenomics assembly of the A metagenome-wide association study of gut microbiota in type 2...
GAGCGGAGGTGACAAATATGATTCTGACGACATATGACAAAGACTTATATGAGAAGACTTTGAAAGAAGATGCCAGAGAGGAAGGCAGAGAGGAAGGACGCGCTGAAATCAGAGCAGAATTAAATGAATTTAAACTACTAAACAAATATCTCCTAAAATCCAAACGCTACAGTGACCTCGAACGCGCTACCGAAGATATCGAATATCGAAAGAAACTATTAAAAGAATTTGGCATTGAATAAAAACTAAATAACCCTTACCCCCATCCCGTGACTGATCACCGTCTAAGATGCAGTGCATTTCCCCAATATCAGTCACGGGATCTTTTTGTCCGGAAAATCCCTCTCCCTCACCGCTATAACCAGATTGCTCCTTTTCTATGCGCTCCCCACAAGCTATACTTTTTGCACTTCCATCACATTATTCCCAACTTTTACTTCTATTCTAATATCCCAATACATATAGTAGAGTCAGACACAAATATTACGCACTCCTACAAATCCTGATGTTGGGGTTCAAAGGTATTTTGACCCCTTTGATACCAGATTGCTACGTGCTTTGCACTCTCGCAATCCTCAAAAACATTCGTAATCCGCTCATTTTTCTTTGAAAAATGGCTACTTACTCATGTTTTTGGCGGATCAAGAGGTCAAAAATCCTCTTGCAAGCAAGCTTGCATCGGCTTTCTGACATTTTGACCCTGATATCAAATCATTATATTATTACAAAAACATTACTATTTCTTGTTATAGCTTAAAAAAGTTAATATTTTTCGTTATTGGTAATGATTCACGTAATGCTTTGTCAGATACAATACCTATATAAGATAAAAAAGTCTAAATAATTAGGAAGGGCAGATGAAAACTGACATGAATAAAAAGCAAAAAAATACAAGAACTTTTTTAATAAAAATCATGGATCAGCAGAACGGTACCTGGCAGGGCAGCGTTACTTGGGTGGAAGAGCAGCGAGAGCAGCATTTCCGCAGTGCCCTTGAATTATTGAAGCTGATAGACGGAGCACTTGATAACAATTATGAAGTCAGAATTGAGGAATAGAAGGAGGACGCCATGAAAAGTAATACAAAGAAACGTTTAATAGCATTCATGCTTTGCATGGTACTTGTGCTTAGCAGTGCGACATCAGCATTCGCTGATGAGCCACAGAACACAGACAGCCAGAGCCAAGCCGAAGTCGTAACAGAACCGGTGGCAGATGAGGCTACAGGAAATGAGGCTACAGGAAATGAGGCTACAGGAGATGAGGCTACAGAAGATGAGGCAGCGGTGAACTCCTCAGAACAACAGCAACAAGAGGAGCAGCAACCGGAGACAGAAAGTACTCCTGAAGGAAATCTTGAAGATGATATTTCGATCCAGACTACTATCAACGGAACTACCATCACAATGAGCGGTCCGTATTCATCATTTCCAGAAGGTAGTAACTACGAAATCCTTGCTTCTGAATTAAATGAAGAAGAAACAAAAAATGTTGAAGTTGCCTTAAAGAAAAAAGAGGATGAAATCAATACAAAGATTGCCACATATAAGGCATATGATATCAAGCTTTTAGTTGATGGTATTGAGTCTCAGCCAACAGGTAATGTAAATGTTAAATTTGAAGGCGGCGAAGTACAGGAAAATCTTGAAACCGCTGAAAACATTGAAGTATATCATGTAGATGAAACTACTCAAATCGCAAATGACATTGAAAAAACTGCAGTTGATGATACAGTCACAATGACTACTAATCATTTTTCAACCTATGTAATCACTACAACTCAACCGGATGGTGTTGATATCACTGTCCAACATTATATAAAATATACAGATTCAAATAATCACCTTGTTGAAAAAGCACTATACAGAGACTCTAAGATTCATCTGAATAAGAATCAAGTAATCACAGATCTTAGTTCTCTGCAAAACTATACTTCACAAGAGGTTATTAAGATAGAGGCTGATGGTTCAAAAGGAGAACAAATATCTAATGACCAAGTAATTATTGCTGACCAAACATATAGAGTGTATTACACACCTACAACAGCTACTTCTAACGAAGCTGTACAAATGTTTGACTATCAGGTAAAAGGTGAAAAAAATACTAGTATTAATGCTGAAAAAAATTATGATCCACGCTCTACAAAGACCACCCGTTTTGCAAGTGGACTTGCCAATAACCAGTATTCTGGAAATGGTTATGATACAACAATAGAAATTAATAATCAAAATTTTCACATTAATACTTGGGATACAAACTCTGAAAATACTCAAGTTAACCAGTATAACAACACTGCATTTGGTTCCTCCAATGCCATGACTGGCATAGTGAAAGGTGTTAATTTTAAGACCGGTGAACTTAAAATGGGACTTAATTCAGCCGGGGAGCAATTGTATGAACCGGGATTTTTTACGACGAATGAAAAAAGTGGCAAACATGTTTTAGATGGTTACAAACTTAATTTTTCACGTACAGGTGATACCTATACTTTAACAGGTGTAAACAAGCCGAACGGAGAACCTGCTTTACGTGATTATAATTCAAACGATGGTTCTAATTTCTTTCCTCTTGATTCAATACACGACCTCTATAAAGATAACGCAAATAACCCTAAATGGCGTAATTGCTTTTTTGGTATGCGTTATGACATCGAATTTACGATCGGTGATTATCTTGGTGATTTGAATTATTCTTTTACCGGTGATGATGATCTTTGGGCTATTTTAGATGCAAAAGAAGATGGTGGCCAAGTCGTAATCGATCTTGGTGGTATCCATTCTGCTTTATCTAAAGAAGTAGATTTATGGAAGATCCTTTTAAAGAAAGATAATGATGAGAATTGTACTGAAAAAGAGAAACGAGAATATAAAGATAAGGATAAGAAGCATACATTAACAATCCTTTATATGGAACGCGGTGCTTATGAGTCTAACTGTAAAATGAACTTTACTCTTCCTAATAGCCGCATTGTAACACCTAGTACTATTCCAACAGCTGATCTTACTCTAAAAAAAGTAAATACTTCTGATAAAGGTATTGAAAACACTACTTTTAAGCTTGTAAATGATGAAGATCCAGAAGATATGAAAACAGCTACATCTAATACAGATGGAAATATTACTTTTGAAGAATTAAGAGAAGGAACCTATACCTTATCAGAAGAATCTGTTCCTAAGCCATATGTAAGAGAAACTTCTACCTGGAAAGTAAAAGTAACAAAACCAGAAGGAACTGCTCTTACTGCAGTATTATATGATACTACCGGGGAAACTGCTAAAGAGAAAAATACTGATGGTACATATCATATTGTAAATCTTACCCAAGGAGAGCATACTCAGCAGTTAATGGAATATAATAAAACTGCTCATGTAACAGATTGGGATGCTAGAAAATATGACATTGATATTACTGCTTCTTCAAAAATAACGAGCCAAACCACTCAGGAAACCGGTGGTGAAGCAAATGTTATGTTAGTATTGGATGCATCTGGTTCGATGGACGAAACATTGTCAAGTCATACCTATACACTTTTTGGAACAAATACAGCTGCTACAAGAGATAAAATGACTTGGTACAATACTTATTATTTAAAAATAAATGATGAGTATATTAAAATTAATTATAGTTGGGGAAACAGGAATTGGTATGCTAATAATATGCGCTTAGACCAAAACTATCCAGACTATGAAATTTATACCAGAACTACTATTAATACTACCCGAATGGATGCCTTAAAGGCAGCTGCTATTCAATTTATTAATAATACTGCTGAAAAATCACCAAATAGTAAAATTGGTATTTCTGTATTTAGTTCAAATGGGTATGACAAGGAATCTGGTAAATATAAAGGTTGTAACGGTAAAAGCCAAGATTTGTTGCAAGTAGGAATCCCGAACAATACAACCAAATTAACCTCATTTATAAATAACTTATATACAGGTGGAGGTACAGATCCTCAAATAGGACTTAACGATGCAAAAGAAAAATTAGAATCAGTAAAAACTGATAATTTACCTCAATATGTAATTCTTTTTACAGATGGTGCTCCTACCGGAAACAGAACTGATAATAACTGGGATTCAAACGCAAAAAGTAATTCTGAAATGGCAGCCTCTAATTTAAAAAACAATGGTGTAACTGTATATACCATAGGCTTTGCATTAGACAGCCGTGCTCAAACCTACTTAGCTGGTGGTACATATAACGGTGAAACGTATCCTGGAATTGCCTCTCCTGGATGTGCAAAAACTGCAGATACCGCAGATAGTTTGCTTGATATCTTTAATAAGATTTCTGAAACAATAACCAATAGCCTTGAAATCCACAATGCCACGATAGTCGATGCGATTGATCCTAGATTTGTAATTTTGGATGATAAAGGTAATCAAATTACACCTGAATATTTGGACAAAAAACCTAATAAACAGGTAACATTGGAAAATGGTGGCACTGTTTACTATGAAAATGGAATTCAATACATCAAATGGACGAAACAAACTCTTCCAAAACACAGTGAAAATAAACAGTGGAAACAAACTATTCACGTTCAGGCACAGACAGATTACATCGGTGGAAATAATGTACCAACTAATATTTCACCTGATTCCAAAATCACCACTACTGAATTTGGAGATACCCCTCTTCCGCAGCCTAAGGTAAACGTAAAAGCAGAACTAACATTAAATGACAAAGAGATTACTATTTACAAAGGTGATGATGTTCCTACTGCTGATACAGTATTAGCTGATATGGTTCAGAATTATACCAAGAACACCACAAGCTATGGTATATCAAAAGATAGCTTTACAGTTCAATGGTACTCTAGTGAACAGCTTGAAGAAAATAAAAAAATAGATACTGCGGTAATCGGTACAAAAGTTGAAAATGATACAACGTATTATCTGACTGTAACTTATAATGCCGGAGCTCCATCACCTGAAAGTAATACCAACACAACTATTACAAACGCTGATGGATTGTCAGAGCCAAAATATGCAGGTAACGAGACGACGTATCAAGTAGTTGCAGCCGGTGACCAAAACAGAGGATATGGTATTTACACTATTCATGTAATCTCTGGAACAATTAAGATTACAAAGAATTTGACAGACCCTGCAAAAGAAGATCAAACTTTCAATTTTGAAGTAAAATGTGGAGATACCGTAATTACAGTTCCAATAACAGTTAAAAAAGGTAGCGATACTGCAACCATTACAGATACCAACGTTCTTAAAACGCTTACTACTCTTCCGAGAGGTACCTATACAGTTACTGAGAAAGAGGATAGCAACACAGGATATATCTTGAACGGCTCAGCAGTTAATGAGAACACAAATTGCGAAAATAGTTCAAAGAATAACTCAGTAACGTTTGTATTAGGAAACAGTAAAGACAAAAAAGAAAATGTAATCAAGGACTATACATATGATCCTTCCTCAGGTGGAACTCGTGGATATGTAACTTTTACAAATGAAAAAGTAATTAAAAACTGGGATATTGTAAAAGTAAGTACAAGTAGTAAAGACGTAAAACTTCAAGGTGCAGAATTTACATTAACTGATTCAAAAAATACAACATATATTGGAACATCTGATGGCAATGGTAAAATCACATGGAAAGATGCTAATTCTGAATCAGTTTCTAAGTTACCAGGCGGTACCTACACATTTAAAGAAACAAAAGCACCTGTAGGATATGCTGTAAACCCAGAAACCTGGACCATAAAGATTTCATCTACTAATGGATATTTAAAATCTATTACAAAAGCAGATGGTACAGAAATTATAGGTACAAAAACAGATTCAATCGTTCATTACTATTTTGAAGATGAAGCTGTATACGCCCTCCCACATTCTGGAGGCACCGGAATTTACTTGTATATGATTGGCGGCATGTTACTTATGTTTGCAGCCGTATGGATCTTATATAAAAACAAATGCAAGGAGGTGCTGGGAAAATAATTGTAAGAATTAATTTTTCAGTGGCTTCTTGCCACACAAAAACGTTATTATCCCATATGAGGGGACAATAAAAAATGGGCAAAGCCCTTAAAAGAAAAGGAGACAAAATATGAAAAAGATGAGAAAAATCTTTGCAGTGTTATTAACACTGGCTATGGTGCTCGGAATGAGTATGACATCGTTTGCAGCGGATGCAAAAGCAAAAATTACACTTAAAAACTTTGACAAAGCTAATAAAGTTGAATACATGCAGATTATCCAGAAAGATGAAACAAAAACTTCTGGTTGGGCATTTACTAATGGTGCAGGAGCATGCTTTACAGCAGCATTCGGACTTAAAGATTCAGATGATGCACAGCAGCAGGTTATCTGGGGATTAATTAAGTACAATGATAATAATGTTAAATTACCAACAGGTGTAACTGCAGAAACTGCTACAGCAGCAAAAATTGACTTAGCATTAAGTAAAGTTGCAGCACTTACTGGTTTCACAGCATCAACAGATAAAACAGAAATCGAAGTAAGCGCAGCTGGTATTTATGCAATCAAAGCAGAAGAAACAGGATTTACTTATAAAACAGCAACAGCATATGTAGGATTTGGAGAACCATATCCAGCATTAACAAATGCAGAAGTAACAGCTAAAAAATCTCCAACAACTGTGGACAAAACAGTAGCTGATGACGATCATGTAGTAGCAATCGGAGATATCGTAACTTATACAATCGAAGCATATGTACCATTTCTTGATGCAGCTAATACTGAAAACAGAACATTTACAATTACTGATAAAATTAAAGGTGCTGAATATTATTTAGCAGGTCCAAATGCAGTTAATAGTGTAACTATGGAAGGCAAAGATGGGCAAGTTGGAAAAATCGTAGTAAATGAAGATGGTAAAGGATTTACCGTTAATTTAAACACTTTAGTTGCTGATACAGACAATCCGAACGCTGGAAAGAAAATCACAGTTACCTATACTGCAAAAGTAACCAAAACAACAGTAGAAAACAAAGCTGGTAGTCATGCAGCTGGTGTAGACTACGGTGCTGATAATGTCCCAGTTAAGTTATTTACTGGAGAACTTGTTTTACTGAAATATGGTGATGGCAATGTAAATAATGCTTTAGCAAACGCTGAATTCGTATTGTATAAAGATGGCGAAGAAGTGCCATTAACATTCACAAAGCAGGAGAATGGAAAATATAAATATGCTCCGGATGCAGAAGATGCTACAGCAACACTTGTAACAGATGAAAACGGTATGATTGATGTAGAAGGTTTAGATGTTGGTTCTTATCATTTCGAAGAAACTAAAGCACCAGAAGGATATTCTATCAATACAGATGGTAAAACTCTTACACTTACTGTAAATGGAGATGTTGCTACAGCTAAATTATATAATGAAGGTCAGTTAAATGATACAAAACTTTCCGCTCTTCCATCAACCGGTGGTATCGGTACAACAATCTTCACAATCGCTGGATGCCTCATCATGATCGCAGCAGCTGGTCTGTTCTTCGCAAGCCGCAAGAAATCAGACAACAAATAATTGCAATAATTATTTATAACCAGATATTGAATCCGGGGCAGGCCGCCCCGGATTCATAAAAAATAATACAACAGCAAGGAGAGTTCGGATGAAACGCAAAGCAAACAAACTTATTATTGGCATCATATTTTTAGCCGGGTTGTCCTTACTGCTGTATCCATTCGTTGCAAACCAGTGGAATAACTACAGGCAGAAGCAACTGATCAGCAGTTATGAACAAACTGTATCCGAAAAGGATGCAGCACATGAGATTGATTATGACGCAGAACTGCAGAAAGCAGAAGCTTACAACGAAGCATTACTTCCAAGTATCCTTCCTGATTCATTTGCAGTAGCCGCAGCCAGTGACAAAGAAGACCAGTCCTACATGGATGCTCTGAATATTGCCGGTGATGAGATGATGGGAATCGTGGAAATCCCGAAGATTGACGTCAAGCTTCCGATCTACCACACCACCGACGAAGATGTTCTCAAACAGGCAGCCGGACATCTGGAAGGAAGCTCTCTTCCAATCGGCGGTAAAAGTACACACGCCGTTATCTCCGCACACCGTGGACTTCCGAGTGCGTCTCTTTTTACCGATCTGGATCAGCTGGAAGAAGGCGATCATTTTCTGATCCATGTATTAAACGAAACATTATGTTATGAAGTCGACAAGATTTCCGTGGTCAAACCGGAGGAAACTTCCTCTCTTGCAGTAGAAGAAGGAAAAGATCTTGTAACACTTCTTACCTGTACTCCATACGGAGTCAATACCGAGCGGCTTTTGGTCCGTGGTCACAGAGTACCTTATGTGGAACAGGAAGTTGCCGATGAGAAGACACCGCTCAGCGGAATTAGTCTTCATACAAATTATCTTTTATGGGTAATTATTGGTCTTGTAATTACCACAATCTTCATCCTTGTGTTATACTTAAAGGAGAAGAAGCTTCAAAAGAAGAAAAATGAGACCTCTTAAAAAGAGAATAAGAACGAGAAAGGGAATATGCCTATGAAAAGAAAAATCTCAACCTTCCTTTTCGGTCTGTTATTCTTGATAGGATTTGGAATTCTGATCTATCCGATGGTATCCAACCAGTGGAACACCTACAGACAGAATCAGCTGATCAGCAGCTATGACAATACAATACAGGACATGGAACCGGAGGACTTCACCTCTGAGTGGGAAAAGGCAAAAGCTTTCAATGATACCATTCAGCAGAACAACCTCTACGGAGATGTATTTGGTGAAGATGAAAATGACATCAAAGACACCGAATACTGGAAGATCCTGAACGTTGCAGATGACGGAGTAATGGGATATCTTTCCATTCCGAAGATCAACATCAAGCTAGCCATTTACCATGGTACCGGTGACAAGGATCTGCAGACCGGTGTCGGACATCTGAACGGCACAAAGCTTCCGATCGGAGGTGAGAGTACCCACAGTGTTCTCGCAGCACACCGTGGACTTCCAAGCGCAAAGCTTTTTACCGATATCGATCAGCTCAAAGTTGGCGATAAATTTTACATCCATGTACTAGACGAAGTCCTTGCCTACAAGGTAGACCAGATTTTTCCGATGGTAGACAAAGACGATCATGAAACACTGGAGAAAGCACTCCAGATTGAAGAAGGAAAAGACCAGGTAACTTTATTTACCTGTACACCATATGGAGTCAACTCCCATCGTCTTCTCGTAAGAGGAACCAGAGTTCCATATAACGGCGAAGAGGATGCTACCGAATCAGTTACAGATTCTATGGTAAAAGCCATTCAGAATTATTATATGCTTTATTTAATTTTAGGACTTTCAATCACGATTCTTGTGATCATTCTCTTGCGATTCCTTTCCAAGAGAAAAGCTCACAAAGAATAACCAAGATTTTTAAGGAGGACATGAGGCGATGATGAATAAACGATTAAAACAGGGAAGTACTTTTCTCTTAGCTGTCGCTCTTACATTTCCACTGCTCACTCTTCCGGGTGCGAAAGCCGCAAGCGCGATCGATACCGATGCAGAGTGTTCCATCGAATTTGACATTGGGGGAAGCAGTGAACTTCTAAATGACGGCGTTACTGTTCAGGTCAATCTGTACAAAGTTGCTTCGGTTGATGAATCCGGCAACTATACCGCAACCGGTGCATTTTCAAAACTGGATCTTTCATCCGTAAGTGCTGATAACTTGGATACTGCAGCTGCTACCTGGAAAGAACGTGCCAATAAAGCAAAGGAGAAGCTGACAGATTCTGATGGAAATACAGTTGTTGAACCAACCGAAACCGTTACACTGCAGAATGGAAGAGGCTACAAAGATAAATTGGAGACAGGACTTTACCTTGTAGATACACCAAAAGTGATTACAACCAATTATACTTATACCTTTACACCTTACCTTGTATCACTTCCGACCAATAATTACTACAGTGGTAACGGTGCAAGTGATGACTGGATCTACGATCTGACCAAAGAATACAACAGTGCAGTTGGTCTGAAACCGGAACAGCACGTAAGATACGGTGATCTGGTGATCAACAAAGAACTGGTAGATCACAATGCTACCTTCGGAGACGAGGCAACCTTCGTATTCCAGATCGATATCACAACACTGGATAAGAAAAAAGAAACCAGAATCGAAGAACTTACATTTAGCGCAGCAGGTAAGAATTCTGTAACGATCACGAAGATTCCTGCCGGCTCTGAAGTAGTTGTAAATGAAATCTATAGCGGTGCTAGTTACCAACTCACTTCTGACAGAAATCAGATTAATCAGACTGTAAAAATCATTGCTACTGACGAAAAAGAAGCTGATAAAGCAGGAGCGGCTGTAGAAGTTTCATTTACTAATGAACACAACGGACGTACCAATGGCGGTTACGGTGTAAGAAATAATTTCAAGCTGGACAAAAATAATCAGTATCAGTACACCCAACCGGCAGCAAAAAACTAGAAAGGGGGAATCGGAATGAGAAAGTTACATAAAAAACCACTTATCATGGCAGCAGCAACACTTGCTCTTACCGGAACCCTGGCAGTTGGAAGTGCGATGGCGTATTTTACAACCTATTCGACAGCCGGTGGCGGTGTGAAAATGAATATGGGATTTACCAAAACAGTTCCAGATGAACAAATCAAATCAGATGGAAAACACGTTACAATCTCCAACACTGGTAAATATGACTGCTTCGTAAGAGTCAAGGCATTTGCTCCAGTATCTCTTGGATACAAAGCAGATAAAAACTGGTCAAAAGGAGCAGATGATTACTGGTATTACAGTGACATACTTCCAGCTGGTCAGACAACGGATCCAGAACTCGTGATTTCTTATGAGTTTCCATCAGGCGATGACAAACCAGAAGAATTCAACGTCATAGTTATCCAGGAATGCACCCCGGTTCTTTACAAGGAAGATGGTACACCATACGCCGACTGGAACCACGTAATCAAAGACGACAGCACACAGACGACAGAGTAGGAGGTAATGAGAATGAAAAAGAAAAAGAAATCATTTCCAAAAAAACCTGCCCTGGTTCTGACAGCCGCAGCACTCCTGCTGGTTGGAAGCACTGTCGGCAGTACACGCGCCGCACTCACTTACTACAGTGAGAATTATTCCGCACAGATGAATATGCAGAGTATCGGCGTATCTCTTCTGGAAAATGACAAAGTAGTCAGCAGCCGGGATTATGTATCGAACAATGAATGGAAGGGAACCTCAGAGGGTACACTTCTCACAAACCTTCTTGGAAAGGATGAGACATTTACACCCGGCAAAAAATATAACGAAGCAATCAGCGTCAAAAACAGCGGTACGATCGACACCTTTGTACGTGTGATCATCACAAAGAGCTGGCAGGACGAAGAAGGCAATAAGAATACCACTCTTTCCCCGGATCTGATCGAACTGAATTTCCTGACAGACAATGGATGGCAAATTGCAAAAGATCAGTCCACCACAGAACGTACCGTTCTTTATTACACAAAGGCAGTCGCAGCAGGAGATTCGACACCGGCATTATCTGATACCATTCGGATTAAGCCGTCGATTGCAAAGGATGTTACAAAGCATGTAGATGGCAACACTATTACTTATACTTACAAGTACAATGGCTACACCTTCCACATTGACGCAGAGGTGGATGCAGTTCAGACACACAACGCAAAGGACGCGATCAAGAGTGCCTGGGGCGTGGACGTGAATGTATCAGACGACGAAACAACAATGAGCTTACAGTAGGGAGGTACAGAGTATGAAAAAGAAAATTTTGTGCCTCGCCATGACAGTGATAATGGCAGCAGGGGTACACACAACTGCATTTGCAAAGGATTCTCAGGGAGCCGACAGATGGCAGGTTAATTTCACCGGCGGCAAGATGGAAAGTAATTTTAAAAGCTCCGATGTTACTGACGAGCTAGCAAATATCCAGCCGGGTGACAGCATCGAACTCAAGGTTCAGCTTAAGAACTCCGACAGTACGGATACCGACTGGTACATGACCAATGAAGTGATCCAGACGCTGGAGGATGCACAGTCTTCCGCAGAAGGTGGTGCTTATGAATACAAGCTGACATATGTTGGAAGTAATAATGCCGAAAAGGTACTCTATGACAGTACAACTGTCGGAGGGGAAGGCGCTTCCAAAGCAGGAGAAGGTCTGAAGCAGATCGATAGCTCAACCCAGGAATATTTCTACCTCGGAAGACTTGCTTCCCATAATACCGGAACGGTACACCTTACCATCGGTGTTGAAGGTGAGACACAGGGCAACGGTTATCAGCTCACACTCGCAAAGCTCCGCATGAACTTTGCAGTAGAAAAGGTTTCAGCCGGCAAAACCATCACCAAGAATAAGATTGTTAAGACAACCAAGACCGTTAAAACCGGTGATACCGCAAGAGTTCTTCTCTTCTGTGTGCTTGCACTCATCAGTGGACTGATCCTTCTTGCATATGGTATCTACACACTCAATAAGAACACAAAAAGACGCAGACAGAAAGGAGAGTAAGCAGATGAAAAAATGGAAAAGATTACTGGTTTCTCTTCTGACTGTATCCATGACACTCGGTGCATCCACAATGAGCGTTATGGCAGATGATACTACACCGTATACCTACAAGGTAACATTATCCGCAGGTAACAAAGGAACAATTAACGGACAGAACAAGATCGAGCAGACAAACATTGCTTCCGGTTCTACCGTTACTTTCAATCTGAATGACATCCAGGTAACAGACGACAAGTATTATGTCAAAGGAATCCGTCTCAGCGGACGTGACAATAACGAAACACTTGCGGCTCCTTCCTTTACCGTTGATAAAGATGCCGACTATGTAGTCGCTTACGGAATCAAAGGCAACATGGTTGCCTATACCGTAAATTATCAGGATGCATCCGGTAATTCACTGGCAGAGAGCCAGACCTTCTACGGAAACGTCGGCGACAAGCCGGTCGTTGCTTACCGTTACGTTGAAAATTATATTCCAGATGCTCTTGCACTTACGAAGACTTTGAGTGATAATGAATCTGAGAATGTATTTACGTTTACCTACACACCGGGAGCTACAGACCGTATCGTTGAGACAACAACTACCGTCACAACAACAGTTCCTGGAACCGCAACTCCTGCCGGTGCAGCAGGTACAACCGGAGCTGCCGGTACAACAGGTGCAGCCGCCGGTACTGGTACAGGTACTACAGCGGGTGGTACTGCAGCAGGTGGCACTACAGCAGGTGGCACTACAGCGGGTGGTACTACAACAGGCGGTACTGCCGGTGGTACAACGAATGCAGACAATTCTCAGGATACGACAGACGATACGACCACCGCACCGGATGAACAGACACCAAAGTCTCTGGTAGATCTGGATGATGAAGACACTCCAAAAGGAAATATCGATGCGAAAGACAAGACGAGCAAAACTCCGATCGCAGCAGGAATCGCTATTATCGTTGTTGCAGTAGCAGCTCTCGCAGGACTGATCGTATTCTTGAAAAAACGTGCAAAATAAAAAAGCGCGGCACTAAAGGAGAAGTCTTTTTTGAAGAGAACGAAGAAAAAGAAAAGCCCAGTGGCTGCATTTTGCAGTGCACTGGGCACTGTTTTACTGACAGTACTGATTCTTGCCTGTATTCCGCTGACGCTTCCGAAAGCTTTTGGTTTTCAGATGTACACCGTGATCAGTGGGAGCATGGAACCGGCGATCCCGACGGGAAGCCTGGTCTATGTCCGGTATGAAGAACCAGACACGATCGTCAAAGATGATGTCATTGCTTTTTACAGCAACAATGCAGACGGCTCGATCATCACCCACCGTGTAGTATCCAACAGCCCGGCGATGGGACAGTTTATCACAAAAGGGGATGCCAATAAGGAAAAAGATATGAATCCGATCCCTTACAACAACTACATCGGAAAAGTAAAGCTTTCTGTTCCGGTTGTTGGCGGTATCGCACAGACTGCAACCGGCACTGCTGGAAAGATTGCCGCTGCATCTATGATCGGTCTTGCTGTGATTCTTGAAATCGTTGCTGCCATGCTTGACAGACGCGATGACGAAGACGAATAAGAGAGAACGTTTTTCATTTTAGCTTGCTAAAGTGTGAAACATTTGCTAAAATAATATCAGATTGTATTGTCAGAAGAAGATGGGGGAATTTCGCAATTCTCCCATTTGTCATATATTGAAAAGAATGGAGAGGTGAATGGATTGTTATCCAACCAGATTTTACAGAGAACAATCAATGAAATAGGGGATATCATCGAGTGTAACTGTTCCATCTGGAACACAGACGGAGTGATGCTTGCAGCTGTAGGTAAGGAGAAACCTTCAGTGAAAAAAGCAGTTTGCTCATTTTTAAAAGAGCTGGAGGTTACCGGCGTATCGGAGGAGCACCTGGATGAATGCTATGGTCTGTTTCCGGTTTATGATGATGATGAACTGACTTATATTTTCGTGATCGAGCACAACAATGAGATTGATGTGCATACCAGCGGACGCTTAAGTGTCTGCCAGCTGGAGAGCCTTTTAAGATCCGGAAGCGAACGTCTTGACCGTAACCGTTTTATCCAGAACCTGCTCCTGGATAACCTGCTTCTCGTAGATATCTACAACCAGGCGAAAAAGCTTGGTATCACAGTGGAGCAGCGCAGAGTCGTCTATCTGATCGAACCGAAGAATCCAGATGACACGATCGTCCTGGATATGATCCGTGGGATTTATTCCTCGGGAACCGGTGATTTTGTTACTGCCGTAGATGAGGGACATATTATTCTGATCAAGTCCCTTGACAGTACGGATGATTATGATACGATCCGTTCGACTGCCGATATGCTGGTGAATGCGATCAACACCGAAGCTATGGTCAATGTCCGGCTTTCCTTCGGAACCATCATTCCCGAACTCAAAGAGGTCTCACAGTCTTACAAAGAAGCAGGCATGGCTCTGGATGTGGGACGTATCTTCTATCCGGAACGCAATATTTTATCCTACCGCGAACTCGGTATCGGACGGCTGATCCACCAGCTTCCCGTTTCCTTATGCGAGATGTTCCTGGAAGAAGTATTTGCCGGAAATACCGTTGATCAGTTTGACGAAGAAACCTTATCCACAGTTGATAAATTTTTTGAAAACAGCCTGAATATTTCGGAGACAGCGAGACAGCTTTTCGTCCACCGGAATACGCTCGTCTACCGGCTGGAGAAGATCCAGAAGCAGACCGGGCTGGATGTCAGAGTCTTTGAGGACGCCCTGACATTTAAGATTGCTCTGATGGTCGCAGACCACATGAAATTCATAGAAAACAGAAAATAGGAGGACATGATATGGTGAAATTATACGAAGGCGGTGCCTATCTTTTACACGGTACTGAGGTAATTGCAGATGCACCCGATGCACTTGCTGCCGTAAAAAGCAAGACAGGTATTGAGACAACAAAAGAAGCTGCTGCAAAAGAAACAATGGCTTATGGGATCTTAAGTGCGCATAATACTTCCGGTAATATGCAGCAGCTTCAGATCAAATTTGACAAGCTGACTTCGCACGACATTACCTTTGTCGGAATCATCCAGACTGCAAGAGCATCCGGACTGGAGAAATTCCCGATCCCTTATGTTCTGACCAACTGCCATAACTCTCTGTGTGCAGTCGGCGGTACGATCAATGAAGATGACCACATGTTTGGACTGACCTGTGCGAAGAAGTACGGCGGTGTCTATGTTCCGCCTCATCAGGCCGTTATCCACCAGTTTGCCCGTGAAATGCTCGCAGGCGGCGGCAAGATGATCCTTGGTTCTGACAGCCACACCCGTTATGGTGCACTCGGTACCATGGCAATGGGAGAGGGCGGACCGGAACTTGTAAAACAGCTTCTGAACAAGACTTATGATATCAAGATGCCGGGCGTTGTCGGAATCTATCTGGACGGCGAACCGGTGAAAGGTGTCGGACCGCAGGACGTTGCCCTTGCGATCATCGGCGCAACCTTCGGCAATGGCTATGTCAATAACAAGGTCATGGAATTTGTCGGACCTGGCGTTGGCAAATTAAGTGCAGACTTCCGTATCGGAATCGATGTTATGACAACAGAGACAACCTGCCTCTCTTCTATCTGGAGAACCGATGACAAGATCAAAGAGTTCTACGATATCCACGGAAGAAGTGATGACTTCAGGGAACTGAATCCTGGCGCAGTCGCTTACTATGACGGTCTTGTATACGTGAACTTGAGCGAGATCAAGCCTATGATCGCCATGCCGTTCCATCCGTCCAATGTCTACACCATCGAGGATGTCAATGCCAACCTTGCAGATGTTCTCCACGATGTAGAGCAGCGCGCGCTGGTAAGCCTGGACGGTGCTGTGGATTACTCTCTTCAGGACAAGATCGTAAATGGTAAGCTTTATGTCGATCAGGGTATCATCGCAGGCTGTGCCGGTGGCGGTTTTGAAAATATCTGTGCTGCCGCAGACATCATCCGTGGCAAATACATCGGATCAGATGAATTTACCTTCAGTGTTTACCCGGCAAGTACACCGATCTACATGGAGCTTGTGAAAAATGGTGCGGTTGCTGACCTGATGGAAGCCGGTACGATCGTGAAGCCAGCCTTCTGCGGACCGTGCTTCGGTGCAGGGGACACTCCGGCAAACAATGCATTTTCCATCCGTCATTCTACCCGTAACTTCCCGAACCGTGAAGGAAGCAAGCTGCAAAGTGGACAGATCGCATCTGTTGCCCTTATGGATGCACGTTCCATTGCCGCAACTGCTGCGAACAAAGGTTTCCTTACTCCGGCAACAGATTTTGATATTGAATACAAGAACCCGACCTACCACTTTGATTCCAGAATTTACGCCAACCGTGTATTTGACAGCCACGGCGTTGCTGATCCTTCGGTTGAGATCAAATTCGGACCGAACATCAAAGACTGGCCGGCAATGAGCGCTCTTCCTGAGAATCTGATCCTGAAGGTCGTATCTGAGATCCACGATCCGGTTACAACGACAGACGAACTGATCCCGTCCGGCGAGACTTCTTCTTATCGTTCCAACCCGCTTGGACTTGCTGAATTTGCACTTTCCAGAAAGGATCCTGCCTATGTAGGACGCGCGAAAGAGGTCCAGAAAGCCCAGAAAGCGATTGAAGCAGGTACTTGTCCACTGGATGTACTGGATGAATTAAAACCGGTGATGGCAGCAATCCAGAAGTCTTATCCGGAAGTCGGCAAAGGAAATATCGGTGTCGGAAGTACCATTTTCGCGGTCAAACCTGGTGATGGTTCTGCCCGTGAGCAGGCTGCTTCCTGCCAGAAGGTTCTCGGCGGCTGGGCGAATATCGCGAATGAGTACGCAACCAAACGTTACCGCTCGAACCTGATCAACTGGGGCATGCTTCCGTTTATTACCGAAGAGGAACACACAAAGCTTTCTTTCAGGAACGGTGACTATCTCTTCGTGCCGGATATCCGCAAAGCAGTAGAAGATAAAGCTTCCACGATCAAGGCTTATGTCGTAGGCGATGATCTGAAGGAGATCGATCTGAAGCTCGGTGATCTGACGGATGCAGAACGTGAGATCATCCTCAAAGGATGTCTGATCAATTATTACAGAGGTTAATTTTTCTCAGACAATGATATGATTTAAAAGGGACGGAAATTTTTCTGTCCCTTTTTGCAACACTTCCGACTTTTTTATACTCTTATATACAAAGAACCTGTTATGAGAGGAGGGACCTTATGATCGATGCAATTGCATTTAAAGAATTATATAAGACGGTTTATCAGGATCTATATCGTTTTGCGCTCTGCATGATGCATCATCCGCAGGATGCAGAAGACGCCGTCAGTGAAGCCGTTCTTTCCGCCTATGAGAACATACATAAATTACGCAAAGAAGAAGCATTCCGTTCCTGGATCTTTCAGATTCTGGCAAATGTGTGCCGCCGGAAGTTAAAGAGCCGTGAACGGACCGAGACCGAGCTGAAAGAAGATCATGCTTCTGCCACATACTGTGACGGACTCCGCACAGATGTGGAACGTGCTTTTCTTATTCTCGATGAAGACGATCAGCTGATCATCGGCTTATCCGTCTATGGCGGGTACAACAGGAAAGAGATTGGGAAAATGCTAAGGCTGAACCCGAATACAGTCCGCTCCCGCAGAAAACGTGCCCTCGAAAAGATGAGCTGGCTTCTGAAAGAGTAGGATAAAAGAGTAATAGGAGGTGTTTCATATGACAGATCACGAAAAAGAAATACTGGATAAAATAAAACAATCTACGGAAAAAACTCCTGTTCCGGAAAGCCTTGCACCGGATCAGATTATGAAAATGCTGGAAGAGCATAACAGCACTCAGGCTTCCGGACATATCCTGAAAAAGCATGGATTTTTCCGCGGCCACCGGATGCGCGGAGGACTTATTGCTGCCGCACTGGTACTGGTTGTCGGCATTGGTGCCCACATCCGCCAGCAGAATCTTTCTTCAGACTCAGCCACTTTTTCCACAAAAGGCAGTTCTTCAATCGGTACATCCTCCGGTAAGCTTGCCTCTTCCGATACATTAGAGACGGCAACCGATTATGATGAAGTCTACACATACCTGCAATCTTATCAGGATGAGTTGGATTCTTCATCTGTTACCGGTTCAACCGACAGCGGAATTGTCATGTATTCAACTAAAACAGCTGACAGTGGTGCACGTACCGATAGTTCCAGCTCCTCTTCGGATTCTTCAACAGCCTCTGCACATGCTGTAGATACTTCATTTTCCGATACCAACGTCCGCACAGAGGGCGTCGGTGAAGCAGACATTGTAAAAACGGATGGAAGTTATCTTTATACACTGAAAGCAAACTCACAGGAAATTTCCATTGTAGATATCCGGTCTGATCAGATGAAGGTTGTTTCCGGTATTTCGCTGAATGAGAATTTTCAGGTATCCGAATTTTACCTGAGTGACCAGAAGCTTTTTGTCCTTGGCAACATGCAGAACACGCAGGTTGATTCTGACAGTAAAACCTTGTACCGCGGCAGCTGTACCCGTATCCAGACTTATGATCTGACAGATATCAACAATCCGAAATCCATCGGAACCGTGGATCAGAGTGGTTACTACCGCACTTCACGTTTTAAAGACGGATATCTGTATGTATTCAGCGACTATTATATTTACGATACGATCACCAAAAAAGATTATTCTTCCTATGTTCCGCTTGTTGGTGACAATCTTCTGAAGCAGTCGGATATCTATCTCCCGACGAACCATGCAGCAGACCAGTACCTTGTTGTCAGCTCCGTTTCCGCTTCCAGTCCGGATAAGGCAGCAGACCAGAAAGCAGTCATGTCTGAGAATGGCGAAGTCTATGTGAGTGAGAACAACATTTATATTTACGAGTATGCGAACAGCAGTATCCTCGCAGATAATCTTGCGGCAAAGAATCAGACGATCCTCCGCAAGCTGTCTTACAATAAAGGAAAACTTTCCGGCTCTGCACAGGGCAAAGTAAAAGGATATCTGAACGATTCCTTCAGCATTGATGAGTATGACAATACGTTGCGGCTGGTGACAACGGTTACGCATAATGTCGGAAGCTCTTCACAGTCCAATTCAGTCTATGTGCTGGATGCAGATTTGAAAACAATCGGTAAGATCGAGGATCTTGCCAAAAATGAACAGGTCTATTCTGCAAGATTTTTGGGCGATACCGGTTACTTTGTAACTTATGAACAGACAGATCCTTTATTCTCCGTAGACTTTTCCGATCCGGAGAATCCGAAGATCCTTGGCAAGCTGAAAATTCCCGGCTTTTCGGAATACCTGCATTTTTACAGTGATAACCTGCTTCTTGGCATCGGTATGGATACCGATGAAAATGGCATTACAAACGGGGTAAAGATCTCCATGTTTGATATCAGTGATCCTTCGGATGTGAAGGAAGTCAGCAAGTACACACTGGATCAGTACTATTACTCGGATGTTTTTTCTGACTACCGTGCAGCACTGGTTGATCCGGAAAAGAATCTGATCGGCTTTCCGCTTTCCGGATCTGCCAACCAGTATGTGATCCTTTCTTACGATAAAGATCAGGGCTTCCAGGTACAGATGCAGGAGGAAGTCAACGGTAATTCTTATCTTGGAACCCGCGGTGTGTATGCAAACGAAAAGTTCTATGTGATCAATGGAAATGCAATTGAAGCATACCGGATGGGAGATTATGTGAAGATAGATGATCTGCTGCTATAGTGCAGCTTTGCAGAAGAAACTGCCGCTCCGCATACTTTGTACACCATTCCACATCATTGTATACACCAAAATCGTATATAATCGAGTAGGCTGACTCCTACTCGATTCTTATACTTTGTACATCATCTCGCTTAACAGCTCGATGATGTACATTCGCCAAATGCAGATCCTTGTGCAAGCACAAATCTGCACTTGGCTCATCGTATACACAAAAACAGGTGCCCACTGGGATATATCACTAAGATATACTTACGTGGACACCTGTTTTATATTTTCATTTACCTGTTATTCTACACCGTTAAAGCAGTAGGTACATACCTGGCATGCATCAATCCCGATTGATTTGATCAGATCATCCAGTCTGTGATAACGAAGGGAAGTGAAATTCTGTCTCTTGCGGATTTCCTCCAGCATTGCTGCATACCGGTCACTGTTCGGATCCGCATATTCACTCAGTACATTGACATCATTGTCGCCTTCCCACTCACGGATGATCCTTCTTGTGATCAAATCCAGATCTGATTTGGAACGGGAGAAGTTCAAATATTTGCATCCGTACAAAAGCGGTGGACATGCCGGGCGGACATGCACTTCTTTTGCGCCACTCTGATACAGGAACTCTGTCGTCTCACGGAGCTGTGTGCCACGCACGATAGAATCATCGATCAGCAGCAGGCTCCTGTCTTCGATCAGACTATGTACCGGGATCAGTTTCATTCTGGCGATCAGATTACGCTGACTCTGTGTTGTCGGCATGAAGGATCTTGGCCAGGTCGGAGTATATTTGATAAATGGTCTTGCATACGGAATACCTGATTCATTTGCATAACCTATCGCATGAGCAATACCCGAATCCGGAACTCCTGCAACAATATCCACGTCGATCGAATGGTCATCTCTCTGTGCTAAAAGCTTTCCACAGTTGTAACGCATTTCTTCTACACCAACCCCTTCATAAGAAGAAGTAGGATATCCATAGTATACCCACAGGAACGAACAGATTCTCATCTTTTCACATGCAGGACTTACAGTCTCCACAGATTCCGGTGTCACGTAGACGATTTCTCCAGGTCCCAGCTCTTTGTAATCTGTGTATCCAAGGTTGATATATGCAAAGCTTTCAAAGGAAACGCAGTATGCATTCTCTTTCTTTCCGATCACAACCGGTGTACGTCCGAGAAGGTCTCTGGCTGCATAAATTCCATTCTCTGTCAGAAGCAGAAGTGTCATCGAGCCTTCAACTACTGACTGCACATAACGGATTCCCTCAACAAACGAATCCTTTTTACAGATCAATGCCGCAACCAGCTCTGTAGAATTGATCTGTCCATTGGTCATAGACTGAAAATGTGTATGTCCATTTTCATAAAGATTCCGAATCAGCTGATCCGCATTATTGATCTTACCTACTGTCGTAATTCCAAAGCACCCCAGATGCGACTGGATCAGAATTGGCTGTGGATCATAATCTGAAATACATCCAATTCCAATATTTCCCTTCATTGTATCAACATCTTTCTCAAATTTTGTACGGAACGGCGAATTTTCAATATTATGAATCGCTCTCTTCCAGCCATCACTTCCGTAAGTAGCCATACCTCCGCGGCGGGTTCCAAGATGCGAATGATAATCTGTTCCATAAAAAAGATCCAGATTACATGCTTCTTTTGATGCAACGCCAAAAAATCCTCCCATATCTGTAGGTCTCCTTTCTTTATCCCAATGCCATAGCCTGTATTTTTCATCTATTTTTTAGTGTATCATGCATTTATGGACGGAAACAATAGCAAAACCCCGAATATATTGCAAATGGCTATAACTATTTCTAATCGTATTTATAATTGTTTGAATTTTCTGATATATATATTACAATTTCAGTTCTTTCTAATTTTATTAAAATTATTTTAAAATTATATTGACAAATAAGTATTTGGGTGTTATTATTAAGTCAATCCAAAAGAAAAGAAGTTCCTGACGAGAAAGGGAATTTCAAAAAGATATTTTTTTAATCTGTTACATAGTTTCATATATACTCGCCAAGAGTATAAGATGAAGAACCAGATCAGAAAAGGGTAACAAGAATAATTGTTATTTGAAGGTTAGAAAGTTTTAAAAAAGCAACTATACATTTTGGTTATGAGCGTTTTGTAAGCGGAGTGTGTAGAGAACAATTTTTTAAATTGATAATTTATAATAATAAGAGAAAATTGATATCTGACTTCTGAACAGAAAAAGTATAAGAGAAAAAGAATATCCGGATAAAATTTTGGAACGAGAACGAAAGGAAGGAGGCTTTGACCGTTGGATATTTCATCATCTAAAACTCAATATGTTAATGGTATGGCAAATGTAAATTCCTGTGAGATGAGCCTTAACCATAGATTATAATCCGGTAAGAGAAAAGTTAATGATAAAAAAGGTCGGAGTAGTAGATAAACCGGAAGCGATTATAAGATATAAAAAGATTCAGCATTTGTTGACATATTGAAGTAAATACCACAGTAATTCAAGATCAGAAAATGTGTAAAGAAACATTCATTGATAAGTAAATTTAACAGTGACGAGAAAGCTGATAAATACCAAAATTGGATTACCTGATTATATAAAATAACGAACGATCAGAATTGATCAAAATCGATTCATATGATTTCATTTTTATAAATTTTATAAAATCTGAATATCATATGAAATGCTCAAAGAACTTACAGGAATAAGAATTACTTAATTCCTCCGATATAAAAATAAAAATTACAATTGAATATTCCGAGACAGCCATTCAAAAGATGGCTGTCTCCTTTTTTTCTGTTACCAGCTCCCAATTTGTGAATTTTTTGTAATATTTTTTTAACATTTCTGAAAAATATCAGCCGTAATTTTTGACATTGACAACGCTCTATGATACACTTAGTAAGTAAAATTATAAGACTTTTGTTTTCCGTTTCTGGTACAAAAGTCAGACTTACTGAGGAAAAGTAAAATAATTAATAATAATCATATGAGGTGAGAAACGTTGGATAAATATGAATATCGCGCAAAGACAGAGCAGATGCTTGCGTATGCCGAACAGAAGTCTTACCAGAAAGCGATGTCGATTGCAGATACGATCGACTGGCGTAAAGTAAAAAATACCGCCATGCTCTCTACCGTAAGCGAAATCTATGAAAATGCGGGGGAACTTGGTAAAGCACGTGATACCTTATTTATTGCGTATGATAAAGCACCTTCCAGCAGAAAGGTTGTATACCGCCTGGGAATTATTTCTCTGAAGCTGGGACATTTCGATGAAGCAGCTGATTGCTACGAAGAATTTGTCAAGCTTGCTCCGAAAGATCCAAACCAGTACATTCTCCGGTATAAGATCTTAAAAGCACAGAAAGCGCCAGTCAAAGAACAGATTGAAGCTCTTGAAGATTTCAAGCATTCTGAATACGTTGAAAAATGGGCATATGAACTTGCCAGATTATACGCTGAAGCCGGTATGACTTCCGAATGTCTTGATGAATGTGATGATCTGATTCTCTGGTTCAGCGAAGGTACTTATGTATACCAGGCAATGGAACTTAAAATGAAATACAAACCGCTGACTCCACTTCAGCAGGAAAAATACGATCATCGAAATGATGGTATCGGCCGTAAGGATTCTTCCAAGAGAAAACCTTCCTTCCGAAAATCCAAAGAACGTCCGGCACCGAATCCACGAATTGCAGACAAGGTCCGCAAAGATGTACATGTCACAGACAGTATTGATCTTCCGGATCTTCCAGAGCCAATGGCCCGGACACATGCTTCCGAACCAGAAGCTGAGTCACAGCCAAAAACCCGGATTCGAAGCACTTCCGATATTTCCACAACCATTTCCGGTGCTTCCCTTTCAGATGCCCTGAAAGCCGGTGTTGCCGTTGCAAGTGGTGCAGTTGCTCCTGAATCTGCTTCAGACGATTCACAGATGACCGGTAAGATGAAGATTGAAGAAATTCTTGCCAACTGGGAAGCAACCCAGCGTGAAAATGCAAAGATTCTTGAAAAGAGCCAGGAGGAAGCTGAGAAAGAAAAAGCCCTGCGCGAGAAGAAGAAAGAAGAAGAAGAGGAAGTTCTTGGAGCTACAAAACCAATCCTTTCTGATGATATCCGCAAACTGATGGAACAGCTTGAAAATGGTGAAGAGCCTGAAATCACCGATGAAGATGCTGAAGATTTCGTTGATGATGAAGAGGATGAAGCGCCTGAAAGCCCGGAAGATTCATCCAAAGAAGCTTCAGACACTGACGAGGAAGATCCGGAAGAAAATGATTTTGAAGAAATCGTTGACTCCGAAGAAGATGATGAATCGGATGCGGTTTACGATGAAGAAGCTGAATACGAGGATGAGGATGATTCCGAGTATGACGATGACGAGGAATACGAGGATGAAGACGAT
>ERZ791897.620-NODE-620-length-23911-cov-31.987005_pt1 | contig 23911 bp, 24 predicted proteins | sample MGYA00510152_ERZ791897 | MGnify/ENA primary metagenome ERZ791897 (study PRJEB30046, sample SAMN00792050) | human gut metagenome | study: EMG produced TPA metagenomics assembly of the A metagenome-wide association study of gut microbiota in type 2...
AGCTCTCATCTTTTTGGTAGAGCTTGTGTCCGCAAACGGGGCAAAACCTCCAGCCTATGCTAAATTCTGTCTGCTGTGTAGTAGTCGGTGCTTTACCGGCAAAGGGACGGTTCTTTAACTGAATCATATTCATTCTCCAAATCGCATGATGTCCAATGGATGGCAGTGGATGGGTTTGCCTTTTATAACCTGCATCTGCTGCAGTCTGATCCTGATCGCAGACCAAGAAACCCCAATCCGTTGAGCCATCTCCAGAATTTTTTCATAGTTAGGGTCAGATGCGGATTTGTACAGAATCCCATTTGGCAGAGTCAACGCTACACGTTCTATTTCGGCATTGATCAGAAATGTTGGCATCAGCAGCTCTGCTGCAAGGGTATCCGCCTGCCATTCTTCCCACGAGGGCTTTCCGTTTCTCTCCCGATAGGCAATGTGCCCACGGCACTTGACAGCTTTTCCGTAGTCGTTCGGAAACAGATCAGCCAAAATCTGATGTGCTGCTTCATGCGCTATTGTGAAATTCCGGCATCCAGTGCATCTGTCTGCCGCAAGAGCAGAATCGATTACGATATCCCTCGGCATAAATACTTCAACAAGCTTTGTTCCATCCTCAAGGGTTGCTGTGAAGCTACATCTCTGGAAAACCGTTAATCCAAGGATGTGACCATCGCTACACAGCGGCAACATCTTCAGGTTCAGTCCAAGAACAGAATTTGCAAACTGCCCTGGGTTAATAGGAGCGGGGTCATTTTTGCTTATTCCGAAGAGTGCATAGTACATTTCAATATATTTGCCTGCTATGCACGAAAGTTCTGCACGCGATAAGTACCTTGCCATTATGAAGCCCTACCTTCTGATGTGGCACAGTAGGCTTCCACGAACCACTTGCCCTTTTCAAGCCAAAGATTCCGCTTCTGACCGCAAATCAGGCAGGTGAAGCAGTGACCTTTTCCGCCTAGGCGTGATGTCCCGTGTTTGACTGCCAAGACACGATTAATTCCATAAGTGCGAGTCTTGTCATAGTTTATGGCAAGAGGACGGATCTTGCCGTCAGGAGTAAAACGAACATCCACTTCGACGTATCTTTTCTCACGGCGAAGGGTGTAATCACCACACATCAGAACCCCTCCTTTTACAGGTTTGTCAGAACACAGTGTGCATTACTTGCGAATCATATCGATCGTATATCTCACGAGCCAGCTTTGAAAACTTCATATATTGCTCATAGTGCGGCTCCACGATCACAAGATCCTGGCACTTCTGCTTTGCCTGCCAGATTGCCTCTCCCGTGGAAACGCCAAACGCCTTTGCTGCATAGTTCTTCGCAAGTACGATACCATGCCGTTCCTCCACAGAACCACACACTGCCACCGGCTTGTTCTTCAGTTCCGGGTTCAGCATACACTCAACAGAGGCATAGAAATTGTTCATATCACAGTGAAGAATCACTCTCTGCATCCCGTATTCCTCCTCTCCGTTTGTGAAAACATGAACAACTTTTCACGAACGCATTGACACACAGCATTTCTTGTGATACTATAATTACACGAATTGCATTTCATGCTTTCATCGTCATTATAGCAAGCACGGTTTTTCATGTCAATAGATTTTTAAGAAAAAGCGTTCGTGTTTGTCATCAAAAAAGAAAGAGGTATTCCTATGGTCTTCAAAGAAAGGTTGAAAGAAAAAAGAACAGAAGCCAATTTAACTCAGGTAGAACTTGCAGAGAAGGCCGGTGTAACCGCCCGCACAATTCAGAATTATGAACTTGGCAGCCGCAAGCCATCCAATATGGTTACGATGCAGAAGATTGCGGATGCGCTGAATACTACTACTGAGTACCTGCTGGGCAGCAGCGGCACCTATGTCGTAGAAGCTCACGAAAAAGGCGGCGCAAAAGCAGCGAAAGATATTGAAGAGCTGGTCAGTGAAGTGACCGGTATGTTCGCTGGCGGCGAATTAAGCGAAGATGCCATCGAAGGAGCTTATAAAGCTCTGACCGATGCCTACTGGATTGCCAAAGAGAACAATAAAAAATACGCCCCGAAAACGAGGCGTAAAAAATCCGATCAGTGATATTTATCGTACACACTTTTCGCTATACTGTAAACTGGAGGTGGTATGATGAATGCGGAACAGCTTTCACGGGTCGGTGAGAAACTGGTAAAACGTTGCGGTTCCAGAGACCCTTTTGAAATTGCAAGGCAGCTTGGTATCAATGTCATGCTTTGCGAAAATTTTGGTTCCCTGAAGGGAATGTACCGGGTGATTAAGCGAAATCGCTTTATTTTCCTGAATAACAGTCTGGATGAAAATATGCTGCGCATTGTGTGCGCACATGAATTAGGGCATGACCAGCTTCACCGGAATATGGCGAAAACCACCCCGATTCATGAGTTCATGCTCTACGATATGAAATCCAAACCAGAATATGAAGCCAACATCGTAGCAGCAGAAATCCTGATGGACAGCGATGAAGTCCTTCGCTACATCTATGAGTATGGATACACAGCTGAGCAGATCGCCAGTGCGATGTCCACCGACATCAATCTGGTTGCGCTGAAGGTGGCGCACCTGGCCACACTTGGATATAATCTGCACGCGCTGGAACATAAAAGCAACTTTTTGAAATAATGTACCTTCGAGGAGCCTGGACTGGCTCCTCTCTTTTTTGTTGCAAATTGTGCAGATGACGTCTGCACAATTATCAGCCTAACATCTGCATATGATAGAGATTCACTTTTTCCTCGAACGGCAGTCCCGGATTAATGCCGACTTCTTCCCACATCACACCGAACGGTGCGCCGCCATCTGTGTATCCAGCGATAAAGGCAAAACGATCATCGCAGTCCTCATACAGTTCTGCCAGACGTTCCCTCTCTTTCGCTTCCCGCTCCATTCTCCGCTGCCGAAGCCGCTGCTCTTCAGCCTGTTTTATCTGGTCGAGCTGTTCCTGTGTATAATTGACCCCCAGCTCCTGCAAATCTTTAGCGGCAGTCACAGCATCCACATGAAAGCGTTCCCGGTAATGCTTGTTCATCTTTTTCGGTGAACCGGTATAGGTGAGCAGCCACTGCTTGCCTTTTCGGAGGCGTGCTTCCTTTCGCTCAGCCTTCGTCAATTTCTTTTTCTTTGCCATTTGCGGAATCTCCCGGATTTTTTCCTGATGACTTTAAGTTGCGCTTTTTCGGTGCTGTCAGCTCATAGCTCAAAGAAAGCAGATCTTTGATAGCATCATCCAGTTCCGGCTTGCCAAGCTGAATACTGAGCCATTTTTCCTTGTTCATGTGATAGGCCAGAAAATAGCCTTTCTGCCCGCGAAGAGAGCCAATCAGTAGCAGATCGCTTTTCACATTAAGGACATCAACGATGCCTGCCTCCGGCAGTCCCAACTTATCAGCTGATACTTCCAGAACTACACCATACCATTTATTATTGTCGTTGTGCCGCAACACAGCATTCCAGTCATGCCTGGGATATTCCGGCTCTGTGCCGTACTGCTGGTGTATCCATGTAAATAATTCTTGTCGCGTCATTCCACATTGCAAGTGAAGTCAATCTATGTTGTACTTCCCACTGCATCCTCCATTTCCACAGAATTCGCAGCCATAAAAGCACGGTACGACGAGCAACAGGCAAAACATAATGCACATGAGTATATGTACCCTGTGCGAAAAATCATCTGTAAGGGCTGCGGAAAAACGTTTTATACAATTGTCAAATCGAAAAAATATTGTGACTACTACACGTGCGGAAAACTTGGCAACTGGAAACGCCAGCGACAGAAGCGGCTTGCACAGCGCACCGGCCTTGTTTGCAGGTGTTGTGGCAAAACATTTACGCCTAAACGCAAAGATGCTGTCTATTGTAGTAATGCCTGCCGTCAGAAATCCTACCGCCAGAGCGTTACGGATAAATCATGCGATCAAAAAAGACACATGGTAGAGCCGTAACGAAATTTCAAAACGATTCTGCTTAGCAGCAAACGGACATTCTGTCCATTTACCACAACCGTAACGATAGCACCACGACTGCCGATGTTATCATTTTGGAGACATCGTATCTTGAAGCTGCCAAGCCTGAGCTTGAAAAATACGATGTTTTGACAAAGCAAATCAAGGCTGCTATCAAAACGCGGAAAGAGTTACAGGCCGAGAAAAAGGCAACGCCAATTCTTAATGTTTTGAAGCATCGTGAGCTGACCAGCCGCATCGAGGATTTGACGGAACAGCTCGAAGATTTGCGCTCGGAGCGGGCAATAATCCTCATGTATCTTGACTGTGAAGAAAGTAGGGATACCGCCGAAGTCAAGAAAAGGTGTACTGCCGCAGAGACGATGCTTGAAAAGCTCGAAGTCAGCGAGGCAAAGTATTCTTATGCGCTGGATGATGCAAAAAACGCTTTTGCCGACTTACAGGAACAGGCAAAAGATTTGGACGCAGGAGAGTTATATGAAGCAAGGCTGGCTATTCGCAACGAGAAAGAATAGAACGCTGTTCAGCAACTGCAAAAGGCGTATGGAGAACAGTTTACTCCTGCTACAATGCTTCATGGCAGGCGTGATGTTGAAAAAGTTCTCAATGAAAGAGCCGAACCGCCGCAGTCTGTTCAGGAAGAAAAACGCAATCGTCAAGCAATGGCTGAAGATCCGCCGAGGCAAATACCCAAACGCAATGAAATAGAGTTATGAACCACAAACAGGCCGAGTATACGTTGATTTCGTTCTCGGCCGGCTTTCTTTTATATTTGATGTTTACAAGTGCAAACATCGCAAACAGACAAAAGATTTTGAATCCCCCAAGACTATAGCATAGCGAAAAGAACATACAAAAAATTGAAGCATATTAATAACAATTCTTACAACATTGATAAAACAATTTGATGCGGAAAAGTTAAAGTTTTCTGAAATTTGTATTTGCTGCAACACAGCAAGTTATTAAAACGCACAAAACCCCCGCTCCACAAAAAACGAGACGGTATTCAAGTGCTTGAGTGCCGACTACATTAATAATAAGTCCAAGATTTGATTGCAACAGCTTCGGTAAAACAATGTCAACAAGCGGGCCTACGACAACGTATGACAAAGGAACAAAACACCTTGCAATCATGGAACGCGATGCAAACACACGCCCCTGAAGAATCCGTGGTGTTTCCTGCATCCACAATGTGCCGGCAACCGTATTCAAAATTGGCGTAACAAATGAAAAGGAAAATCTTCCGATTGCAACAATGCAAGTAATATGTGTGAACCCCATAAGTTGCAAAGCTATGCCAGCAACCAAGCCACCAATAACGATCGTTTTATAAGTAAAATGTATTTTCTTTGAAAATGTAACAACCAAACTTCCGCATAAAATCCCGAATCCACCACAAGCCTTAATAATGCCTAGGTCAAATGTATTCCCAAGTGTCAAGCCGAAAGGCTCTATTAATGAGGTTGCGAGATTAAACGTAAAGTTTAAAATAGTAAAGTAAATCAAAAGTACACGTAAACTTCCTTGAGAAAAAATAAATTTGAATCCAAGCAAAATTTCTCTTTTTGTATTTCGTTTCTTCTGATTTTCGTTGTCCATTGAAAACTTGCTTGAATCTATCGTAACAAGAATTACTAAAGAAACAAGATAGCTTATTAAATCAATTATTATAATCCCATTTAGTCCAATTAATGGATAGAGCATTCCGGCAACAATCGGGGAAGCAATACAATCCAATGAATCAATAATCTGACTCATGCCGTTAGCAGTTTTTACTTCATCAGGAGAAACCAAAGTTGTAATTGATGCTTGATATGCATTATTATCAAAGAAATTTGCACAAGAATCAAGAAAGGTAAAAACACAAAGAATAAAATAATTGAATTCATAATAACTGACGCAAATATAGATAAACACACTTATCAAAGCGGCAATGGAGTCGGCGCAAATAATGATAGCCTTACGATTGTATTTGTCACATAAATAACCACTGAAAGGTGCTAAAAATATCGCTGGTAATATAGAGAAAAGGAGAATCAAAACCATTGGGGTCGCTTTTCCTGTGACCGTGTAAACCCAGACACTTACCCCAAATGACGTTAATCCTGTCCCCAAAATGGAAATCAATCTTGCAAACCAAACTTTCCTATAAGACGAATTGATATTCATAACTATTATGCCCTTCCGCCATCAAATGGGATGTGCTTCATCACAATCTCAAATATAAAATCACAAATGCATTTAATACATTCGGAATCAATTGAACCAGTTTCATTACGAAAGGAATGATCAATGCTAAAGACTTCCTTATGAATTATATCACTTTCAGTAGAACTAATTGAATCGAAAAAAAAAACAGATGTTGTTTAAAGTCGATTGCGCAATCTCGACTTCCTATAAGCAAAAGTAATGGCAAAGAGATGCTTTTGCATCCACTTAAGAAATCAATTTCAGACAGCTCATGGTAATAATTTGTATCATGCCCTGCAAATAGTCCATGTTCAACATATGTACTATACTGAGGATTTTGCTTCACGATATCATTAATGGAGTGCTTTCCATCAAGAACAATTTCAATAAAGGAATCAAATGTCCGCGCATTATACATTATTTTGTCTTTTGGTATTCCCCTTAATATATCTTGCCGAATTTTATTTTTGACAAAGTAATCCTTCGGGCCAAAAATCATTGTATCAAAAATAATTGCAGCCAATACGCTCTCTCTATTTCGATTAACTAAAGACGGAACCATTAGAGCACCAATGCTGTATCCAAAAAGAATCAGTTTTTTCCCCAGAGGCAACAACATGATGCATGGCAGCGTCGTATAAGTCAATTATGTCGTTGAAACCATATTTACCACATTTATATCCGTCACTATCACCGTTCCCAAATAGTTCGACCCTTACCGTAGGAATCCCAAAATTGCTCAAGCTATACATTAAATCTCGATACGTGTTTTTACTCAATAATGGAGTATCAATTGTTGAGCAATCAATGCCTTGCAATAAAAAAAGGACAAAATCATTATCGTTAGGTTTTGTAATCAGAAGTTCTATAAACAAATTTTTGTATATAAATGAATCATATTCAATGTCAAAAAGACTTGAAGATTCACGAGGATATTCGTATAAGATGCAATTATGTGAGATGTACTTTTCGTTTCTAACCACAGTAATATCCAGCGAATCCCCCGCATGGTACTTTTTTATTATTGCTTCCAATTGATACATCGATTCTATCGGTTCGTTTTGGATAGAATAAATTGTATCTTCTTGCTTGAAGAAAGAGGCATTCAAATAAACCTCCTTTACTTTTACATTTTGTTTTTCAGCTTTGAATGTGCATCCCAAAAAGCCGCGTCTGTGATGGTTAATTGTCTTCATGTATGACTATTACACCTTCATTAATAAAATAGCGAAAAATCTCTACACTAAAATCCTGAATGTCAAAATCCGATTTTTTGAAATAATGATTTTTCTCAAAAAATTCAGACATTTCATCCGAAAGCGTATAAAACGAGTTTTTCGATGCATCAACGAGATAGTTAAACACTCTGTCAGATATTTCGCCGGTACCCAGAATGAATTTACCATGAAAAATATTACAAGATGGATTCATTGAATAAAGTGCATCTTCTACAATGTCACATGGTTCATTATCGTTTCTCCGCAATGGCAGAAACAAAAGATGATTCCTGGATAACAACTCATAGTCAAAGTATCTTTTCAGATTTTTATCTCTGTATACATAGTCAGTTATATCATGGGCCTGTAATGGAGTTATTCCATTGGAAACACTATAATTATCATATAGGCACAATTCTCCGTTTCGATGAATTATCTTTACTCCAAACAAATTTGCATCTTGATATACAGGAATGTTTTTAAGCAACACAAAAGTACCCATTGCAATATGTTGGATTGAGTCACTATATTTTTGCAATAATTCTATGGTTTCAATTGCATCCGCATAAGTTTCGCCAGGAAACCCAAAAAAGAACATTGGCATAGTTTTGATTTTAAGCTCTCTGCAATAATCAAAAATCTGTGATATGCGTTCTTTGTTTGTCCCTTTTTGCATTTTGCCTAGGATTTTGTCACTGCCCGATTCGAGGCCAAAAAACATCAAAGAGCAACCGCCCTTTTTAATTTCACTCAAATATGAATAATTGAGAAAAGAATCAAAACGGAATTCGGAGTACCAATGAAACGACAATCCGCTTTCATATATTCTCTTTGCGATAATTTTTCCAATCCAAGCTGTCATGGCTTCATCGACAAAATAAAAATTTTCTACACCATAAATTTTATAAAGCCTGTACAAATCATCAAAAACATAATTACCTAAATCGATATCATTTTGTGCGTATCTTTTTATACATATATCTTTGTAAGATTGATATCCACAAAAGCTGCACTTTCCCCAATAACAGCCAATTGACATGGCGTATGGTAATATATTATGAGGAACGAGATATCTTTGCAATGAATAATCAGAAAAGTCCGGCAGAGCCCTTTTGATTTGTGGAAGGGGAAGATTGTTATGGATGAATGAATGCCCATTACTACGCATACACCCAGGAATATAATCTATTGTTCCATACTTCGTTTAAGCTTATTTGAAAATCGATATTGTCTTGCGGCCAATGTTGCTCAACGACTTTTTGAAGGAGAGTTCCGTTAGTCAAAATTGTTTGTTTGATTCTGTGAGCATATGCTTTCATTACTACACTATAAAATCCTTTTCGAATCAATGGCTCACCGCCAGTCCAAGTAATGCAAAGTATGTCGTTTTGATTGCATATGTCAACGAGCTCAAGCAATAATTGATCAGACATATCTTCTTTATTTGTGTTATCATTAGCATAACAATAAGGGCAATTCAAATTGCATTTACTCGTCACACGAATATGCGCAAAAATGGGTTTTTGTAATGATTTTATATTTGAATCACACTCTCCAAATTTAGATGCCGTGAAAACTGTTTGCCCCGTACTGAGTTGTCGAAGCCGAAAGATTTCTTTTATGTTGTTATCATAGGTTTCGCGTAGTAGTATAGTTTTCATGGTATGAACCCATCTCCCATAAAATGTTTCTTGGTTCACAAAAGGCGAACCTTATTGCATTCCGAGGTTTTGCCATCAGAAAATACTCTGTAAATCTTATCAAACCGTCCCATCATGGAGTTAGAAACATCGTGGGTGATAACAATTGCCATGCAGGGCAGGCTGAGCAGATTTTGCATCACCTGCTGCGCGGTGTCGGGGTCGAGGCTGGCGGTTATTTCGTCGGCAATTACCAAATCGTATTGCCGCAGTGCCAGGCGTGCGATGCCGATGCGCTGGCATTGACCGCCGGAAAGGTTCTTGCCGCCCTCGCTGATGACGGTGTCAAGACCGTCGGGCAGCGACTTGACCCACGTGGTCAGCCCGGCGTTCTCGACAGCGCGGGCGAGCTGCTCGTCCGAAAAATCCTCCCGCAGGCAGATGTTATTGCGCAGGGTGTCGTTAAAAAGCACAGTCTTTTGCGCGATATAGCCGACACGCCGATAGAGGGCGGTGCGGTCGATATCCCGCACCTCCTGCCCGTTGAAGCGGATGTGCCCGGTGTAGCCGGGGTAATACTGGAACAGTAGCTTCGCCAGCGTCGATTTACCGCAGCCGCTTTCGCCGATCAAGGCAATTTTTTGCCTGTCCTCCGCGCACAGCGAAGCGTCTGTCAGAACGGCATCCGCCGCCGCGGGATAAGTAAAGCCCACATGTTCACATTCCACTTGCGCGATGCGGGCAAGCTCCATGCCGTTTGTCTCGTCGCCACTGTCGGACATAGCGGTTTCCAACCGCTCGCGGATGCCCCTGGAGGATTTGAGCTTTGCGTAATTTTGCGCGATTTGGTCGCACGGCGTGACAACGAAGTTTGCCATGCTGGCAGCGGTAGACATTGTGCCCAGCGTGATCTTACCGTCAAACACCAGCAGCAGACCGATAAGCAAAATCACCGGGAAAATCAGGTTGCTGATCAGGGAGGTGTTCACGATGACCGCGTTCAGGCTCTGTTGGTAAGTACACTCGTTTTCCTCCGCCTGATGTGCCGCCGCCCGATGCCAGGAATCGTAAGCGTCCTCACGTAAAAAGGCACGTATCAGCTCGAAACCGCCCAGCAGTTCTTTGAGTTGCTGGGTATAGGCCGCCATTTGTCTGGAAAAATCGTCGCGCGCCTGCTTGAGCTTGGCGTTCATCCGCCGCGGAAGCACGAGCGGCGGAATCGTCACAAGGAAAACCGCCACCAGCAGCACCGGGCTGATATACAGGTAAAGCACCAGCGCGCAGACCATGATGCCGCCCCAAAACACGAGGTTGAACAGCGACATATAGTAGTCGTCGTATAGGGTGCGCAAATCGGTGGTGAGCAGGGATAAATAGGATGCGTCGCCCTCCTGATTATACTGCGCAACCGAGCGGCGGAGCACGCCGCCCATGATACGCCCGCGTATTTGCTCGACCGCCTCGCAGGCTAATTTTGTAAAGGTGCGGCGGCTGAGCGTCTCAAAGAACCAGCTCAAAAAGGTGATGAGGAACACAAGGCCAAGGTAGGCGAACGCCTCCTGCTTTGATTTCGAGTCGATGAGCCATTTGAGCTGGAAGCTCTTGAGCGGCGCGAAAAACGACACGCAAACCGTAAACACGCCAAACAGCGCGACACGCCCGATGTTCTGCTTGAAATAATCATTTACCTGATGACGCATTTTCATCTCCACTTTACCTTGTCCGTAATTGTTTTGAAACAAAGCCTCTTGCTGTGTATTGAAATCTCTACCTTTCTTAGCTAGGTCAAGCGTATCACAAATGATTCTACAATTCAACTTTTTTTGTGCTGTATGTCAACATTATAGTAACACTAAGGATATACTATATTGTGGGTTTGTCAATGATGTGTTACACAGAAGACAGATTCCTGTATTTAGCAAGATATTCGTTCGGAGAGAGCCAACCTAAAGGACGAATCGGGAAACGATTGTACTTGTATCGATGAATTTTTAATTGCGCTTTGAAGTCCTCAGATGAGTAGAATTTGTGGTCAGCATAGAAGTATTCGTTATCCTTGCGGTGGGAACGCTCGACCTTGCCATTGTGCCTTGGCGTGTAGGGACGAATGAGCTTATGGCGGATGCCAGCCTGTTCGAGACGCGTCTCGAACAGGCTGGGACCGTTGTCGCCGGGGAGCAGACGTTTGGTGAACTCAGTGCCATTGTCCGTCTGAACGCAAAGAATCTTGAACGGCGCAGCCTTGATCAGGTGTTCCAGAAACTGGGCGGAGGAATAGGTGCTATGCTCCTGAAAGGCTTCCAGATACCGCCAACGGGAGAATTCGTCAATGGCAGTATACTGGTAAAACTTCTCACCTGCGGCGTTTCCGACGATGCAGGACTCTGGAACAAATTTCACATCGATTTGAACACGCTCGCCCGGAAAGTGCATCTTTTCGTAAGGTTTTGGGATGTACTTGGGGTTTGGAAGCTTAACAGTCAGTTGTCCCTGACGGCGCAAAACTCGATACAGCCCTGTAATGGAACGTTTATAGCCTTTCTGACGCAGTTTTACCCAGAGTACGACCAGACCGGTATTGGGATTTCGTCTGCGGAAGTTGGTGATCTGTTGAAGTTCTGCTTCAGTGTGTTGGTTCGGATGGTGGTGCGGTCGGTGTGATCTATTGGCAAGAGATTGAATATCGCCGTTGTATCTGCGTTTCCAGCGATAGATATACTGACGATTCACGTTGTACTTGATTGCTGCCTGTGTGACCCCGTGCTTCTCTGCATAGCTTAAAAAGGATTGACGGAACTTCATGGTTTGTGTTACAGTATTCATGGCGAATGCGTTGTCCTTTCTGTGCGTGTTTTGTGTAGCAACTTAACTATAACACAGGACGACCCATTCGTCTTTCTTTTTATTCGACTTTGTAACACATCTATTGTAATCCTACAAATTTCTGTCTGCATTCGAAATTTTAACTGTTGACTTTTCTCCTCAATTTCGATATGCTGTTCTTGCTTTATCCGTTTCATTTTGCACTGTTAACGTTAAAGCAAAAGACCAGAGTTGTAAAGTCTTTTGGCTAAATAACTCTGGTCTTTTTGTTGGGCTTGTGCAACAGCCCCTTTGCACTATTCTATTTCTTCTGCATCATCCAGCTCATCACAAATGTGCGTGTACCCAAAGCACTTCATATTGCTGCTGGGCAAGTGCTTTGACCTCAGTGCGGCGATCATGCGTCCTGCGCTTTAACCAATCTTTTTGTTCTTTGGAAAGCTGCCACGGAAGATTCAGCAGCCGGTTGACCGCCAGCATCTCAGCTTTCTTTTCCGGTGGCAGAGCAGAACAGGTTTGCAGATGTGGGCGGCATGACCTTTGCCAGAGAATTTCTCATTTGACTTATACTCGCTGCAGATTTTGCAGTAATGTCCGTGCTTTTTCATACTGGCCTCAGTCCCTTTCAGCTCCGGGCTTATTCTGCCTATCGCTGCATTTCCAGAGTGCCATCGGATGCTGGCCGATGCGCGAGAGAATATCTGCGTCTTGGAAAAGCAGCTCCGGGCGGTATTCCTGCTGGCCAAACGAAGTCCAGAAGGAAAGCTCCCGTTCGTCCGGTATCAGCAGTTTTTCCAGATAGGCGATGACCTGTTCATGCGCTTGCTGCGCATCGAACCAAGTGCCACGACGCAATACCGGGATAAGGTCGGTTTTGACACGCTGCTGGGACACCGAGGCGATCTGCTCAAAATGGAATCGGTCTGGAACGTTGTCCGAGCCAATGGTGCTATAAAACATGACACACTTTTTCAGCATGGGTTCCTGCGATTCGTCAAACAATCCATACTCCATCATTGTATGTATATCATAGAGGTCACGGGGAGCTGCACGGTTAAGAAGTGCAACGATCTTTGAACCGTAGATTTCCAGCGGATCGACGCTCAAAGCAGTAAGCTCCTGCTCCAGCCAAGGCAGATTGACCGTCCTGCGCACCGGCGCTAACACATGGCAGCGAAGCATATAATTGATCTCGATTTTGAGGTTGTCTTTCATCCCACCAGCATTTTGGTACTCATAAACAAAGGAGTCCAGCGCATGATACGTTTTGGATTTCTGGCTCAGATGATACCCTGCGGCGGCCATGTATTTACTGATCCGTTCCGTGATCTGCTTCCTTATTGCGAGCATTTCCTCACGGGGAACATTTTCAGAAAAGTCCATGTCGATGTCAACGGACAGCCGTGGCAAATTGAAGATAGTCAGGTTAATGGCCGTTCCGCCTTTCAGCGCCAGCGCGTTGGAAAGTAGCACATCCTTTTGAATAAAATCCAGCACATCGGCCAGACGGCAGACCTTTTCAAAGGTATCGCGGACAAAGCCCAATTCACGGGCTTTCTTGCCCAAAGTCATTCTGTCAAATTGCATCATAGTCTGTTACCCCTTTATCTATCGTGTGCATCAGATTTTTCGGTGCATACAGCTTCCATTCCTCGTGCCAGATGAAGCCTTGGCTCTCGCTTGATAAATAGGATTTTCCTTTCGGGAGGTGCGATTTGCACATGGCGAAAAAACTATCCGAGAGGCCGAGACCGCCTGCAAAGGTGGACAGGATATAGCCCGTTTTTTGATAGAGGAAGCCGCTTTCATACTCCGCAAGGCAGGCCAAAAGCGTTGCTTCATCCAGCGTGGGGATTAGCGCAAGGCAGCGCAAAAGTTCTTCCAGCCCACCGATTTTCTCAAACAGATTGACAGAATCAATCACCGTCCGCTCCAGCGTTGTGACACGGGTGCCGTTTATTTCGGTGATACCGCCAGTAATGCGAGGAGCAATCCGCCGGTATGTCACGCCGTCGTATTCAAAATCCCGGAACCGGCTCTCGCTGGTCACTTGCGTTTCGTAAAAGACCTGATTGCTGTAACCGTAAAACTCGAACGCGCTGTGATACGACACAGCGGCATCGTTACTGATGTGAGAGGCGATTACATAGCGGTTGGCAATGGGCTGTTGGTTTTCCAGACTGATGGCAACATACAAATCCCGCTTTACGCGCTCGATGTATCCTTTCTTTTGATACTCACGGCAAAGCCATTTGGCCGCAGCTTCGCTGCCGGTGATCTGCTCCAGATCGTTTTTGCTGAAGCAGCCTAATTCCAGCAGCTTCTCATAGTGCTTCATAATGCTCACCTCTCTAATATTCGTAGACATTATAGCACGGAGAGATAGTTTTTGCAACCTCTTTGAGTAAAAGCAAAAACGAAATTTATAAAAAAGCAAGCCGAGGCGTTCGCCCCGGCTTGCGCTTTAGCTATGGATGAAGTTTTTCATGGCTGCGTTTGCGCCTTGCAGCTTGCCAAGCCCCTGCACAGCTGATATGCTCCCCATAGAGTAGACACTCGAAATAACAAAAATTCGAGACTACACTATGGGGAGCATTATTATGTCAAAACGGACACCAGAAGAGATCATCCATTCAGTGAAGCGATATCAACAGGGAGAAACAAGTCAGGGAGCAGAAGCGAAACGGTTAGGAGTAAGCAAACAGGCATTTCAGGATTGGGTTAGAATATATGAAACCTATGGGGAAAGCGGGTTTTTGCGTACAGAGAACCGACGATATTCAAAGGAACTAAAACTATCTGCTGTACAAGCCTACCTTAACGGAGAAGGAAGTCACGCAGCAATCTGTAAAAAGTACGGAATTTCATCAAGAACACAGTTGCAAAACTGGATTAAGATGTATAATGGTCATAAGGAATTACGGCCCAGCAGAGACCGAGGGAGTGATATCTATATGACCAAAGGACGGACTACGACATACGAAGAACGGATTGAAATTGTCAGCTACTGCATCGAGCATGGAAATGACTACCATGCCACGATTGAGAAGTACGGAGTGAGTTACCGGCAAACCTGTTGGTTACACCAACATACACAATCGAAAGAGATAAACCATTCCGTTAAAGATTGAACCAACGAAAAAAGATTGCCGGGTGCCGACCTCTTGCGGTCAACTCCCGGCAATTTGTTCTTATCGAGCCTGCTCGTTCTCCTGTGCTGGCTTTTCCTCCGCAAAAAATCGTTCTACGTTTTTCTGTGCCCGAACCAGTTCCTGCATCTCATTCCGTGCCTTGCGGTAGTCCGGGTAGGCTGCTTTCTTTTTGGTCAGCAGTTCTGTAAACTCCGCATCCAACGCCTTGACCTTCGGCAGCTTTTGAAGCCCTGCCTCGTCAAAGGCAGCTTTCGCCGCCTTGTGCAGGGTGATTTCCTCCCGGTGAGCTTCCAGAAATGCCTTGCTGTACCCGGCTTTCCGATAAGCGGCGTACACCTCACGGGTCTTAGCATAGTTGATGATGTGAGTTTTCAGGACAGCAATTTCTGTCAGCCTTGCTTCTGCTGCCTTGATGGAATCGCCCATGGCATGATAGCGTTCCGTTGCCGCTGCTGCACTTTCCCGCAGTTCTTCGGCGCTGCCGATTTTCTGCTCCTGTAAAAATAGCAGCGTTTTGGACATCTCTTTCAGGTTGAACTTCGTTGCCCATTTTTTGTAGCCGACACTTTTGCCCTGTGCCATTTTTCCCTGAATATCCACCAGCAACTGGAAGGGCTGTTCTTTCGGCGGCTGCTTCTGGTACGGCTGGTGTTTCGCCTTGCCCTCCAGCACCGCCTTGATTTCCTCCTCACTGTACCCGGTGCCCAGAGTGCGGAACCGAATAAAACGTTTCTGCCGTGCACCCTTGACGGAGGTGTACTTGCCACGCTTCACCTCATAGCCTTGCTGCTCCAGTTTTTGCAGAAACGCTTCGTAATCCTCCGGCTTTTCTGCAAGGATGGTGTCGATGATTCCGCACAGGCGGGCACGATTGCTTTCTTTCGGCGGATAGAGAACGCGCTTCTGCCGCTCCCGGTAGGGCTTCTTTTCAATGACGGACAACTGGTGCTCTAAGCAAATCAGGTCACTCAACCGCTGCACTGCCAACGCCGAAAAGAAAAAATCCCGGAACTTTCTGGTGCCATCCAGCGCTGTGGAGTTGAAGATCACATGACTGTGGATGTGCTGCCGGTCCGTGTGCGTTGCCACCACAAAGGCGTGCTTGCCCTTGGTAAAGCGCATTGCCAGTTCGTAGCCTACCTTGTTAGCCTCCTCTGCGGTGATCTCACCCGGACGAAAGGACTGCCGTATCTGATAAGCAATTACATCGCTTTTCTGTCTGCGTCCGGTGGCAAGGTCGTATTGCCGCTTGGACAGCATAAATTCTTCGTCTGCGGTCAAGGGGCTGCACTCATAGCTGCTGACCAACTCTCCCTTGTTCGTTTTGTCAGGATTCTGTGCATAGTCCGTGCGGCTTTTCAGGCAGGCCGCAACCGACTTGCCCTTGTTCTTGTGCAGCGCAATCAACCGTGTTGCCGCCAGTGCCATCACCCCCCTTACAAAAAAGAAAATGCCGCACAATGGCGGCATAAAAATTTTATAATTCAGCAATCCAGCCACTGAACCATTCCACGGCTTCTACAATGACTGTTCCGGCGGTGATGAGCAGGAAGCAGCCAAACTCTGCCACCAGCAAGATCAAAAATTGCAGCCACTCCCGGCAGTACAGCGTATAAAGGCCGCAGCCGAAAATATACAGCATAGGCAGCGCCAGCACGATTGCCGACAGGTTCAGCGTCCATTTCAGCATCAGTGCAAGGAAAACCGTAAGCAGCCAAAACGGGAAAACAATCATCTTGATAACGAACCTCATATCCAGCACCTGCCTTTCGTCCCTATTATAAAGGTGTCAACGATTGCTTTGCAAGGATGTCACCCCTTATGTACCCCCGCAGCCCTCCAACTGCGGGGAAAAATTTTAGAGTTCTGCCAGCCGAGCGAGAATTTTTCTGCCAATGTCGATCAGCTCATCCAGCCTCTGCCGCAGGTCCTCCATGTCGGCGGCGTAGACTTTGCCGCACTCGTTGGCACGTTTGGCGTACTGGTTGAGGTTGTTGCTGCACATTTGAAGCAGATACGCCATGCGGCGCAGCTCCTTCAGGTCGAGGTACAAGCAGTAACCGTCCAGTGCCATCTTGCGGATATAGGCACTCAGGCTGCGGATGCCCATGCCCAGCATCTTTTCATAAATGCGGTTCTTCTCGGCTTTTGTGGTTCTCAGGATGATGATCTCGTCCCGCTTTTCCCTCACCGGGCATCACCGTCCTTGTCATAATAACTGCGGAAGGGCTTCACTGGCGCCGGCTTATCCGTTTTTTCTTCCAGCGCTGCCAGCACCGAGGGGCGGCGAGGTGCATCCTCCTGTTCTTCCTCATCCTGTTCCGGCTTATGGCTCTTTTCGTCCACATCCAACTGGGCGTTCAGCTCTGCAAGGCGGGCTGACTTTTCAGCCAGTTCTTCTTCCTGCGGGAAGGGCTTTTCCACCTCAATCTGCGCCGCCGCCTGCTGCTGATGCAGGGTGGTCAGCTCGTTCTCTGCGGCGGTGATGCGCTCCGGGAAACTGTTCAGCGAATTATCCAGACGAGCAATGTTGCCCAGCGGGTCGGTTCCCAAGGGGACCGTGTACTTCCGCTGGCCCTTCAAAAGTGCCTGATACTCACTGCGGAAGGTATCGAACCGCAGGGACAGTTCAAAGCCCCGGTAACTGCCGATGACTTTTTCCTCGGTGTTGAGCAGTTCCGAGCAGGCAAGCACCAGCCGCTCACCGGCGGTCTTTTTCTCGTCGTAGGCAACGCCCTTGATGACCATGCCGCAAAACTCCTCCTTGCCCTGCGGATGGGCGGCGGCAAGCTGTGCATCCGCTTTCAGCCCGGCGATGTGGGCATTTGTTTCCTGAATGTCAGCCGGGAATTTTGTCAGCAGATTGTCTTGCAGACGGAATTTCTGGCTCTGGTGGTCGGCTTTCAGAACCTTGAGTTTTGCGACCTGAACATCCAAATCCATCTTCTCCTTGATGAGCGGATTTCCAGCACACAATGCTTTGATCTCCGCATAAGAAAGTGCCTGTTCGTCTACGTCCTCGCAGGAGCGCACTGGAGATTTGGAAGTCATAATTTGGCTGATAAATCGCTGTTTATTCTCAAGGGTCTGATACAAGTAGGAGTCAAATGTCCCTTCCGTGACGTAATTGAACACCTTGACTTCCTTGTTCATATTGCCTTGCCGGATGATACGACCGTTGCGCTGGGTCATGTCGCTGGGTTTCCAGCCGACATCCAGATGATGCACCGCCACAAGCCGGGATTGCACGTTGGTGCCCGCTCCCATTTTTGCGGTGCTGCCGAGCAGAATCCGCACATCGCCGGAGCGCACTTTAGAGAACAATGCGGCCTTTTTTGCTTCGGTGTCGGCATTGTGGATGAACTCAACTTCACTTTCCGGCACTCCGGCGGCGACCAATTTCTTGCGAATATCATCGTAGACATTAAAGTTGCCATCGTTCTTTGGTGTCGAGAGGTCGCAGAACAGAAGCTGCGTCAGCTTTTGCTCCTTGCCATCCGCCCAGATTTGCAGCACGTTCCGAACACAGGTGTTCAGTTTGCTGTTGGGGTCGTCCGGCAGGATGGGGTTCATCAGGCGAACATCCAGACCAATCTTTCGGCCATCGTTGGTGACGCACAGCATATTGTCCTCGGACGCATCCACCACGCCGGAATGGATGCGGGCGGCGCGTCTGCTCAATTCCTGCACCATCGCTTTCTGGGTCTCGGACGGCTTTACAACTACCGTTTCAAACTTCGCATCTGGCACAGGCAGATGCAGCTGGTCGGAAGTCTTGATGTCTGCTACTTCTTTGAACATCGACATCAATTCGGGGAGGTTGAAGAACTTGGCAAACCGGGTGCGCGCCCGGTAGCCAGTTCCTTCGGGCGCAAGCTCGATGGCGGTGGTGGTTTCACCGAAGGTCGATGCCCAGCAGTCGAAGTGGGTCAGCTTTTTCTGCTGGAGGGTGCTGTATTGCAGATAGCGCATGCCCGTGTACAGCTCGGTCATGGAATTGCTCACGGGTGTACCCGTGGCAAACACCACGCCACGCCCGCCGGTGATCTCGTCCAGATAGCGGCACTTGCCGAACATATCGCTGGATTTCTGGGCTTCGCTGGTGGATAATCCAGCGACATTCCGCATTTTTGTGGTCAAAAAGAGGTTCTTGTAGAAATGGCTCTCGTCCACAAAGAGCCTGTCAACGCCCAGTTGCTCAAAGGTGATTACATCGTCCTTGCGCTCATCGGAGCGCAGTTTTTCCAGCTTGGTTTCCAGCGTTTTCCGGGTCTTTTCCATCTGCTTGATGGAGAAATTCTCGCCTGCGTGGACTTTCAGCTCATTGATGGCGGCAAGCGTTTCATAAATTTGCTCCTGAATAATACGCTCCTGCCGTTCAAAGGACAGGGGAATACGCTCAAACTGGCTGTGCCCGATGATAACTGCATCGTAGTCGCCGGTGGCGATGCGGGCGCAGAATTTTTTGCGGTTGGCGGTCTCAAAGTCCTTGCGCCGTGCCACCAAAAGTTTTGCGTTAGGGTAGAGGTTCAAAAACTCCGATGCCCATTGCTCTGTCAGGTGATTGGGTACCACAAACAGCGATTTCTGGCACAGCCCCAGCCGTTTTGCTTCCATGTCGGATGCCGCCATTTCGTAGGTCTTGCCCGCACCAACTTCGTGTGCAAGCAACGTATTACCGCCATAAAGCACATGAGCGATGGCGTTGCGCTGGTGTTCTCGGAGGGTGATCTCCGGGTTCATGCCCACGAATTTGATGTGGGAGCCATCGTATTCACGGGGACGGGTAGAGTTGAACAGCTCGTTGTACTGCTTCACCAGCGCAATGCGCCGTTGGGGGTCCTGCCAGACCCAGTTGGCGAAAGCGTCCTTGATGACCTGTTGTTTCTGCTGTGCCAGCATGGTCTCCCGCTTGTTCAGCATACGCTTGGGCTTGCCCTCGGCATCCTCGATGGTGTCGTAGATGCGGACATCCTTCAGGTTCAAGGTTTCTTCCAGAATTTTATAGGCATTGGCACGGCTGGTGCCGTAGGTCTCGGACGAAATAATGTCACTCCGCCCGGTGGCAGTCTTGCCCTCCACACGCCACTCAGCGGTATAGGGAGAATATCTCACTTTGACTGCATGACGCAGATAGTAGGGGATCTGAAAAGTCTCGGTCATAAACTTCTGGATAATATCCGGGTCCAGCCATGTGGCACCCAAGCGCACATCAATTTCGGAGGCTTCCAGCTCTCTGGGCTGCGCCTTGGTCAGTGCCTCCACATTAACGGCAAACTCCGAGTTGGTCTCGGCGGCAAACTGCGCCATCCGCAGCTTTGCCCGGACATCGCCGGACAGATACTCGTCTGCCATCTGCCAGCCCGCTTCCGGGTCGGTGGGGTCGGCGGCAGGGTCTTTGAAGATCACGCCGGAGAGTTCGGTGGTAATGCGCCCATACTCGCCGGGTGTGCCCAGCAGCCCCGCCATATAGGGCAGATCCACCTTGCCATGTTCCCCAATGGACACCGCCAACGCTTCGCTGGGGGTGTCCACGCTGGTGACGGTACGCTCCGGGCGAATGGTGCGTTTCGTGAACATTGCCGCCTTGCTCTTAAGCTGTCCCTGCTCGTCCAGATTTTCCAGCGAACACAGCAGATAGTAAGAGGAATCCTGCTCAAACAGCCGCCCATTTTTGCGGTCGTTCAACAGCCCGTATTTGGCAGTAAAGGCATCGTAGGCGGCGTTCAAACGCTCCTGCGTTGCCTTGATGTCCTCGTCCGGGTAGTCGTTCAACTGCTGGTCAATCAGGTCATTGACGATCTGCCGCAGTTCCACCATGCCAGTGACACGCCCCTTGGCGGTGTCGGACAGCTCCACCTGCGTCATCACGGAATTTTCCCGGTAGAACACTTCTCCGTCCACCACGGTGTAGGAGAAGTTTTTTACATCCGGGTCAGCAGGCAGGGTGCGCCGGGTGGCTTCCTCCTCCGCAATATCTGGTGTTTCTACCTCAACTTCGGTGTATTGCCCCTCAATATGCTGTACCGCTTCTGCAAGCTGGTCTGCCAGCACTGCGCCCTCAAGGGGCGCAACCGTCAATTCCTCTCGTCCATACTGGGTGCTTTCGGTGGAGAGTACGCCCAGAACCATCTCCGGGTGGTCCACAAAATACTGGTTGATGGCAAAGCCGTCCTCGGTCTTGCCAAGCTGCACCCATGCAGGCTCAATGTCCGCAGGGCGGTCACGCTTCTGCAAAAAAATAATGTCGCTGACAACATCCGTGCCAGCGTTGGCACGGAACGCATTATTCGGCAGACGGATAGCACCCAGCAAATCGGCACGCTCTGCCATGTGTTTGCGAGCGGTACCGTCCTTGCTGTCCATGGTGTAGCGGCTGGTGACGAACGCCACCACGCCGCCCGGACGCACTTGGTCGATGGCCTTGGCGAAAAAGTAGTTGTGGATGCTGAATCCCAACTTGTTGTACGCCTTGTCGTTGACCTTGTAGTTGCCGAAGGGCACGTTGCCCACCGCCAAATCGTAGAAATCACGGCGGTCGGTGGTCTCAAAGCCGGCAACAGTAATGTCTGCTTGTGGGTACAGTTTTTTTGCAATACGCCCGGTGATGCTGTCCAGTTCCACGCCGTACAAACGGCTGTCCTGCATGGTGTCCGGCAGCATTCCGAAGAAGTTGCCCACGCCCATGGACGGCTCCAAAATGTTGCCAGACCGGAAGCCCATGCGCTCCACGGCATCATAGATACCACGGATAACGGTGGGGCTGGTGTAGTGGGCGTTCAGAGTGCTGGAACGGGCAGCAGCATACTCATCCTCGGAAAGCAGCCCTTTCAGTTCGGTGTACTCTTTTGCCCAACTATCTTTGCCGGGGTCAAAAGCGTCTGCCAGACCGCCCCAGCCTACATACTGGGAAAGCACCTGCTGTTCCTCGGCGGTGGCACCACGATGCTCCTGTTCCAGCTGGAACAGGGTTTTGATGGCCTCGATATTTCTTGCGTACTTCTGCTTTGCGCCGCCCTCGCCCAGATGTTCATCTGTGATGTGGAAATTCCCGACAGGTTCAGACTCAGGTTCTGCGTTGACGGCTTTATCCAAAGCTGCGGCATCCGGGAACGTCTGCACCTCTCCGTCCACCACGGCAGAGATGGGCAGTGCATCCAGTTCCTCGTCGGAAAGTTGCCGGTCGTCCTGTTCCTGCTCGTACAACTCCCGGACAACTGCCAGCGGTTCCTCCCGGAAAATCGGCATACGCATTTCTGCCAGTGCCACATCCTGCAGGGTCACACTGTCCTTATCGAAGTTGACCGTATCCACCCGGAAAGCTCGTCCATCCATGCGGACGGTAGCACCCAGTGGCAGATAATCTTCCCGGCGCAGGTACTTGGTCTGGTGATGAGTGCCGTCCTCGTTCAGCCCGGCAAGATAGACGTTCTCACCGCACTGCCACAGCTGCTTGGCACGGTATGCCCACTGGTCGCGGGGAAAACCGGTGACCGGGACTGTGCCCAATTCCGTTTCCTTTTCCAGCAGCTTTCCACCTACAAGTTCGCAGACCTTCCGGGCATCCTCGCCGTAAAACTCAAACTGACCGCCCTGTTCAAAACCCACCAGCGCATCCGGGTGCTGCTCCTTCAGGGCGTTATACTCGGTGGCGGCGTCCAGCGGCAACAGTGCCGGGTGCTCCTCCGCCTTGTTGTGGTAATGCTCCAGTTCCTCGTCCGTAACGCTGACCAGTTCCGAAAAATCCAGTGCTTCCAACTCGGTCTCGGTCAGTTCTTCCAGACTTTCGTACTGACGTTCGTCCACAAGAATATCGCCCAGATAGCGCTCCACACGGTATCCCACCAAATCCACATTAACTTGAATGGGAATCTCCTCATCGGTGGCGTTGGTGTAGGCAACGCCGATCTTGGACAGGTCGGAAAAGTCCGGCTCAGAGTCGTATTCTTCCAAGCAGAAATCCCGGATCAGGTTTTTTGCATGGGTCAGGGTGGCATCCGGCTCTGCGCTGACCGGCGCAGGGGGCGTGTAATGTTCCTTTTCCTTGTCGGTCAGGTAGCGGTCGGACTGGATCATCAGGTCGATATACTTTTCCACCTGCGTCCATTTTAAGGTGACCTTCTGATGGTCGGGGTAATGATCAAATTCCAGTCCCTTCCAGTCGTGATTTACAAAGCCACGACTATCGTCCAGAAAATCGTGGGAGTGCCCACCGATGCCGTATTCCTTTGCCAGTGCCTTGGCACGGAGGTTGCGGTCTGTCTGGGTCTGGTACAGTGTCATAATACGCTGCTTGCCGCCTGCAAATACCGAACCGTGCAGCCGCAGTTCGTTTTCGATTTCAGCCTGCGACAAAACAAAAGCGGAGGGCGTTTTTTCGCTCTCCGCTTGGTCGATCATTTCGATTTGCTGGGCTTCGGTGGGGATGTTCGCATCCAGAAAACTTAGCTGTAGATCAACTCCGTCAGCACCAGTTCCTCTGCCTGCGCTTTCAGGCTGTTCATGTGCTGCACCCACGCCATCTGGTTCTGCTCCTTGTCCGGGGCCGGGTTCGCTTTCAGCAGTTCGGTCATCAGATGCTCCTTCATCGCTGCTGCGTTCTGCTCCACCTCCATCAGGTGCGGGTACAGGCTCCCGTTCATCAGCATCGTGTGGTACAGCACCGGGCGATGCTCCTTCAGGTAGGTCCGGCGCAGCCTGCCGTACTTGCCCAGCGGCTTCCGGGGCTGGTTCAGGATCAGGTTCGGGAGCTGGTAATCCCCGACGGTCGAGTAGGTCACGTTCCTGCTGTTCGTATTCATGTTGGCTCCTTTCTGCATTGCGGCGGCGAATGGTGGTTTTTACGGTGTGCTCGATGTTCCGCAGCACCTCCCGGCTCATGTCGCTGACGGCTGCGCCGAGGGCGTAGACACTAT
>ERZ791897.635-NODE-635-length-23376-cov-28.161614_pt1 | contig 23376 bp, 20 predicted proteins | sample MGYA00510152_ERZ791897 | MGnify/ENA primary metagenome ERZ791897 (study PRJEB30046, sample SAMN00792050) | human gut metagenome | study: EMG produced TPA metagenomics assembly of the A metagenome-wide association study of gut microbiota in type 2...
GACACCCGCACCCTCCACGCGGCCCAGAGCGAGGCTGCGGCCCTGCTGGCCGAAGACCCGCTTCTCGAGCGGCCCGAACACGCCCTGCTGGCCCGTCAGGTGGAGCAGATGTTCGACAAAGCCGGTGCAATGAATTGAGTAACAAAAAAGGACTGCCCGCGGGCAGTCCTTTTTCGTTATCTTCTCTTCCACCACGGCTTCTTCTCGCCGATGCTCACTACATCGCAGAAGAGGCAGCGGCTCTTGGTAGAGAGCTGCACATCCTTGTGATGGCAGCCGAAGAACCATTTCTCGTAAGTCGCTTTCATGACGACCTTGTCGAGGAAGAGGTGCAGCCGGTTATTCTCGCCCTCTGCCAGCACGCTGAAATCCAGAAATTTGCTTGGCGCGTCGTGGGTCAGCACATAATCTACCTGCCAGCCGTTCGCTTCCAGCGCGGCCTCGCAGCGGGCGTATTCCTCGTCCGAGGGCATCTCCTGCGGCCACCAGTTGACGTGGGCTTCCCGCTCTTCCTTGTCCGGGCTTTCCGCTCCGCCGAAGCAGAGGTACTTCTTCCCTTCCAGCTCCAGTACGCTGCCCCGGCAGACGTGATACACATTGCCGCCCAGCGGCTGCACCAGCCCGCCGAACCGCTCCTCGGTGGGGTACTGTTCCAGCAGGTCATAGTTCTCGTGGCTGCCATCGAGGAAAAGGATGGTATAAGGCCGCTTGCGCAGCCAGTCCAGATTCTTCTGCTCGGCCTTGCTGCCGTCCCACACAAAGCCGAAATCGCCCAGCACAACGACGAAATCGCCCTTGCCGGCCCGGCGCAGCTCCCCTTCTTTGAAGCGGTCCAGCTCGCCGTGGGTGTCGCCCGTAAGATATACCATCCTCTGCCTCCTTTTGCGGAGTGTGAAATCGCCCCAAAAGCCTTGTCACGCTCCGCCAAACCTGTTATTATAAAGTATAAGGCCCTTCGCTGAGCCTGCTTTGTCCCGTAAGAACGGACAGCACATTTTGTCCGATACTCTAATATATTATCGCTTTTTGAGGAAAATGTCCACATGAAACGTATCGTCACCCTATTTCTGAGCCTTGTCCTGCTGCTGAGCTGCCTGTGCGCGCCGGCTTCGGCCATGTTCGACCCCAGCCTCTTCTACGAGGTGCAGGCCAGGAGCGCCTACATCGTCAACACCGACACCAACATCATCGTCTACGACAAGGACAGCTCCCGTCAGGTGCCTGCCGGGGGCCTGACCAAATATATGACCATCGCGCTGCTGCTGACGAATTACGCCGACCAGCTCGACAACACCTTCCAGATGCCCTTCGCCATCTCGGATTATGTCCACAACAGTGACAATGCCGATATGCGCTCCAATGAGACCTTCACCTACCGGGAAGCCGTCTACGCCATGCTTCTGCGCAACGCCAACGAGGCCGCGATGGGCCTTGCCTACAGCCTTTCGGGCGGCGACCTTGCAGGCTGGGTGAGCCAGATGAATACCCTCTCCCAACGCATCGGCACCACCGGCAGCACCTGGACGGATGCCTGCGGCCTGGACAGCGGCAACGTGACCACCGCCGTGGATATGTACCTCATCCTACGGTATCTGATGAGCTTTGACGCCTTCGTGGACATCTCGTCGGCCCCCGCCTTCACCATGCCCGCCAAGGAAAAGCACACCAAGAGTTTCGTGCTGCTGAACCAGAACGTCGCCCTCAACAAGACCAGCGGCGGCAGCTTCTACCGCAAGTCTATGCAGGGTGGTATGTGCGATGTGATGGCCTACAAAAACGACCACGGCGACCAGAGCTATGTTTCGTGGGCCAATCAGGACGGCTCCACCTATATCTTCTGCATCATGCAGAGCCCCGACACCTGTGACACCTACGGCTACGCCAACCGCCGCCCAGCCCTCTATGAGACGACCCGCCTCATCGACTGGGTGTTCCAGAGCTTTTCCATCCAGCCTGCGCTGGACACCGACCTCGCTCTGGCAGAGATCCCCGTGAAGTATTCTTCCGACACCGACACCCTCAAGCTCTACCCTGACAACAGCATGATGACCCTGCTGCCCTCTTCGGGCGACGGCACCGTGACTCAGAAATACTTCCATCTGCCCGACTATGTCTGCGCCCCCATCCAGCAGGGCGATGTTGTCGGCACCGTGGAGCTGAAGCTGGCCGGCGAGACCATCGGCATGGTCAACCTCATCGCCGGGCAGGACGTGAGCCGGAGCAGCCTGCTCTACTCTTTCTCGAAGCTGCAGGAGTTCTTCGGCAGCCTCTACCTCAAGGTAGTGCTCGTCGTCAGCGCCATCTGCGCCATCATCTATGTGGCGTGGGTCCTGCTCAACTCCCCCCACACCCGCCATTCCTCCAAAAAAGTCCACCGCTATGGCCGTCCCCGCGACTGAACCGTGCGGCCAGCTTCTTTTCTGAAAAAGCTGTAAAAAGCAGTTGACAAATACGCCCCCAAGTGGTAATATATACAGGCAGTCCGTGACTGCAAAAAACTGTATATGGGCGTGTTCCCGAGTGGCCAATGGGGACAGACTGTAAATCTGCTGCTTTTCAGCTTCGGTGGTTCGAATCCACCCGCGCCCACCAAAAATGCTCAGCGTACGAAAATACGCTGGGCTTTTTGTTTTGCCAGACCATAGCAAAAGCCGGCTGATGTCATTCACACCAGCCGGTTTCCTTTTACACCTTCGGATTTTTCTCTTTCCTCTCAAGATAGAGGAAGAAGCAGACATTCAGCACGATGCCCACAGCGGTAGAAGTGGGCGCGGCCAGACCGATCATGGTCAGGCTGGCGTTGGGCTGGATGCTCATGATGTAAGCCATCGACAGGCGGACGAAGCCGACCGCAAGCTGAAAGAGAAAGAGTTGAAAGCACTCCTTGCCCGTGATGAAGAATTGGACGGCCTCTTTGAGCGCATCTATGAGGACAATGTTTCCGGCAAGCTCTCCGATGACCGCTTCGCAAAAATGTCCCGGCGGTATGAGGACGAGCAAAAGGAACTGTCGGAGAAAATAAAAAAGCTCCGCTCCGAAATAGAGAAGCAGAGCAGCCGTTCCATGACAACGGATATGTTTATCGGTCTTGTCCGCAAGTACACCAGAGCGAGAAAACTGACGCCCAGGATGCTGAACGAACTGATTGAGAAGATCGAAGTGTTCAATGCTGAGAAGATCGACGGCGTATGGGAGCAGCGGCTTCGCATCCACTATAACTGCGTCGGAACGATTGAGATTCCAACGGTGCTGCCCCTGCCGATCCCGGAAGTGTCCGTAAATACAAGAAAAGGCGTAGTTGTCAACTACGCCCCCTGTGAACTCGCTGTATAAAAAGCGAGTGTTCTTACAGCCTTTCAAATGCTATAAGAACACTCGCCATGGTGCAGGAATGCAATCCAAATCCGAACCATTTCCCTCAGATGCAACTTCTGTCGCTTCTCCAAAGGTGACGGTCTGTGTTCCTTCTTTATAGTTGAAGGTAATGAGAACCTTATCATCATACAGGTAAATCGCATTGATGAACGTATCTACCAGCGCCTGCCGCTGGTCTTTCAGGCTCATATCCAGCTTGCGGAACCGCAGCAACCAAAACCTGATAAACTCCTCTGTGACCTTGGGCTTCGCCAACTTTTCTTCCGCAATGCGGGCTTCAAGCTCACGCTTGGTTTCTTCCTGCTGCTCCAGCCTCTCCTTGGTGGAGCTGGTCAGGATGCCGGCCTGAATCGCATTGAGCATATTCTGGATACCCGATTCCGCATCCCGAAGCTGCTTTTCATAAAGGGGAATGTTGGTGTTCTCCTTGTTTTGCAGCTCCATCACCTTGGCGATGATGGATTCCATGGCGGTATCGTCCTTGACAAGCTGCATCGTCTGGTTGACCACCATATCTTCCAGCCACTGTTTACGGACGGTCTTTTTCTTGCAGCCTTTATGCTTTTTGGCGGTGGCACATTTATAATAGCGGTGGACTTCACCTGTCCGGCTTGTACCGCTTTCGCCAAACATCAGTGCACCGCAATGGCCACAGAACAGCTTGGTGGTGAGCAGGTAGTCGTCCTCTGCCTTTCTACGGGCAGGGGCTTTCTTGTTTTTCAACATCTTTTCCTGTACATCGTTGAAAAGATCCACAGACACGATGGGTGGGATAGCATCTGGAATCAGGATGTCACGGTATTTCAACTCACCAATATAGCGGCGGTTGCTCAGCATATGTTGGATGGTGTTGAAGGTCATCGGGCCGCCACGCTGGTTCTTGATGCCTTTCTCGTTCAGCCAGTCCCGGATTTCCCGCATGGTCTGACCATCGTTGTACCGCTGAAAGGTTTCCGCTACGAACGGCGCAGTCAGCGGGTCGATTTCAAAACTGCGGTCGGCATTGATGGTGTATCCAAAAGGGATTGCACCGCCGGTGAACTTGCCCTTGAGAGCATTTTCTGTCATGCCACGAATCACTTTCTCTGACAGGTCGGCAGAGTAGTATTCCGCATAGCCTTCCAGAACAGATTCCAGAATGATGCCTTCCGGCCCCTCGGAAATGATTTCCGTTGCCGACATAAGCTTGACACCGTTCTTCTTCAGCTGGGTCTTGTACCGGGCACTGTCGTAGCGATTCCGGGAAAAACGGTCGAGCTTCCAGACCAACACGATATCAAACAGCTTTTTGTCGCTGTCTTTTATCATCTGCTGAAACTCCGGGCGGTTGTCTGTCTTGGCAGAGATGGCACGGTCAATGTAGTGCTTGACGATGGTGATGCCGTTCTTTTCCGCATAGGCCGTGCATTCCCGGATCTGACCTTCGATGGATTCTTCGCGCTGGTTGTCGCTGGAATAGCGAGCGTAGATCACTGCGGTCATGGCAGACACCTCCATTTATACATCATTGAACGGCAATACGTTCATCAAAACATTGTTTCGTATAATGTATATACCATAACTTGAGATAGATTGCAATAGGGAAAATAACTGCCCAACAACAAAAAGCCCCATTCGCCATTGAGCCAAACCTCTCAAAAAACCAATGGGGCACAATTACTTACAGATTCTCGCTGAAGAATTTCTCCATGGCAGCGGCACTTGCTTCCTCATCGCCGCCCTCAACAGTCACAGTGACGGTATCTCCCTTCTTGATACCCAGCCCCATAACCGCCATCAGCTTAGTTGCCACAGCAGACTTACCTGCTGCATTTTCCAGCGTAATGGTGCTGTCCAATGCTTTGGCTGCTTTCACCAGCAGACCAGCCGGACGCGCATGAACGCCGTTTGCATCCTGAACGGTATAGATGAACTTCCTCATTTCTTTCTCCTTATAATTTAGATTTCACTTATCAACCGGGTCAATTTTCATCCAGACAAATTCTGCTTTCCAAACTATACCATTTTAGCCGCTGCGGATTGAACATACGGGCAGTACAATTTTTTTGAACGAACCTGCCATTGACTTTTTGCGCAAAGAGATTCATATCACTGTTTTCTGCACAGGATGCATCCTGATGCATTGGCAAGACGAGCTGTGCTCCCAGTGAAGCACATTCTTCTGCATACAATTCTGCCGATGCCGTTGCAATTCTTTGCCGGAGAAGCAATCCGGGTCGTCTGTTTTTCCACGCTGCCTGCAAGTCTGTCAGGTCAACGCCCGCCGCAAACCCGATAAAAAATCCATTTTTTAATGTGAAAGCATAGTTCGTGTTATACAAGCAACCATACGAGTTCAGCGGCCCAATCATGGGATTCTCCGGGTCAGCAAACATTTTTCCTCCATCAAAATTGCTCACGGTTCCCAAATCCGTGTGATTTCCTGAAAAAGTATTCAGTGTAAAATCATCAAAATGATAGGTCAAACCGGGAACAATCGGGTGAATACAGGCCTCTGGAACTTGAAATGCAGCGGACAGTTCTCTTGCAAAAATCCGGTCACAGATCACAGTAGGCCGTGCTTGCTTAAACAGATCTGGCAAATTTGCAGTATGGTCAAAATGCGAATGGTTGATTGTGACATAGTCTACCTTTCCAAGTTCATCTGCGTCAAAAGCCGGTGTGCAAACTTCCTTCCATGCCTTTGGATTCTGCGGAAAAAAAGGGTCTGTCATCAAAATTTTTCCGCCGGGCAGCTCAAACTGAAAGCACTGGGCGTGAATCCATCGAAATCGCAAAATAGGCACTGCAATCGAGGTTTGATACGGTGTCTTTGGCGTTTCCTGCAAAGGAATAATCTTATCAAGCTCCATAAAAAATCTCCTTCACCACTTAAAAATAAAGCACCCGGCTCTGTGTTTATTCCACAGCAGAACCGGGTGCCAGGTCTTAAAAGAACTGCAACATATCAGATATTGTTCAGTTCAATCAGTTCTCATCAAAGCCGATCAGCAGGGTAAAGCCAAAACCTGCCACAACGGAAACCACAACAGAGATAATAGCACCAATCATAGTCGGTCCGAACATAATGATGCTCAAAATGCTGTTGGCCGCCATCGTGTAAGCTTTGACACCCAAGAATGCTGCGGTAAAACCACCAACCAGCGAGCCCAAAATCATGCTGATCATTGTTTTCTTTCGGGGAAGAATCACACCATACATCGCAGGCTCGGTAACACCAAAGATACAGCTGGATGCCGCAGAAAGAGCTGCTGCACGGTGTTTTTCAGACTTAAATGCAACGGCCAGCAGAACGCCAAGCTGTGCAAAGTTGGAGCAGTAAGCACCCGGCTTCACCGCAGGTTCATAGCCCAACGTAGAAATCAACTCGGTCATGGTAGGAACCATCAAAGTGTGTGCGCCAAACATGACCAGCAGCGGCCAACTAACAGCGGTCAGCGGAACGATCAGGAACGGAGAAGCAGAATAGACCCACAGAACAGCATTGACCAGAGTGGAACCCACGAAATAACCCAGCGGTCCGAATACGACCAGTGCCAGAGGCAGCATGATCAGGAATGTGCACAGCGGCACAAAGGTGAATTTCAGTGCGCCAGGGATCCACTTATTCATAAACTTTTCCACATAAGCCATCACAAAAGTGATGAGCAGCATGGGAATAACACTCTTGGCGTAGCTGATAGCAGTGAACGGAATGCCGTAAACAGTAGTTCCACCGTCAGTGACCAGTGCAAGGAAGTTCGGATGTACCAGAACTGCACCAATCAGACCTGCTACAAATGGATTAGCTTTCAGCTTTTTCGCAGCAGCAATGCCAACAAAAATCGGCAGATAATAGAAGCCTGCATCGTATGCAGCGTTCAGCAGACGATAGGTATTGCTATCGGTAGACATCCCGAAAAAGCTGGTTGCAAGAGCCAGAATCACGCTGATCATACCAGAAGTGATCAGAACGGGCAGCAGCTGGCTCATCGTGCCGGTAACATAGTCCATCACCTTCGCCCAAATTGCCTTGAAGCCTTTGGGCTTCTCAACATCGTGGTTATCTTCATTCACGACTTCACCGGTATCCATTTTGTAGTTGGACGTCACTTCGTTGTACACAGCAACGACATCGTTGCCGATAACGACCTGATACTGACCGGATGCCTTGACTACCGTCATAACGCCCGGAATCTTTTTGATAGCCTCGGTGTCCGCCTTGCTTTCATCCTTCAGAATAAAGCGCAGACGTGTGACACAGTGGGTCACCATCTTGACGTTGCCTTCGCCGCCAATGTTCGTTACGATGGCGTCGGCAAGTTCTTTAAAATTCTTTTTTGCCATGAGAGATTCCATCCTTTCGCTTTTTGTTTATGCAAGATCCTCGCCGTTGGTGGCGATCACTTTCTTATACCAGTCGAACGACTTTTTCTTCCGACGCTGGCGCGTGCCATTGCCATCATCATCCTGATCGACATAAATATAACCGTACCGCTTGGAGATCTGGGAGGTGGATGCGCTGATCATATCAATGCAGCCCCAGCTGGTATAACCAAACAGCTCTACGCCATCCTCGATTGCTTCTTTCATCTGTTCGATGTGCTTGCGCAGATAGGCGATGCGGTAATCATCATTGATGCTTCCATCCGGTTCGATCTTGTCCACAGCACCCAGACCGTTTTCTGCAATGAACAGAGGCTTCTGATAACGGTCATACAGCTGATTCAGAGCAGTCCGCAGCCCCTTCGGGTCGATCTGCCAGCCCCACTCACTGGATTCCAGATAGGGGTTCACAACACTGTTGCCCAGCATATTTCCGACTGCACCAGTATGCTGGTCTGCATGGGCACTGATTGCACTGGACATATAGTAGCTGAAGGAGATGAAGTCCACCGGATACATCCGCATGATCTCCTCATCACCCTGTTGTACTTCCAGTTTTACGCCTTTTTTCTCAAAGAAGCGAGCAGCATAGGCCGGATAATAACCGCGTGCCTGCACATCGGTAAAGATCAGACTCATGCGCTGTTCATCCACGGTTTTCTGAATATCATCCGGGTCGCAGCTGTACGGAACCAGCAGCTGGTAGCTGACCATGCAGCCCACCTTGGAATCCGGGATGATCTCATGGCAGTACTTCGTTGCCAGTGCGCTTGCCACAAACTGGTGGTGGGCAGACTGCCAACGCTTCTGCTCGATATTCTCACAGTTTTCTTCTACGATACCGGCACTGACAAACAGATGGTGTTTGATGCAGTTGATCTCGTTGAAGGTCAGCCAGTATTTTACTTTATCTTTATACCGCTTGAAGCAGGTGGTTGCAAATTTCACATAGAAATCGATAAGCTTGCGGTTTGCCCAGCCGCCGTATTCTACGCCCAAAGTCAGCGGCATTTCATAGTGAGACAGCGAAACCATCGGCTGGATGCCGTACTTGGCACACTCATCAAATACGCTGTCATAGAACGCCAGACCCGCCTCATTGGGCTCTGCTTCATCGCCGCGAGGGAAAATGCGTGTCCATGCAATGGACATCCGGTAGCACTTGAACCCCATTTCCCCAAACAGGCGGATATCCTCCTTGTAGTGGTGGTAGAAATCGTTGCCCACACGCTTGGGATAATAAAGTTTGGAATCCGGATTCATGGCTTCCTTGACCTGATCGTGGGTCATCATCAGCCATTGATCCAGCCATTTTTCCTTCGGAAGCGATGAATCAAAGGTGTACACATCTGCGACCGAAAGACCTTTGCCGCCCTCGTTTCACCCGCCTTCCAGCTGGTTTGCTGCCGAGGCACCGCCCCAGAGAAAACCTTTCGGAAAGTGTTTTCTGACTGTAAAATCCATAAAAACCTCCTGTCAAACTTTCAAAATTGCACCCTCGTCCGCAGAAGAGACCAGCTTTTGATACCGTGCCAGCCAGCCGCCTTTGACCCAGCTTTCCGGCATCACCTGTTCCTTGCGGCGGCGTGCAAATTCTTCTTCCGTAACATCGGCGTGAATCGTATAGTGCAGCATATCGATCTCGATCTGGTCACCATCACGAAGCAAGCCGATCTCACCGCCTGCGGCGGCTTCCGGGGAAACATGGCCAATGGATGCACCACGAGATGCACCGGAGAAGCGGCCATCCGTGATCAATGCCACATCTTTGTCCAGTCCCATGCCAGCCAGTGCGGAAGTCGGCACCAGCATTTCACGCATACCGGGACCGCCTTTCGGTCCTTCATAAAGGATCACAACGATATCTCCCGGATGGATCTGTCCACCGTAGATCGCATTGACCGCTTTTGCTTCTCCAATGAACACCCGTGCTGTGCAGGTGTGAACAAGCATTTCCGGGGCAACTGCGCTGCGCTTGACAACGCAGCCGTTTTTGGCAATGTTGCCAAACAGGAAAGCCAATCCGCCCATCCGGGAATAAGGATTTTCGACCGGGCGGATGACCTTCGGATTGCGGTTCTCTGCACCGGCAATATTTTCGCCTACGTTCTTTCCGCTCACCGTCATCAGACCGGTATGCAGCAAGCCAATGCCGGCCAGTTCCTTCATCACAGCTGCCACGCCGCCCGCTTCGTTGAGTTCTTCCATGAAGTGGTTGCCTGCCGGTGCCAGATGGCACAGGTTGGGCGTCTTTTCGCTGATTTCATTGAACCGCTTCAAATCAAGTTTGTATCCAGCTTCGTGTGCAATGGCGGGCAGGTGTAGCGAGCTGTTGGTTGAACAGCCCAGAGCCATATCCACCGTGATAGCATTTTCCAGAGCCTGCTCATTTACGATATCGCGCGGCTTAATATCCCGGCGCACCAGTTCCATGATCTGCTTGCCGCTTTCTTTTGCAAAACGCAGACGTTCCGAATACGGTGCGGGGATCGTACCATTACCATGCAGAGCTAGCCCCAGTGCTTCACACAGGCAGTTCATGGAATTGGCGGTAAACATGCCGGAGCAGGAGCCGCAGGATGGGCAGCTGCCTTTTTCGCATTCCAGCAGACCGGCATCATCCAGCTTTCCGGCTTTGTAGGCACCGACTGCTTCAAACATCTGCGAAAGGCTGGTCTTTTTGCCCTTGACACGTCCCGCCAGCATCGGCCCGCCGGAGCAGACGATGGCAGGAATGTTCAGCCGCAGTGCTGCCATGACCATGCCGGGTACGATCTTGTCGCAGTTGGGAATCAGCACTAGACCATCGAAGCAATGTGCGGCGGCAAGCGTCTCCACGGAATCCGCGATCAGTTCACGGGATGCCAAGGAATAGTGCATTCCACGATGTCCCATGACGATGCCATCGCACACACCAATGGCAGGCACCACCACGGGGGTTCCTCCTGCGGCATAAATTCCAGCCTTGACTGCCTCAGCAATTTTGCTCAGGTGCATATGACCGGGGATGATCTCGCTCTGGGCAGATACCACGCCGATCAGCGGCTTTTTGATCTCATCTTCGGTAAAACCGGCCGCATACAGAAGCGACCTCTGCGGTGCGCGTTCAACACCCTGCGTAATTTGTTCACTGATCATTTTTCTGCACCTTAACCTTCCATTGCGTGAACCAGACGGATCAGCATCTTGTTGCAGGGGGCTACGATGCCATATTCATCCGCCAGTTCCGCAATCGCACCATTGATGCGGTCAATTTCTGTCTTGCGGTGATTCATGTAATCCTGATACATACTTGCGTATCCCAACGGGTTGTTTTCGCAGACTTCTTTTACAGTTTCCATTGCAACGTCCGACGGGATCGAAGTTCCATCCGCTTCTGCCACTTTGACGCACTCCTGAATCACATCTGTACAAATCTCCCACAGATACGGATCGCTGGACAACTCGCCCAGATGCTTTCCAGTTACCATGGAAAGTGCATTCACGGCACAATTGACAAACAGTTTTTTCCAGAGGATCACCTGAATGTCATCCAGAACGTAGACTTCAAAGCCTGCCTGCTTCAGGATCTCACCTGCAATTTTGGCTTTCGCGGTGTTATCCGGAGTCCGCACATCAGGGCCGATATTCGTGGGGCCATGGCCGGAATGGTAGATCACACCCAGTCCCTTCACGACACAGTTATGACTGGTCGTACCAACCAGAATATTGTCCTTGCTCACAAACTTTGCAATGTCACGGTTGTTGCCTGCGCCGTTCTGCAACGTCATGACCAGCGTGTTGCTGCCGATCATCGACAGATTCTGCCGGATGGTATCCTTCGTGAAGATACCCTTCACAAAGACGATTACCAGATCCTGCACACCAATGCCTGTCCCACTCTTCACGGCTTTAAGGGTGTAAGTTTCCTCCGTGCCATCAGCTTCCTGCACAACGATGCCGTTCTGGTTGATGTGATCGATCAGCGTCTCATTCACATCTACCATCGTTACGTCCTGTGTACGGGACAGCTTTGCGCCATACAGACTGCCCATTGCGCCTGCACCCAATACTGCGATTTTCATATACCACGCGCTCCTTCATTTATCTTCTTATCACTTATCGCTGTCTTTCAGTGTACTTTCGACAGCCTTATTGTATCAGTCTGCAAAAGGAAAAGCCATTCGGGAAAATTCTCTTACAAAAGCAAACTTTTCCGAATGGCTTATATCCAAGCTGTATCTTATTTTTGCAAAATATCCGCCGCCGCATGAAAAAACTCAATGATGCCCGGCTAATCATCCCTGAATTTCAGAATCTTGATCGTGCTGATCTCTCTGAAGTCGTATGGGAACGGCGTGTCGAGTGTGATGATTTCCATGCCGGTCTGCACGGTGGGAGTTGTACATATCACACACAGCGTGTTGCGATTCAGCGCATAGGTTGTAATTTTAGCCGGGCCTTCTTCCGGTAGCAGCATTTCAATTTTTTCCAAGTGTGAAAGTGTTTTATACTGGGTGATTCTTTCCATCCGCGCCATGCGTTGGATACGATTTGTTTTACGGCAGTCCTCCAGAATGCTCTTCAGCATTTCACGGTTTTCATTTGTCATAATGATCGGGATCAATCGGAAGCGACTGTTTTTCAGTGCGATTTCAGGCTCTGTTGTCAGGAAAATCGTGTAATAATCGATATCCCGCAGCAAAGAGCTGTTCCATGCGTAACCGGGCAGATAGTCTACACGTTCCGGCGCAAACGAAAGCATCTGACAGATATAGTTCCTCAAATTTTCCATCAAGTAAAAACTCTGATTGCCTACCAAAAGGATGCGAACGCTGGATGGGTAATGAATCGTATCCAGATAGCTGCCCAGAAATGCCGCCATATTCAGAATTTCTGTCCGAGGAAGCTTTTTTGCAAACACGTCCTGAAATGCCTGTTTCACCAGATGGATCGCCAGCGGATATTTTATCAGGATGCTTTTATCGTAGTAGTTCACCCGGTGATAGGGGCGTTCCAACAGTGCGTTCAGATTTTCAGCGACCAGTTCGGGGTCTTCAAAGTGCAAGGGCTGAGAAAGCTTCAGCTTCTGGTTAAAGTAGTTCTCCAGTGCATGAAGGTTTTCCTGTTTTGCATCGGGGTGGCTTTTAGGGGCAAGGATCGTTGCTTTCCGAATGAATTTATTGATCTCTGTCTGCTCGGACGCTGAAAAGGTATATCCGAGCTTTCTCGACAGCGTTTCATAAAAGGCTGAATATTCAAACGGTTTCTCGCCCATTTCCGGGAGATAGTATCCCAAACTGGAACGCAGTCGGCTCATCGCAATATAGCGGAGAAGAAAAGAATATTCTTCTCCTGAAATAAAACGCCCGGTATCGATCAGCAACTGCTGCAAAGGTTCCGCTGCCTGTTCCATGGATTCCTGATAGTGCTGCACCGCATCTGGATCGATCTTTGTCATTTGCAGGACATGGAGCGGTCCCCATGCAGTGCATGCGTACCGTTTATCCTTTTCCTCGCCATGAATATAGATACCCCTCTGCGGTGAAACTTCCAGTTGAATATCATCATTACGACCAAACCACCGCCGCATCTGACGGATTTCTTCAAACACAACAGACTTCGATAAATAATAATCCTCCGCCAGCTGATCCATTGGAATATACTGCCGCCGAAAAAGCAGATCTATAATCAGGATGATGCGCCGTTCATCCAGATTAAAGTAAACCTCATTATAAAAAGCGTCCTTCAGAATTTCATTGCGCAGACATTCGCTGATTCGGCAAACTCGATAGCCCTTGTTCTTTTGTGTTTCGATGTTTCCCTCTTGCCCAATGTCCTCCATGAGCCACTTTATATTTTGCTGAACCTTTTTCTTGTTCCAATCCAGCATCCTTGAAAGTTCTTCGCCGGTAATCCAATCTCCCTTACGCAGCATACAGAACAAAAGATCTCGCGCTTCTTTTCGCAGCTCCATAATGATGCCCTCAACTTCCAGATTTTCGTTTGACCTAAGATTGTTTTAAGTATTTCATCTTTTTTCAGAAAAGTCAACGCCGCATTCAAAAGTCGATAAGTCCTACTATCGTTGCTTTACCACAATAAATTTTTCAAAAACATCTTGACGCACCCCACGAACCATGATATTCTCTGTCACAAATCCCACGGAGCTTGTCGGGGCAACGCCCCTCCATCTTGCTTCGCAAGACCGCTCTGCCGCTTAAAAGCCCCACTGGGGCTTTCATTGCTACGCAAACGCGGACTTTGTGGACTGATTCTATCCACAAGATGTGGTCGTGTTCATTTTGAACACTGCCTCACCGTGGATTATCCCTGAAAGATTTACCGCCCCGCAACACACCCGATTCATTTTGCCGCCGATTCACCCGACAAAATCCATCGCTGCGCTGCGTGGGCGGTATTTTTCTTTTTCACAAATAAAATCCTATGTAGTTGTTCAATCTCCCGAAATTTGTTTTTAGTTGTTGACCGCACAACCTCAAAGTGTTATTCTTGCGTTTGAAAGAAGCAGGACGTAGTGTCTGCACTGCACCCAGCTTTCTTCATATTGTACCTTGAATCTTGCACAAGCCGTCTGAACGTGATACTGCGCCATGACCTCACACTTTCCGTGAGTGAGCCGGACAACGCCGCTGCACAAATAGGGGCAGGAACTGCGCTCGGGGTGAACGGTGGTCAACATACACGAGCAGCGGAACTCTCTACTTATTTTTGCGTCTTAACAATTCGGAAACAATTACCCAGAAACGGTTTTGAGCGCAGCGGTAGAGGGCAAGAACCGTCCCGTGGCCACAAATTTTCAATTCTTGAAAATTTCCCGTCCATCCGGGACTTCACTTCTACAATGCGTCTGCATTTCCGAAGTGATCTTGTTGGGGCGTGCCTGCCCCAAACCCTGCTGACTAATTTTTTAATTATACTGGCTTTTGATTTTCATTATGCTATATTAAAATGGTAGAGTTAACTATTTTGATTCATAGATGATATGAGGGACTACCATGGTCAAGCTTGTTAAAGGTCAAAACGATTTACTTTCACAATATCCTGCCTGCATCAATGAATGGGACTTCAACAAAAATCATCCACTCTCGCCTGATGCTGTCGTAGCAGGCTCTTCAAAAAAAGTCTGGTGGATTTGTTGCAAAGGGCACTCTTACGAACAGAGCATAAATCTTCATGTTGGACGAGGTTATGGTTGCCCTTACTGTTCCCATAGAAAAGTGCTCACTGGTTATAATGACCTCGAAACTCTTTTTCCAGACATCGCAACCGAATGGCATCCTTACAAAAATGCAGAACTTAAACCTTCCAGCATAACAGCGTACAGCAAAAAGAAAGTTTGGTGGCTTTGTTCACGGGGACATTCCTATGAGCAAACTGTTGAACGGCGGACGCGACGTGGAAGTGCATGCTACTACTGCTCAGGGCATAAAGTGTTAAAAGGATTCAATGATTTAGCTTCGGTCAACCCCATCCTTTCTGTCGAATGGCATCCATCTAAGAATGCTCCGCTGACACCGTATGAAGTAACTGCTGGAAGCGGAAAACGTGTATGGTGGCTTTGCCCTATCGGTCACGAATATCAAGCCACTATCCATGACCGCAATACAGATAACACACAATGCCCTATTTGCAATTTAAGAGTCCAAACCTCTTTCCCCGAGCAGGCTACCTTCTTTTACGTTCATAAGCTCTATTCCGATGCTATCAACAAATACAAACCCGTTTTTCTGGGTTCTATGGAACTCGATATTTATATTCCATCTATTCATACCGGAATCGAGTTTGATGGTTCAAACTGGCACCAATCGGATGAGCAGTATGAACGGGAAATCCGCAAATATAAATTATGTCAAGAAAATCATGTGAAGCTCATCCGTATCAAAGAGAAGAATACCCGCAATTGGGTTGACAATGCGCAAACTGCTGATGTGGTTTATACCATTTCAAAGGTCAAAAAGACAGGCGAACTCGAAACCACCCTTAAAGTCATTCTCGATTCTATAGATGCTTCCTCCAATATGTGGACTCGAACAGATCCTCGACATATTCACAGTCAAATCGATGTAAATATCGAACGTGACCGCCCGCAGATCTTAGGATATTTGACAAGTATTGATAATTCCCTCGCAATTTTACGTCCAGACGTTGCCTCAAAATGGGACTATGTGAAGAATCAGGACTTAACTCCAGACATGTTTACCGTCAGTTCAAATGAAATCGTCTGGTGGAAATGTCCAGATTGTGGACGCGAATGGAAATGTAGCATTAACAGCATGACACGAAAAGGGCGCTTTGGGTGCGCTGAATGTTCAAAAAAACACCGTGGAAAAAGTTTTACACAAGGTGTAGTTAAAAAGGTTGGTTCACTCGCTGAAACCATGCCAGAACTTTCCAAAGAATGGCATCCCACAAAAAATGGCGATTTAACCCCAAATGATATAACCGCCGGAAAATTCAAACCTGTCTGGTGGCTTTGTCCGAAATGCGGTTACGAATGGCAAGCAAGTCCCAATAACAGAAAAAGAGGAATTGGTTGTCCTTGTTGTAGTGGACGAGTTCCTAAGACAGGCATAAATGATTTGGCCACCCTATATCCAGAGCTTCTTAACGAATGGGACTATGAGAGAAATACCGAATTAGACCCCCGAAAAGTCTTACCCAAAAGCGGAAAACACGCTTGGTGGGTTTGCTCTGTATGCGGAAATCATTGGGAATCTGAGATTCGAAGTCGTGTAAACGGACATGGATGTCCACAATGTGGCAAACGCAGAAAGAAGTAAATAGGTATAATCTTCTATGAGTATCTGGGGCAATACACTTGTTGACGGACACAATCGTTATGCCATCCTCCAGAAACACCCGGAGATTTATTTCTCCACCATACCGCTCCCGTTTGAAAGCAGAGAAGAAGTTCTCGCTTGGATTTGCAAAAACCAGCTGGGACGGCGTAATCTGACCCCGGAGCAGAAGTACTACCTGATGGGCAAACAGTATGAAGCCGAAAAAGCCGCGCACGGCGGTGATCGCAAGAGCAGCGATGCAAAAAAAGCGAACTTGATCGACAACAGCAAAACCTGCGACCGAATCGCAGAAGAAAACGGTGTGAGCAAGGACACCGTTATCCGCGCCTCGAAGTATATGAAAGGCGTGGAGATCGCAGAAGAACTGATGCCGGGGCTAAAGCAGAGCATCCTGTCCGGACAGACGAAAGTGTCCAAAGCGGATATGCACCGCCTTGCCAGGACGGCCTACCATGACCGGGCACAAACTTTGCAGGATATTCTGCACCCGGAGCTGAAGGTGGAACCGACGCCTGACGCTGACGGTGTGATCCGCGTTCCGGGCAAAGCGCCTGTCATGCCATTCCGAAAGTTCGAATCGGTTTACGACAGCGATGCCTACCCGGAGGATGTACGGTACGAGTATGTGGCGTTGGAAGAACTCACTACTCGTTTCCGCATTTCGTTCAACTACCAGTTGGAGCAGATGCCCGATAATGCGCAGCGTGATGTGATTCTGGAGATTATTCACAAGCATAAGGACTATCTTACTTCTCTGGAAGCCGCACTCGCAGATGTTAAAGACCAGACAGCATAACAACAGGCACATGGTATGCTGTTTACCGATGTCCAAAGGAGCGTGCGTTTGAACAAAAAGAAAAAGTCCACAAACACTTCCCCCTACCCCGATGAAGTCATCGACCGTCTGGCACGGGCATTCTACCCGGCCATCCTTGCCTGCTGGAACAGCGAGGAAGGCCAGCGCGAGTTTGCCGCGTGGCAAGCAGAGCAGGCTCACATCTCCGGCAAAGAAAAACAGAGCGTTCCCGACGGGGAACGCCCTGTTGTACATATCGCTATCGTATGTGGCTTTTGGCAGGGCGCACCCTGTTTTTTCTTTGTTATACATCCGATGTACCAAACTGCGTATTCTTATGGTTGGAATCGTGTCAATTTGACACAATTCCTCTCTACTGCCGCCAGAATACCACGCACGCCACTTATTTCAAAATCATTCTTTTTTCTGGTACTCCAACAGAAGCCCCAGAACGATTTTCAAGCCTGTGGGCAGGCTGGCGATATCCACCCATTCCTGCCGGGTGTGCGCAAGACCGCCTTCAATGGTGCCGATGGTGTTGGCGGGAATGCCCAGCGACAGCGGGATGTTGCTGTCCGTGGAGTTGGGTGTTTCGTCCGGCTCACGGCCTGTGAAGGTACGGATGATCTCTTTGCTTTTTGCTGTGAATTGACCGAGCTTTTTCGGGTCCACCGGGCCGTTGCCGGGGCGGATGCCCAGCAGTTCTACCTCAAAATCGCCGCCTCTTCCATTCCAGTGCGCTACGGCACGACGGAATTTTTCTTCCATCTCTTCCAGACAATCCTGTGCGGTGGAGCGGAACTCATACAGCATGGATGCCTGCTGTGCAATGGAGTTGACCGTCGTGCCGCCCTCGATACGCCCCACATTATAGGTGGTGCGGGAGCGTACCGGCGGTTGGATCTGGTACAGTTCATTCACGAGTCCACACAGCAGTTGAATGGCACTGGGGTCGCCAAAATTTGCATAGGAGTGACCACCGGGCGTTTTACAGGTGATCTTATACCGATAAGAACCCACGGCACTGCTGCAGCAAAGCGGCATATAGATATCAAAAGAATAGAACCCCTGAATACGGGTGCCGTACTCGGCAAACAATGCCTTGGTACCGTCCAGATTGCCCAGACCTTCTTCGCAGGCATTCGCCACCACCAGCACACCATATTCCAGCGCGGTTTGTTTCTGGATCAGATATTTTGCAGCCATCAGCAAGTTGACGAGGTTGGCAGTATCATCGCCGATGCCCGGCGCAAATAGCTTACCGCCCTCTTCCCGCAAGGGAAGAGTTTCTACATCTGGGAACACAATATCCGTGTGGGCGGCAAAAACGACAAGTTCTTCGGTGTCCGGCCCCAATTTGCAGATCACATTTTTAGCGCTGTCGATGCGGACATTTTCTGCCCCTTGTGCCCGGAGCCAATCCCGGCAGAATGCTGCCCGAAAATCCTCCTTTCGGGTCGGCGCAGGCATTTTTCCCAATGTGCGCAGCAGTTCCAGCTGTTCGGTGCGGCATTCTTCTGCATAAGCTTCCACCTGCGCTTTTGTCTGTTTGTTCATAAAAACTTTCCCTCCCTGAATACGCCGAAAACCGCAGACAGTTTCCTGCCTGCGGTTCCGGCCTTCATTTAGCCTTCTAGGTCTTCACCATTGGTGGCGATACACTTCTGATACCAGTAAAAACTGTCTTTTCTACTGCGAGCCAGTGTGCCGTGACCGGCATCGTCCTGATCCACATAGATCACGCCATACCGCTTGGACATTTCCATGCTGCCGCAGGAGACCAGATCGATAAATCCCCACATGGTATAGCCAATCAATTCCACGCCGTCCTTGACAGCTTCCTTCATCTGCTCCACATGGGCTTTGATGTAGTCGATGCGGTAGGGATCATGGATGGAGCCATCAGCCTCTACCTTATCCACAGCGCCCAGACCATTCTCGGCAATAAATACGGGCAGCTGGTAGCGGTCGTACACCTGATTCAGGGTGACACGCAACCCCACCGGATCCTTCTGCCAGCCCCACTCGCTGGTTTCCAGATACGGATTCTTGTTGGCCATGATCAGGTTGCCGCTGGTCTTTTCCCAGCCCTGCTCGGTCGTAGACACCTGCGAGAAGTAGTAGGAAAATGCCACAAAATCGATGCTGTTGTTTTTCAGGATCTCAGCATCCCCGGGCTGCCAGTCGATGCGGATGCCCTGCTGTTCAAAATACCGTTCCATATAGGCAGGGTACTTGCCGCGGGTCATCACATCCAGATAGAACCAGTTGGAATACTGGTCGTCCAGGATCATCTGCATCACATCATCCGGTTTGCAGGTGGCAGGGTAGGTGGTGAATCGGGCGATCATGCCGCCGATCTTGCTGCCGGGCAGGATCTCGTGCCCCTGCTGAATGGTCAGTGCATTGGCAATGAACTGATGGTGCAGGCACTGGAAGATTGCGTTCTGATAGTCCTCTTCCTGATCTTCGATCAGGCACACACCGTTGTAGGGGTTGAACTTGCCGGCATTGAACTCATTGAAGGGCAGCCAGTAATCCACCCGGTCACCCAGACGCTCGAACAGGGTGCGGGTGTAGCGCACATAGCACTCCACCGTCTTGCGGCTCTTCCAGCCGCCGTACTCTGTTACCAGATGCAGCGGGATATTGTAGTGCAGAATGGTAGCGAATACTTTGATGCCATGGGCATGGCAGGCATCGAACAGATCCATGTAAAACTTCAGCCCTGCCTCGTTGGGCTGTGCATCATCGCCATTGGGGAAGATGCGTGCCCAGCAGATGGAGGTGCGCAGCACCTTGATGCCCAGTTCCGCAAACAGTTCCAAATCTTCCTGCCAGCGGTTATAAAAATCGATACCATGACGGAACGGATAATGCTCCAGATCCTCAAGGTCTGCAAGAGCAGCCTTGAATTTTTCATCGTTCATGCGGCGGTTGGATTTTTGAGCGCGCTCTTCTTTCGTCCAATTGGGGTCAAAATACCGCAGATCCTGCGTATCCAGCCCTTTGCCGTCCTGCAAAAACGCACCTTCCGCCTGGGAGGATGCCATTGCACCGCCCCAGAGAAAGTCTTTGGGAAAACCTGTTTTCATTATCACATGCTCCTCTCTTACTGTTCCTTCTTGTTCATTGCAAAGGAGATCACAAAGCTGGACACCCATGCAATTGCCATAACGATCAGCAGCTTAAAGAAGTTGTTGCCGCCATCCACATAGGTGGCGATACTGGTGATGCCGGGCATGGAGAATGCATAGGTCACAACACCCATCAGCATGGCGCTGGCACCGGCAATTGCACCGCCTGCCATGGCGGCATACAGAGGCTTCTTTTCCGGCAGTGCAATACCGTACAGGGCAGGCTCGGTAATGCCGAGGATGCAGACCAGACCGGTAGAAACAGCGGCAGAACGCTGCTCACTGGGCTTCTGCTTGAGTGCCCACGCCAGAACAGCACCGGAAACAGCCAGATTGGAATAGAAGAAGTTGGGCAGCATATAGTCATGACCCAGAACTTCCAGATTCTGCAGCTCTACGGCAGACCAGCCCTTGATGCCAAAGATAATGGTAAGCGGAATGATGCCGCAGAACAGCGCACCTGCAAACGGACCGGCGTGGGTGAACAGCCATGCAAAGCCACCGGTCATGCCCTTGGCGATCCAGTTGCCCAGAGGAGCAGCAAAACCCAGGAACAGCGGTGCAGAGATCAGGAAGGACAGCGCGCCGGAAAAGACGATGCGCAGATTTTTGGGCATATGCTTGTCGATAAGATGGAAAATGATGGAGAAGATCCACACCGACAGAATAACCGGGAAGATAGAACCCTTGTAGTTATAGGCGGGGATATTGATAGGGCCAAAGGCATAACCGGTGATGCCTTCTTTCGGCGAGAGGAAGGTGGAGTACATCAGGATACCGGCAGTCATGATGCCGAAGATCTCCTTGACCTTGAACCGCTTTGCTGCTGCGTAGCCGATGATGAACGGCATAAAGTAGAAGGGTGCATCACCCACAGCATTGAGCACGGTGATGATATCCGACTTGGACGATACCAGACCGATCGCAGTGAGCAGGGAGACAATACCCTTGATCATACCGCCTGCCACAATGGCATACAGACCGGGCGTCACACAGGATGCCAGTGTATTCAGACCCCGGGTGATGATGTTGGGCTTTTTCTCCGGCACATCATCCGTGGCGGGCTCTGCCTCCACAGCACCGCCGACAGCCACACCGGACATTGCAAGAAACTCTTCGTACACTTCCGGCACGGTAGTGCCGATGACGCACTGGATCTGACCGCTGGATTCTACGACTTTCAGAATGCCGCTGACTTTACTCAATTTTTCCATATCTACCGCATCGCGGTTGACCGGAACGATGCGAAGCCGAGTGATGCAGTGAAATACGTTCTTTACATTCTTGCTTCCGCCCACAGCCTCCAGAATTTCCGTGCAGAGCTGGGTGTATTCGGATTTTGACGTTGTACTCATGAAAAAGTCCTCCTTGTGCGGGGACGCCGCATTTTCATAGAGACTGTATGGCTCTGGAGCCATACAGCTGCAGTTCAGTTTCTTCTCTTGCCGGCATCATTATATTACCGAATCTTGACAGAATTTTCAATTTCCACAAAAAAGGACTTCACTTACCAAACTTAATATGATATGCTGGTGGAGAGGTGATCCTATGAACCGGCAGCAGCTGGAAGATTTTTTGTTTCAATATACCGATTCAGAGCAGCGGCATCTCCGCGAGCAGCCGCCGCAGCTTTCGCCGCGGTACCGCAATATTCCTAAGGTCGTGCACGATGGGCGGGAGATGTATCAGTTCAATTTTGGCAGTTTGCTTCGAAATCGCTCCGTGTGCGTCAATAAGGAATCCCGCTTTACGGTAATCCCGGAGCACATCCACTCCGTTATCGAACTTCTGTATGTCTACTCCGGTCAATGCACCCAGACAATCAATGGTAAACATATTACGATGCAGCAAGGGGATATCTGTTTGCTGGACACTCACGTGCCCCATAATATCCAGCCCTTGGGGCAGCAGGATATTGTGATTACCATTGAGATGAAAAAGGAATACCTGACGCAAGGTTTTCTGCAGCGGCTCGGTAATAACGGCATCATCAACGGCTTTCTGATCAACGCCCTCTCCTCCGATGCAGCGCATGACCAATATCTGCTGTTCCACAACCGGGAAGAAACTCCCATTCATGCTGTTATTCAAAGCATCCTGTGTGAGTATTACGACCCACAAATCTGCAGCGATAAAATGATCGACGCTTATATGATCGTGCTGTTCTGCGAGATTTTACGTCAGTACCGCAGCCAGAGCTTTTCTCCAAAGGCAAAAAGTCAGTGGAAAATAGTGGATATTCTGGATTATCTGGAAGCGAATTACCTGACTGTCACCTTGCAGAGCACCGCCGACCATTTCGGTTTCCATCCCAATTATCTCAGCGCTTTCATTAAAAAAGAAACCGGGCGCACCTTCAAAGAGCTGGTTATCCTGCAAAAAATGTGCCAAGCCTGCTTTTACCTGACGAATACGGATTTCCCCATCTACGAAATCGCACAGAAGGTTGGCTATGACAATCTTGGTTTTTTCTACCGCAAGTTTGCCGAGCTTTATCATATGACACCACAGGAATTCCGGGAGAGGAAGGCTTACGCATAAGATTGGGCATATATTGATAAAAACTGGCAAAACTCGTGCGATTTTTGCCAGCTTTTCGTGATTTTTAATCTTCTAGCCAATGGCTTCCGGTTATGGTTTTCAAGTATTCCTCCGGCTCACCGTTCAGGAGCAGGTCTGCATACGCCAGAGGGTCATTATAGATGAGGTAGTCCAGCTCTGACCGCTGCGCCATGGTAACGTCCAACGCATCCTCGACCCCGGTACAGTCGATAGAGATTTTTCTCCCATCCCGGAGCAGCAGCTCCACACAGCCGGTGTCCATGTTGAATTTGCAAGCTCTTTCATCGTACTTCATGTTTGTGTCCTTTCTGCCTTACGGCACCTTTACAGTTGTGAC
>ERZ791897.636-NODE-636-length-23368-cov-26.004976_pt1 | contig 23368 bp, 19 predicted proteins | sample MGYA00510152_ERZ791897 | MGnify/ENA primary metagenome ERZ791897 (study PRJEB30046, sample SAMN00792050) | human gut metagenome | study: EMG produced TPA metagenomics assembly of the A metagenome-wide association study of gut microbiota in type 2...
CGGTGAGAGCGGCAGCGGCAAAAACATCACCATCACCGGCGGCACGGTGAACGCTACCGGCACCGATGGTGGTGCTGGCATCGGCGGCGGTGAGAACGGCAACGGCGAAGACATCACCATCAACGGCGGCAAGGTAAACGCTTCCGGTGCCTATGGTGGTGCCGGCATCGGCGGCGGTGTCAATGGCATCGGCAGCAAGGTCACCGTGAGCGGAGCCGCTCAGGTGACGGCGACGGCGACCGGCAGCGGCCCTGACTGGTCCGGTGTCGGCACCGGTGCTACCATCGGTAACGGCGGCAGTAAGACGCCGGATGGACCTGTCGACGGCAAGGAGATCCAGGCAGACATCAGCGGCCTGACCACCGGCTACATCCACCACATCATCTACAACCCGGACCTGGACTCGGACGGCAAACCGGACGGCATCCTGAAGGAGTGGTGGGAGTTTGCGCTCCCCAAGCCCATCCCGGACGGGGAGAGCCTGGACCTCCATGTGGAGACGCTGAAGGGCGCCCCCCTGCCTTTTAACACCCGGCAGCAGGGCAGCACCCTGCGGGTGACAACCGACAATCTGTCCGCCCGGCTCCACGGCACCCGGCAGGCGCTGGAGACCCTGCAGGAGCAGGGGGTGGAGCAGATCCAGTTTGTTACCACCCTCAAAACGACCACCCTGTCGGTGGAAGACCTGCTGGCAGAGGGGGGCAGCTGGTTTGCCCTGGAGCATGACGGCCTTGGGAGCCGGCGGCTGAGCGCAGCTCAGGCCGAGAGCCTGAAGTGCTGGAGGCACTAAAAAATACAGACCCCTTACATGGGCCGCCTTGGGGAATCACCCGGGGCGGCCTCTTTTTTGTAATTCGTAAAACCACTCGCTAGGCGAGTGGTTTTCATTATACAAAAAGCCGCCGTGCGTGCGGCACGGCGGCGTGGGTAGCGGGGGTCAGCTCTGCTCTTTTTCGAGTTTCTGCTTCTTTATAATGTACGCCTCCATTTTCGGCTCAGCCCAGCCGTCGAGGTTGGTCTGACGCTCCCGGGCGATGCCAAGAGCCTGCGGGGGGACGTCCTTGGTGATGGTGCTGCCGGCGGCGGTGTAGGCCCCGTCGCCGATGGTGACGGGGGCGACAAGGTTGGTGTTGCAGCCGATGAAGCAGTAGTCGCCGATCTGAGTGCGGAACTTGTCCTTGCCGTCGTAGTTGCAGGTGACGGTGCCGCAGCCGAAGTTGCAGTACTTGCCCACATCGCTGTCGCCGATGTAGGTCAGGTGGCTGACGGTGTTGCCCCGGGCGAAGTTGGAGTTCTTCGTCTCGACATAAGCGCCCAGATGCACACCGTAGCCGGTGACGGTGTTGATGCGCACATGGGTGAAGGGACCGATATTGTTGTGGGGGCCGAGGTGGCTGCTGTAGACCTGGCTGGCGTTGACGGTGGTGCCTTCGTCCACGGTGCTGTCCTCGATGAGGGTGTTGGGGCCGATGACGCAGCCTGCGCCGATGGTGGTCTTGCCGCGCAGGATGGTGCCTGCGAGGATGACGGCTCCCGGGGCAATGACCACTTCGGAGCCGATCTCCACATTGCGGCTGCGGATGTCCACGCCGTTTGCGATGTGGCGCAGCAGCACCTCTTCGCGCTGGGCTTCGGCGGCGTCGAGCTTTGCCTTTGCGGCAGCCAGTGCGGATGTATCGATGTTCTGCATAGAGAAAAACCTCCTCCAAAACCGCCTCTCGCAGAAGCTGTGCAGACCCCTGCGGAAGAGGAAATGTTGTATCCAAGATAGAAGAAATTCGGAAAGATGGAAGACAAACAAGAACGGCAGAAAGTTTAATGGATAGAAAGTTGTATCCAACTGCCTAAAAACGGCATCAGAACTTGAAAATCCTCTTCAAATCTTTCCCATTTTATATTACCCAAAAAGTGAGTAAAATGCAAGGGTTTGCACAAAAAATATCAAACAAATTCGGTGATTTGCCCGATGGAATAGACGTGAAATTTTGGTATAATAGTTTAGCATTCACAGAGAAATGTTTATCGTATGACAAGCAGAGCAACGATAAGACCGCCGTGCTTCACGCCAGCGGCTACCATTTGGGAGGTAAACACGCATGAGCAAAAAGTATCTGTACTACTTCAGCGAAGGCAACGATGCCTTTGGCGGCGACAAGGTCACCATGAAGAACATTCTGGGCGGCAAGGGCGCTGGTCTGGCTGAGATGACCGCAGCCGGTATGCCGGTGCCGCAGGGCTTCACCATCACCACCGAGGCCTGCACCCAGTACTACGCAGACGGCCGCCAGATCAACGACGAGATCACCGCTGACATCTTCGAGCACGTCAAGGGCCTCGAGAAGATCACCGGCAAGACCTTCGGCGACAACGAGAACCCGCTGCTGGTCTCCGTCCGCTCCGGCGCACGTCAGTCCATGCCCGGCATGATGGACACCATCCTGAACCTCGGCCTGAACGATGAGGCTGTCGAGGGTCTGGCCAAGAAGACCAACAACCCCCGCTTCGCATATGACTGCTACCGCCGCTTCGTGCAGATGTTCGCCGACGTCGTCATGATGGTCCCGAAGAGCCTGTTCGAGGTCGAGATCGACAAGCTGAAGGAAGCCAAGGGCGTCAAGAACGACGTTGACCTGACTGCTGACGACCTGAAGGAACTGGTCGGCACCTTCAAGAAGATCTATGAGGACAACGAGGGCAAGCCCTTCCCCCAGGACCCCAAGGACCAGCTCATCGAGGCTGTCAAGGCCGTCTTCCGCAGCTGGGACAACCCCCGTGCAAACGTCTATCGTAAGATGAACGAGATCCCCTACGAGTGGGGTACCGCTGTCAACGTCCAGCAGATGGCTTTCGGTAACTCCGGCGACCGCTCCGGCACCGGCGTTGCATTCACCCGTGACCCCGCCACCGGCGCTAAGAAGCTGATGGGCGAGTACCTCATCAATGCACAGGGCGAGGACGTCGTTGCTGGTGTCCGCACCCCGTCTCCCATCAGCCACCTGCACGAGCAGATGCCTGAGGTCTACGACCAGTTCGTTGAGATCGCTACCCGTCTGGAGAACTACTTCCGCGATATGCAGGATATGGAGTTCACCATTGAGGACGGCCACCTGTATATGCTGCAGACCCGTAACGGCAAGCGTACCGCTCAGGCTGCTCTGCAGATCGCATGTGACCTGGTGGACGAGGGCATGATCACCGAGCAGGAGGCTGTCCTGCGCGTGGAGCCCAAGCAGCTGGATACCCTGCTGCATCCCCAGTTCGACGCAGCTGCCCTGAAGGCTGCTGAGGTCGTCGGCAAGGGTCTGGCAGCTTCTCCCGGTTCTGCCTGCGGCCAGATCGTCTTCACCGCCGAAGAGGCTGAGGAGATGGTCAAGTCCGGCAAGATGAAGAAGGTCGTTCTGGTCCGTCTGGAGACCTCTCCCGAGGACATCGTCGGCATGCAGGTGTCTCAGGGCATCCTGACCGTCCGCGGCGGCATGACCAGCCACGCAGCCGTTGTTGCTCGTGGTATGGGTACCTGCTGTGTCTCCGGCTGCGGCAACGACAACGACGTGAAGATCGACGAAGAGGCTAAGACCTTCGAGCTCAACGGCCACAAGTTCGTCGAGGGCGACTGGATCTCCATCGACGGCTCCACTGGCAACATCTACGGCGAGCAGGTCGCTACCGTCGCCGCCACCGGCAACAAGAACTTCAACCGCTTCATGGGCTGGGCAGACGCCGCTCGTCAGCTGCTGGTCATGACCAACGCCGACAACCCGCGCGACGCACAGCAGGCAGTTGACCTGGGTGCTGAGGGCATCGGCCTCTGCCGTACCGAGCATATGTTCTTCGCGGAGGACCGCATCAAGGCTGTCCGTGAGATGATCTGCGCACGTACCGTGGAAGAGCGCGAGGCTGCTCTGGCCAAGGTCGAGCCGTTCCAGCAGGGTGACTTCGAGGCGATGTACCGCATCATGGGTGAGCGCCCGATGACCATCCGTTATCTGGACCCGCCTCTCCACGAGTTCCTGCCCAGCAAGGACGAGGACATCAAGGAGCTGGCTGCCGACATGGGCATGACCTTCGATGACCTGAAGAACGTCGTTGCTTCTCTGCATGAGTTCAACCCCATGATGGGCCATCGTGGCTGCCGTCTGGCTGTCACCTACCCCGAGATCGCAGCAATGCAGACCCGCGCTGTTATCAAGGCGGCTCTGAACGTCTCTGCTGAGACCGGTTATATCATCACTCCGCACATCATGATCCCGCTGGTCGGCGAGGTCAAGGAGCTGAAGTTCGTCAAGGACGTTGTCGTCAAGGTCGCAGACGAGCTCATCAAGGCTTCCGGCGTTGACATGAAGTATCTGGTCGGTACCATGATCGAAATCCCCCGTGCAGCTCTGACTGCCGGCGAGATCGCCAAGGAGGCTGAGTTCTTCAGCTTCGGCACCAACGACCTGACCCAGATGACCTTCGGCTTCAGCCGTGACGATGCTGCCAAGTTCCTGGGCGCTTACTACGAGAACAAGATCTACGAGAGCGATCCGTTCCAGCATCTGGATCAGGTCGGCGTCGGCAAGCTGGTCAAGATGGCTGCACATGATGGCCGTGAGACCCGTCCCGACCTGGGTCTGGGCATCTGCGGCGAGCACGGCGGCGATCCCTCCAGCGTCGAGTTCTGCCACAAGGTTGGTCTGGACTACGTCAGCTGCTCTCCCTTCCGTGTGCCTATCGCACGTCTGGCCGCTGCTCAGGCTGCGATCAAGAACCCCCGCAAGTGATTGCGTGAGAGCTTGAGAGAGCATCAATAAAGTATATGAACCGCCCCGGTTTCCGTAACAGGAAGCCGGGGCGGTTTTTTGCGCTCACAGAGGGGCAGATGAAAAACGCAGTATGAATATATACCATATAAAAATGAATATATGCTAAAATTTCGGGAAAATACTTGCATTTTTATTAAAATGGGTGTATTATGACACCTGCCGACGAAATGCCGACAATCAACAAGAGAGGGATCGATACTATTATGTCTTTGAAGAAGAAAATTGCTGCGGCTTTCATCGCCTGTGCGATGACGCTTGCCGTGGTTCCTTCCGCCTTTGCCTGCACGGCACTCTATGTCGGCAGCGACCTCACCGAGGATGGCACCACCATGTTTGGCCGGATCGAGGATCTGGGCACCAACGATTACAACAAGCTGTTCAACATCAGCCCCGCCGGGAAGCACACCGCGGGCGAGGTGTACGAGGGCTGCTACGGCTTTACCTACACTTTCACCCACGACAGCTACCGCTACACCGCCCGCCGGGACGACAACGGTCTGGGTGTCTGCCCGGACTGCGACAGCACCCACGAGCACACCCCCTATGAGGAGGCCGGCACCAACGAGAAGGGCGTCATGGTCTCTGCCACCGAGTCTCTCTACGGCACCGACGCCGTGCTGAGCGTAGACCCCTATGTGGACAACGGCATTGAGGAAGCTGAGATCACCACGGTGCTGCTGAGCGAAGCTTCCACGGCCCGCGAGGGTGTTGCCCTGCTGACCTCCATCTACGACAACGCCGGTGCGGCCGGTGGCTCCGGCGTGTTCATTGCCGACCAGAATGAGACCTGGTTCGTGGAGAACCTGACGGGCCACACCTACCTTGCCCTGAAGCTCGCCTCCAGCGTGGTCTTCATGCAGCCCAACATCGCCGCTATGGGCAAGATCGATCTGGATGACACCGACCATGTGGTGGCCTCTGCCAACCTGATCTCCGTGGCCCAGAAAGCCGGTACCTTTGTGGGCGATGCCGCTGCCAACGTCATCGACCTGGATGCCTCCTACAACGGCGACATCGCATCGGACCGCATGGCAGCCGGCCTGAACTACCTGTACGGCACCGACACCTTTACGAAGGACAACTACAGCGAGACCGACTTTGCTATCAGCAACGTCGGCGAGAACGGTGCCATCGTCCCGGTCTACTCCAACATCCAGCTGACCAAGAAGTTCTCGGTGGAGGATTTCATCCACTTCTTTCAGACCGAGCCCATCGGCAAGACGGGCAATGTGGAGACTCATCTGTTTCAGGTGAGCGCCACCGGCGATCTGAACACCGCCATTACCGAGTGGACCGCTTTTGACGACGACGTGTACAACGCCTTCGTCCCTTACTATCCGATGCTGACCACCGACACCGCAGATGTCTACAAGGTCTCGGTCCATAAGGTCACCCGTTCCGACGAGCAGCCCACCGAGGGCGTCTGGTATCAGGATGCCAAGGGCCGCTACTATACCTACCCGGACGACTGGACCGACTCCTTCTACGGCGTGCGTGACGCCCTCTCCAACCTGCTGACCTACGGCAGCAATGGCAATCAGGTCACCGCAAAGGATCGGGCAGCAGCCAAGGCCAGCTATGCCGCGCTCCAGCAGGAGATCATGACCGACTACGCCGATATGAAGGCCGCCGTTGCCGCCGCCGACACGCTGGAGGCCAAGCAGGCTGCCGCCACCAACGCCAGCAATGCCATGAGCCAGAAGGTGTACAACACCACCCTGAAGATGTACAATAAGCTCCAGGCCAAGACGGCCGCCCGGGCATGGGTCAGCTCTCTGCTGCACTGAGGCTTTGCAGCGCCTGAGGCGTTTCCCATAAAACCGCAGCGCCCCCGGTTTTGATATGTACCCGGTTTTCTGGACACTGGCTCAAAAATGAATAATTAACCTTCCATCATGGATGCTTCTCTGAATTTAGAGGGAGGCATCCATTTTGTTTTAGCTTGGATTCTGCTATTATTGTAATAGACAATATACTCGGCAATCGCCTTGGAGAAGGCTTCAAAGGAGGGATAATCCTTCTCAAATCCATAGAACATTTCATTTTTCAGTCTGCCAAAGAAGGTTTCCATAATGCAGTTGTCGTAACAGTTGCCCTTTCGGGACATGGATTGAATGATTCCGTGCTTTTGAAGTTCATTGCGGTAGAATGCGTGCTGGTACTGCCAGCCCTGATCCGAGTGCATGACCAGACCTTGTACAGAAGGAAACCGTTCAAACGCTTTATTCAGCATATCCTTGATTTGTTCCATATTCGGACTTGTAGAAAGATTGTAAGACATAATCTCATTTGTGTTCATATCCAGAATCGGAGAAATATAGCACTTGCCCCAAGACAGATTGAACTGTGACACATCGGTCGTCCATTTTGCAGAGGCTTCTCGGTGCTGAAATTCCGATTAATAATGTTATCGGCAACCTTGCCGACATCGCCTTTGTAGGAATGATACTTCTCCTTTGGACGTTTACCGAACAGTTCAAGCTGGTTCATAACTCGCTGAACACGCTTGTGATTCACCTGAAACCCACGGTTCAGAAGCTCATGGTGTACCCGTCTTACGCCGTATCTTTTTCTGTTCTCATTGAAAATGGCAACAATTTCAGACGATAAATCGGCGTTTCGTTCCTTGACTTTATCGGTTTTGCTGAGTTCATAATAGTATGTTGACCGAGAAAGTCTGATTGCATCCAGCAAATCATTCAGTCTGTGTCCTTCTTTGCGGAGTTCCTGGACGAGCGCAGCTTTTTCGCCTTGAGTTGCGCTGCGCATCTCTCTTCTCTCAAGGCAATCTCTTTTTTTACGACGGCAATCTCCGCTCTCAGACGCTCATTCTCAGCTCTAAGCCGAATTATTTCTTCTCGTTCTGAAGGGGTCAGTTCTGCTGGTACTATTTTCTTCTTCATGTCAGGCTCCTTGGGTGGCCGTCCTTTTCGCTGCTCGACCAATCCCTGATACCCTTTCATTTTATAGCATCTGACCCATTGGTACAAGAGGCCGTCATCAATTCCAGCAGTAAACGCAACTTCTTTGTTTGATACTCCCACCAATACTCTTGCAACCAATTCGTATTTCTCTTCCGCAGTCCACACTTTGTTTTGACTCTTATGGTGCAGAACCTCTGGACCACAGGCTTCTTCCATCCGAGCCCACTTCCGTATCGTCTTGTGAAAATTTTTCTGCTTTACTCCCACTGGTGTTTCTGGCCATTTCCCTTGTCGATACAATTCCACACATTGCTTTTTGTACTCATAGCTGTATCTCATAAAAATACCCCCAATACTGGGTGTCCAGTATTAGGGGTACATATCAAAGCCGGGGGCGTTTTGTGTATGACTGCTCCTTGCAAACGCCGCCCATTCGTTCTATATGACAAGGCAAAACTGTCGGAATTCTATTTGCAGGAAGAAAATTTGGAGAAGATCATTGCGGAGATGGGGTAAAACACACTGGAAATTCACAAATAACGTATCATCGCTACTCCGAACGCTCTGTAATTTTGGCACCCGCCCAGGCTGCTATCAAGAACCCGAGAGCGTAAGGATCTTGCAACGGCTCTCCGTTAAAAATCAAGTATAAAACAAGGCCCACCGTCAATTTTGGCGGTGGGCCTTGTTTGTTCATCTGGGCGATGAATTGTGTTTAATACCGATGCACGGAGAGTGTGCATCACAGATACACCTCCACGGTCAGGTCGGTCCACGCTGCGCGGCGGAACTGGTAGGGCATCTTGTTGGCTTCCCGGTAGTGTTTGGCGGTTTCAAAGTCGATGGTGAAGGTGAGGATGGGCTTTTCCGATACAGCCATCAGATCGATCGATGATGCTTCTTCCCCACGTTCAAGATTGCGGAGATGGCGGTCACTGGTGTTCAGTTTTACAGCCAGTTCTTCCTGCGTCATGCCGTTGGCCTTGCGCAGGTGCTGGATACGTTTGCCGGTGGCGTAAGAATCAAAGTACATAAGCCAGCCCTCCGACCACAGAGCAGCGCAGCCAATCGCCGCACCACAGGGCCGGGGAACAGACAGACGATCGGCGGCAGCTTACTTGAGCGCCGGGGCCAGGTTTGTACTCGATCCATTTCTTTTTCAGGATTCTTCGTCCTTTCTTTGGCGATGATGGCAAGGTGGGCGTAGCACCGACCACCGATCAATGACCTGCATCTGCTGGGGTGTAAGTACTACCGGGACAGACTCACTTCCCTCTGCCTTTGCAAAAAACTCGGAAAGCGTGATCTGAAAAGCATCTCAGATCTTCACAAGCGAAGGAATGGACGGGATCGCAAAGGTCTGAAGTCCCCAAGCGTCCAACTTACAACAAAAATGAGACAGGCGACCCACCTTTCGGGAAGCCTGTCTCATTTTTCCGTTGGGGGCTATTTGCGTTGCTGAGAAACAGCACGGTTTGGAAACTCAGTGCTCGAAGGAGAACGGGAGAATCACTTAAAGGCTGATATCCTTTCCGCCATTGAGCTTGCTGAAGGCCAGCAGGGAAATGACGGTCAGGATGGTCATGATGGTGGACAATGCGGCTGCAGTGCCGTAGTTGCCGCGGATGACCTCGGTATAGATTGCGACTGTCAGGGTCTTGGTCTTGCCGGTATACAGGATGATGGCGGTGGACAGTTCACTGATCATGGTGACCCAGCTCAGGATAGCACCAGAGATGATGCCGGAAGCCATCATGGGAACCGTGATGCGGAAGAATGCCTTCATCTTGGAAGCGCCCAGCGAGATGGCAGCTTCCTCAATGCTCATGGGGATCTGCTGCAGGATAGCCACCGACGAGCGGATGGTATAGGGCAGACGCCGGATGATGAGGGCTGCTACCATGATGAGCATGGTGCCGCTGATGAGGAGCGGGGGCTTATTGAAGCCGATGAGCAGCGCAATGCCAAGGACCGTGCCGGGCACGATGTAGGGGATCATCGAGAGGATGTCCACCACGTTGGTCAGGGCATTGCGGCGGCGCACCACCAGATAAGCGATGAGAACAGCCAGCAGCACGATGACGACCAGTGCCAGCAGGGGGATGATGATGGTATTCTGAATGCTGCGACCCAGCTTGCCGATGGCGGTCTGGTAGCTCTGCAGCGAGTAGCCGTCCACAAAGATCTTACCCTGCGTATTCTTGAACGAGGTGTAGATGACGTAGGCCTGCGGCAGGATGGCGATGCCCACTACAAGGTAGACGACCAGATGCACCAGAGCGTTGATGCCCTTGCGGGCCTCCCGCTCCTCCACGGGGTGCATACTGTTCAGGGCGAAGGCGTTCCTGTTGGAAACGTACTTCTGGACGAGGAACACCAGCGTGGTGATGACGATAGCGATGACGGCGATAGCGGCTGCAAAGCCGTCGCTGCCGCCCACCTCGTTGATGAACTCGGTGTAAAGGACAACAGGGAAGGTACGGTAGCCCTCACCGATCAGCATCGGGGTGCCGAAGTCTGCAAAGGAGCGCATGAACACCAGCAGAGCCGCAGCCAGCAGGGTGGGCATGATCAGGGGCACGACCACTTTGAAGAAGCAGGCAATGCCAGAGCATCCGAGGTTCTCAGCCGCCTCGATGAGGGAGTTGTCGATATTCTTCAGCGCACCCTTGGCGTAGAGGAACACCAGCGGGAACAGCTGGAGCGTCATGACCAGCACGATGCCGCCGAAGCCGTAGATGTCCGGGATGGCGATGCCGAGGTTTTTGAAGAAGGTGGTGATGATACCGCTGCGCCCCAGCAGCAGGATCCATGAGTAGGCACCGATGAAGGGAGCCGACATAGATGCCACCACAATGAGGATATTCAGCACCGACTTGCCCTTGATCTTAAAAATCGTGAACAGGTATGCCAGTGGGGTGCCAATGGCGATGGAGAGCACCGTCGCTGTGATGGATACCTTGAAGCTGTTGATCAGGGTATCGAAATAGTAACTCTTGGAAAAGAACTTCGTGAAATAAGCCAGCGTGAAACCGCCGGTGTCGGGGTCCAGCACAGACTGGCGGATCAGGTATGCCATCGGGTAAAGCAGGAACAGTGCATAGAGTGCGATGGTCCCCAGCGTAATGGCTCCCCAGACATCAAGACGGAACTTATTATTGTTTTTCATAAGCGTCGCTCCTGATGAGATTGGTACCACCGTCCTTGGTAAAGACGTTGATCTTCTCTTTCTTGACCTTCAGCAGCACCTTCTCGCCCTTCTTGAGACCCTCGCCAATGGAGGACTCCTCTACGATCTCCACCGAGTCGCCCTGATCGGTGTCAATGGTGTAGTGGGTGTTGAGACCGAGGTAGGTGCATTCCTGCACGGTGCCGTGGATGCCGTCGGTGCCGTCCTTGCAGATAATGAACTCCTCAGGGCGGATGGAACAGCGCACATCCTGCTCGGCAGCCTTGTCCAGAGCGTCGATGTGCTCATGGTAGCCGTCGGCAAAGGTGATGATGCCGTCCTTGACGTGGGCATTCACGATGTTGGTGCGGCCGATAAAGGTGGCGACGAAGACATTCTTCGGGCGCTGGTAGATGTCGCGGGGAGTGCCAACGTGCTGGATGACGCCCTCCTTCATAACGGCGATACGGTCGCTGATGGCCATTGCCTCTTCCTGATCGTGGGTGACATACACGGTGGTGATGCCTACGCTTTTCTGGGTGTGGCGGATGACGCTGCGCATCTCGACACGAAGCTTTGCGTCCAGATTGGAAAGCGGCTCGTCCATCAGCAGCACATCCGGCGAGATGACCAGTGCGCGAGCCAATGCGATACGCTGCTGCTGACCGCCGGAAAGCTGGTTGGGCATCCGGTCGGCATACTGCATGATCTGCATCAGGTTCAGAAACTCGTCCGTCCGCTTCTTGATCTCGGCCTTGTCCACCTTGCGGTTTTTCAGACCGAATGCCACATTGTCCCGGACGGATAGGTTCGGGAAGATGGCATAGTTCTGGAACACCATGCCGATGTTGCGCTTGCTGGGGTCCATATCATTGATGCGCTTCTCGTTGAAGAAGATGTCGCCGCCCTCAATGGAGTTGAAGCCTGCGATCATACGGAGAAGAGTGGTCTTGCCGCAGCCGGAGGGACCCAGCAGGGTGAACAGCTCACCATCTCCGATCTCCAGATCCAGGTCCGGGATGACCGTATTATTCCCGTAGCGCTTTACTGCGTCTTTGACTGATATTCTGCTCATACTAGCCTCCTGCTGCCCTTTGAATTACTTGCTCTGCAGATCGGTGAAGATCTCAGTGTACTTGTCCACCAGCTCCGACTTGTGGGCGCTGACGTAGGGAATGTCTTCTTCGATGACATTGATGTCCGCCATCGGGGTCATGGCATCGTTGGTGGCAGCGTCCTTCATAACAGGACGGTTGGTCAGGGTGCTGCCCCAGATGTTCTGTACTTCCTCGCTCAGGATGAAGTCAATGAACAGCTTGGCATTGTCCATGTTCTTTGCGCCCTTGATGATGGTGGCGGAAGCAGGAAGGAAGACAGTACCCTCCTTCATGTAAACGATCTTGACAGGTGCGCCGTCCAGAACCAGCTGAGCACAGGGGTCCTCATAGGACAGACCCACCACATACTCGCCATCGGCAACTCCCTTGTAAACGCCGCTGGAGCTTTCGCAGATCTTGCCGTCCACATTCTCAAACAGGTCGTGGACGTACTGCCATGCCTTATCGTCCTCGTAGCCGCCCATTGCAAGCAGCATATTGGTCAGGTGTGCGAAAGCGGAAGAGGAGTTGGCGGGGTCGGCGGTGGCGATCTTGCCCTTCAGGGCAGGGTTCAGCAGATCCTCGTAGCCCTCGATCTTGATGTCGCCGAGGAGGTCGGTGTTGACGATGAGGACGCTGCCGTCCAGCACATTGCCGGTGATGAAGCCGCACTTGTTCTTGTAGGCGTCGATGACGTTTGCATCGTTGGCGGAAACATACGGCTCCCACAGGTCCTCGTTGGTGTACATCAGCGACCAGGAGCCGCCGAACAGGACATCTGCGTAGGGATCGTTCTTTTCGGACTGGATACGCTTGACCAGTTCGCCGGTGCCGGCCTGGATCAGCTCGACGTTGACGCCGTATTTTTCCTCAAACAGAGGAATGGTGGCGTTCAGCAGGCCCTCAGAGTTGGGCGAGTAGATCACGAGGTCGCCGCCGCCCTGTGCAGCAGAACCAGAAGCGGCAGTGGAAGCAGCGGTAGAACCGGCAGAAGAGGTGCTGGCGGAGGAGCCGCCGCAAGCGCTCAGAGCAGCAGAAGCTGCGATAACACCGGTAGCCATCAGGAACGAACGACGAGAAATCTTTTTCATAGTAAAAACCTCCATTTTTTACCTGAAACCTTTCGATAGTCCCATTTTAATGCTTCTAGCACAAAAATAATACTCAAATTGCAGAACAAATGGAAAAAATACCGAACAGTGGCTGTCCGGTATTTTTCATAGACACTTATTTCAAGGTGCTCTGGTACTCCCGCACCGAGCAGCCTATGTATTTTTTGAAAACGTGGTTAAAATATTTGTACTCACCAATGCCGCACTCCCAGCCGATTTGGGAGATGGGCAGTTTTCCCTTCCGGATGAGTTCCAGAGCGTTCTGAATACGGCAGCGGTTGAGGTAGTCAATGACCGTTGTGCCAAGCTCTTTCTGAAACTTCTGGTTGATGTACCGTTCCGAGTAGTGGAACTGTTCCTGAAGGTCAGCAAGTGTTATCTTGCTCCGGTAATTCTCTTTCAGATAGGCTACGATGCGCAGCACCAGCGGGTCAGTGACCTTATCTTCGCTTAATGGCGGCAGAGCTGTCCGACTGCGGACGGCCTCTGCCTCGTCCTCCCGCTGTTGGAGGTACTGGTTATCCCCCGCAAGGCGGACAGCCTTCTCCAGCGCAGTACGCATCTCGTCCATGTCGAGAGGCTTGAGCACATAATCCGATACGCCGCTCCGGATAGCCTGCTGGGCGTACTCAAACTCCGAGTAGCCTGTCAGGATGATGGCGATATAGTTGAATCTCTCCCGGGTGGCGGCGATCATCTCAAGACCGTTTTTTACCGGCATGGTAATGTCGGTAATGACGATGTCAGGCCGCAGTTCAGCGATCTTTTCTTCACCTGCTACCCCATTCTCTGCCTCGCCCACCACCGAGCAGCCGCACTCCTCCCACGGTACCGAGTAGCGAATGCCCTTGCGGATGATCTCTTCATCTTCTACAAGCAGAACGCGATACATGGTTTACATTCCTCCCAGCCGGAGCTTGAGCTTCACCGTGAAGCCTTCGCCCTCGGTGCTGTCGATGGTCAGTCCGCTGTCACCGCCGTAGCCCAGCCAGATGCGGCGGTTGATGTTCTGCAGACCATTGTGCTCGATGTTCACTTCATCCGAGCGCAGGATGTCTCGCAGCTGTTCCAGCATGGTCTCGTCCACGCCTCCGCCGTTGTCCTCTACCGTGAAATAGAGCGCATCCTCCCCCAGCCAGCCCCGTACCCTTATATGGATGCGTGGCTTCTTCTGGAATCCATATTTGATGCTGTTTTCCAGCAGGGGCTGTAAAAGCAGCTTCGGGATGATGAACTCCATGCAGGCGTCATCGATGTCGATCTCGTAGGAGAAATTCGCACCGAAGCGGGTGGACTGGATCACAAGGTAATCCTGCAGATACTTCAGATCATCTTTAACAGGGACATTGTGCTTTGTGTTGTTGATGCTGTAGCGCAGGATGCCGATAAACCGCCCGATCAGCTGCTGGGCTCGCTGGGGGTCTGTCGGGATAAGATAGCGGATATTGTCCAGCGTATTATAAATAAAGTGGGGATTGATCTGCGCCTGAAGATTCTGCATCTCCATCCGGTTGTTCACTTCGGCAAGAGCGATGTTGCGCTGGCTCAGCTCCTGAATGCTGCGAACCATCTTGTTGACCTGACGGGCGATCTCATCGATCTCATCGCCGGTGTCGATCTCGATGATGTGATCGGGGTCCTCCTTGCGGATGATGCGGATCTCCCGTACGAGAGTGTCCACCGACTTTACCATCTGCTCAGTCATAGCGTGCATGATACGGGCGAACATGGCTGCCCAGCTCAGTCCCAGCAGTACGATCAGGAGCAGACCCACCAAGAGATAACTGTAATTCGTGGGCGAGTAGATGAAGGAGTAAGCCAACACCGTGCCGTTTTCCAGCGAGCGGCTGCTGCGCAGATAGCGGTTCCCGTTCACTCGCACATACTGCGCCGCATCGGCGGGCAGATACTTGTTGGCGTTCTTCTGGGAGAGGAAGGAGGAGTTTGAACAGGCGATGACATCACCGTTGGGTTTGGTGAGGATGGCGTCGTACTGGTACTGGCTGAACAGTTTTGTCCAGTCGTTCTCATTCAGATAAACTGCCGCAGCACCCTGATATTCGCCATCCCGGTAGAGCGGATGGATCATAACGTATTCTGAGCTGTTGGCTCGGAAGTGGTAGACCGTGGTGTAGACGGCCCGCATAAGATGGCAGGCGTTGTCCACGGCGATGCCGTTGAATTCCTGCCGGTGGAGATTCATCTCCCCCTCCGAAAAGGTCGTGAACCGAACATTTCCCCTGGAGTCGGTAAGGATGAGCTGTATCTCCACAAGAGCCGAGACGTTGTAATGGCTGATAAGATAACGCAGGTTGTCCTGATCCTTCCGCAGCTCGGAGAGGAACAGCTCGGTGTGTCCAGCGTCCAGCAGAAAGGCGGACGTGTTATTGTACACCTCATGGAAGGTGGAGGCGACACTCTCCAGATGGTCTTCCCGCCGGGCGTTCTGGTTGAGAGCATTCACAACAGCGATCGCAATGCAGAACAAAAGACATCCCAGCAGCAGGCTTGAGATCAGCTTACGGGAGACGCTCTGCTCCAGCTCCTGCTGAAAGCGGCTCTTTTTGTAGGTGCGATCGCGGTGACTGTGATCCATACTTTTTTCGCTCCTGCTCTTTGACAAACTTTGCCATACTTCGATTATAATGCCTTGAATCAGATGAGTCAACGGGCGTGTTGCGGTCATTTTTACTGCATAACACAAAAAACTGCCCGGAACGACCTTCTCCTATCGTTCCGGGCAGTTTTGGCAGTACATGGAAAAGAACTTTTTACAGCATTTTCACGGTCAGAGCCTCGCTGGTGAGGTCCTGCGCGGTGTTGCTATGGGCAGGGTCATTCAGCATATACCGCAGCACCAGAACTTCGCCTACATAGAGGAATGCTGCCTTGATGGGGATGCTGCCGGAGTCCAGCGGGCTTTCCTGTGCGCCGCAGAGAAGGACGACATCCGCGAGCAATGCGCCGGGGGAGTCCTCGTAATGGGTCAGGAGGATGATCTTTGCCCCGGCGGCCTTGGCGGTGCGCAGGGTCTCCATCATGTCGCGGGTCGCGCCGGAGTAGGAGACGAAGAGCACAACGTCGGCCTCGTTCATCAGACTGGCAGTCAGCAGCTGTAAATGGCTGTCGCCTGCGGTGCGGAACTTGGTGGAAAGGCTGGCGAAGCGGGCGCAGATGTCGTTTGCCAGGAGCATACTGCCGCCCTGTCCGAGGCAGAACACCTGCCTGGCCTCCTGCATCAGGTGTACGGCCTCGTCCACGGCCTCGGTAGAGAGAGCGTTCTGGGTGCCGTTGATGGCGGTGAGAAAGCGGGCGTATGCGTGCTCGCAAAGTTCTGCGGTGGTGGCACCGGGCTGCAGCTCCCTCTGGCTGGAGGGTGTGCCGGTGGCATTGGCCTGCGCCAGCGCGATGCGCATCTCATGGTAGCCGTCGAACCCCAAAGCCCGGCAGAACCGGAACACTGTCGCCTCGGCGACATTGCACTCCCGGGCCAGCGAGGAAATGGAGAGATACTGCGCTTCGTCCGCGTGCTGCAGCAGGTAGTCGGCGACCGCGTGGCCGGATCTGGTCAGCTGGTCCTGTCGTTGATGCAGCAATTCCCAAAAATTTGTACCCATGGTCAAGCTCCTTCGAGCAGGCTGCAATGCCCGCACTATTCCTTATGCTTTCTTTTGCCCCCTCCCGCCGCACAGGGAAGGGGGCGTTTTTATAAAAAAAGTATAAAAGAAGTTTGGCCGCTTGACAAGTGTGCCTTTCGCCATAATTCGGAAGAAAAAGCTGTGCAGAGCATCCAAAAAACGAGGAAAAGTATGACCTATTTCTGAAAATAAATTTCAAAACTGCGGCAGGAAGAACGAAAATGATTTTCAAACTGAAAATGACAAACTACGCAGAAATGATTACAAAACGGCTACAGCTGGCGTCAAAATTAGTGAAAGTGGCCAAAATCTGGCTGGTATCCCAGATATTTGTGCGGAATAGACAAGAAAACTTTCTGAAAATTGTGGATGCGACCGATGGACAAGATGAAAGAAGTTTTCTATAATAAGGCCAACAAGAGCGGTCAGGGATGAAGGACCGCCGATATGATGATAGGTAAGGAGAACTTATTATGAAGAACGCTATTTCTCGTCGCTCCTTCTTGAAGGCCGTTGGCATTATGAGCGCAGCGGGTGCGCTGGCTGCCTGCGGCGGCAAGTCCGCTTCTACCAGCATGGCAGCTTCTACTGCCGCTTCCGGCTCTGCATCCGGCGCAAGCATCAAGCTGTGGACATACCCCATCGGCGGCTGGGGCAAGGACGAGACCGTGCAGGAGCTCATCGCCAGCTTCAACGCAAAGTATCCTGACATTAAAGTGGCCGTTGAGTATCTCGACTACACCAACGGCGATGACCAGGTGAACACCGCCATCGAGGGCGGCAGCGCACCCGACCTCATCATGGAAGGCCCCGAGCGTCTGGTGGCCAACTGGGGCGCAAAGGGTGTCATGGCTCCGCTGAACGATTTGTGGACCGACGACGCCAAGAAGGACATTTACGAGTCCGTCAACTCCGCCTGCCACAACGACAAGGGCGACTACTACGAGTACCCCCTGTGCATGACCGCGCACTGCATGGCCGTCAACATGACCAAGGTCAAGGAAGTGGGCGCTGACAAGTATCTCGACACCGATAAGCACACCTGGAGCACCGAAGGCTTCCTGAACACCGTTGACGCTCTGTACAAGGGCGGCTACGAGAACGTGGCAGCCATCTACTGCGGCGGTCAGGGCGGCGACCAGGGTACCCGTGCTATTATCAATAATATGTACGGCGGCACCTTCACCGACGACGCTCACACCAAGTACACTGCAGACTCTGCCGAGAACATCAAGGCCATCCAGACCCTGTACGACACCGACGGCATCAACTTCGACGCTTCCATCGCAGGCGGCGACGAGATCACCCTGTTCCGCAACGGCACCCTGCAGATGGCATTCTGCTGGAACATCGCCCAGCAGCTGAACGCCGACAACAATGACGCCGGCCTGACCAACGACGGCGACGAGATCATGCCCATGGCATTCCCGACTGCAAGCGGCGACCCGAAGCTCTGCGGCGGCATCTGGGGCTTTGGCGTCTTCGACAATGGCGATGAGGCCAAGGTCAAGGCAGCCAAGACCTTCATTGAGTTCATCGCTGCTGATCCTGATCAGGTGAAGGACAGCGTTCTGGCTTCCACCTACTTCCCGGTCCGCGCCAGTGTGGGCGACATCTACGCCGACAACGCCATCATGAGCGAGTACACCAAGTTCATGGCCTATCTGGGCGACTACTACCAGATCACTCCGGGCTGGGCAACTGCCCGCACCGAGTGGTGGAACATGCTCCAGCGTGTAGGCACCGGCGAAGACGTTGCCACTTCCGTCGCAACCTTTGTCCAGAACGCCAACGCAGCCGCCAAAGCCTGAGCTTTTCCGCCTGAGGGCAAATAAGTAATGACGGCCCCTCCCTCGAACATCCCGGCGAGGGAGGGGCATTTTGTGTGAGATAAGCACCCAATCAGAACGAAAGGTCTGGTGATTTCTTTGGCTGCAAAGACTGCAAGCATCAAAGAGCCGAAGCGCAGCAGCGCACTGGTTCGGCAGGAGACCATCGCTTCCTACCTGTTCCTTCTGCCCAGCCTCATCTTTTTTCTCGGCTTCGTCATTTACCCCATGATACTCTGCGTGGTCACGAGCTTTTTTGACTCGACCATGAACCGTGCCGACGTCTTTGTGGGTCTTGCCAACTACGCAGAGCTGTTCGCAGACCCCATCTTCATCGGCGCTTTGCGCAACACCTTCATCATCGTGGTCGTCTCGGTGCCTGTGACCTGTGCGTTCTCGCTGTGGGTCAGCTCGGCCATCGTCGATCTGCCCGAGTGGGCCACCAGCCTCTTCCGCTGCGTGTTCTACCTGCCGGTCGTCACCGGCTCGGTGGCTGTCACCGTCGTGTGGAAGTGGATGTACAACAATTACTACGGCATCTTCAACTATCTGGGCAAGGCTGTGGGCCTTATCGACAAGAACATCAACTGGCTGGGCGATGAAAAATACGCTCTGGGCTGCATCATCCTCATCCTGCTGACTACTTCTGTCGGCCAGCCCATCGTGCTGTACGTTTCCGCACTGGGCAACGTAGACCAGTCCATCGTGGAAGCCGCTGAAGTGGACGGCGCCACCGATTTCCAGTGCTTCTGGCGCATCAAGTGGCCCGCCATCATGCCCACCACCCTGTACATCCTGGTCATCACGACCATCAACTCCTTCCAGTGCTTCGCACTGATCCAGCTGCTGACCTCCGGCGGCCCCAACCACAGCACCGATACCATCATGTACTACATCTACTACACTGCATTCAAGCTCTACCGCTATGGTTACGGCAACGCAATGGGCGTTGTGCTGGCCGTTATCATCGCCATCCTGTCGGCTGTCCAGTTCAGGTTTGGCAGTCAGGATAATTAAAGGAGGTGCCGGGCAATGACTGCAACTGCAAAAAAACAGAAACCGTTGAAGCGTCACCCCAGCAAGCTGAAAAAGATGAGCGCTTACATGATGCTGACGTTCATTCTTATCAGCATCGTGGCCGTGCTGTTCGCGTTCCCGCTGTACTGGATCATCACCGGTTCCTTCAAGACCGGCGCGGCCATCAACTCCACGACCCCCGAGTGGTGGCCCAGCCAGTGGGTGCTGACCAACTACCAGAAGCTTTTCGCAGGCAAGAGCGCACCCCTGTGGCAGCTGGCCGTGCCCTTCAGCCGCTCTTTCAGCGCGGATGGAGAGCCGATCTATTTCTCCGTCGGCCCGACTGCTCCGGCCGCGCTGCGCTGGATGATCAACACCGTGTTCATGGCCGTCATGTCCATGATCCTCACCTGCATCACCGCCGCAATGGCAGGCTATGCGCTGGCAAAAAAGCGCTTCGTCGGCCGCAGGCTGCTCTTCACCCTCATCGTCTGCGCAATGGCCCTGCCCAAGCAGGTCATCCTCATCCCGCTGCTGCGTGAGATGAGCGCACTGAACCTTTACAATACCATCTGGGCCGTCATTTTCCCCATCGTGGGCTGGCCCTTCGGCGTCTTTTTGATGAAGCAGTTCAGTGAGGGTATCCCCACCGAGATGCTGGAAGCGGCCCGTATCGACGGTGCCAGCGAGGCGCGCACCTTCGTCAGCATCGTGCTCCCGATGGTCAAGCCGGGCATCGGCGCGCTGGCCATCTTTACCTTCATCAACAGCTGGAACGATTACTTCATGCAGCTCATCATGCTGTCCAGCACCAGTAACCTGACGATCTCGCTGGGCATCGCAAAGCTGCAGGCGGAGAATAGCACCGACTTCGGCCTTATCATGGCAGGCGCCGCTCTGGCCGCTGTGCCGATCATCATCATCTTCCTTATCTTCCAGAAGTACTTCACCAAGGGCATCGCAATGGGTGCGGTCAAAGGCTAAAATCCCGACCGCCGCCTGCGGCGGAAACAGGGAGAAATTTTTGGCGCCGCGGTCAGCAGGATGCGAGGCCCGCCCAAGGGCCGAAGCAGACGCTGGGAACCGCAAGAGGGCGCTGCTGCCGTTTCCCGAACGGAGAGCGTGCAGGGCTTGAATCATCAGAAAGGACATGGACAAATGAAAGACATTACCAAGTATCAGGGCGTTATCCCGGCCTTCTATGCCTGCTACGACGCAGAGGGCAATATCTCCACCGAGGGCGTCAGGGCGCTGACCCGCCATCTGATTGCAAAGGGCGTCAAGGGCGTGTATGTGGGCGGCTCCTCCGGTGAGTGCATCTATCAGCACGTCGATGAGCGCAAGGCCGTGCTGGAAGCCGTCATGAGTGAAGCCAAAGGCAAACTGACCGTCATCGCACACGTCGGCTGCAACAACACCGCCGACAGCGTCGAGCTGGCCCGCCACGCCGAGAGCGTGGGCGTGGATGCCATTGCATCGATCCCGCCCATCTACTTCCATCTGCCGGAGTACGCCATCGCCAGGTATTGGAACGAGATGTCGGCGGCGGCTCCCAACACCGAGTTCGTCATCTACAACATCCCCCAGCTGGCCGGCACCGGCCTGACCATGAGCCTGCTGCGCGAGATGCTCAAGAACCCCAACGTCGTTGCCGTCAAGAACAGCTCCATGCCCACCCAGGACATCCAGATGTTCAAGGATGCAGGCATTGCCGCCCGTGGCGAGGGCAATTTCGTGGTCTTCAACGGCCCGGATGAGCAGTTCGTCTCCGGCCGTGTCATCGGCGCGGACGGCGGCATCGGCGGCACCTATGCCGTCATGCCGGAGCTGTATCTTGCCATGAACGAGCACATCAACAAGGGTGAGATCGAAGCTGCCCGCGCCATTCAGTACGACGCCGACCGCATCATTTATAAGATGTGCGAAGCCCACGGCAACCTTTACGCGGTGCAGAAGGAAATCCTGCGCCGGATGTACGGCCTTGAGCTGGGCGGCGTCCGCGAGCCGATGCCCGGCCTCATCCCGGAAGATGAGCCCATCGTCGCCGAAGCACGGGCCATGATCGAAGCCGCCATCGCAAAGCTCTGAAAAATCAAAAAGCGCCCCCTCTCCGTCTCTCAATGAGGGGGAGAGGGCAGGCGCTCTTTGTGCTTCTGTTAAAAAACACTTGGTTAGGAGAAAATCAACATGATCTGCGACGCACTGGAGCACCTGAACCGTTATCGCGGGCTCCACCGGAACCTTGACATCGCCATCGACTATCTTACCGCCTACCATGTGGCTCACGATTTGAGCGATCTGCCGCTGGGCCGCACCGAGGTGGACGGCGAGAACGTCTTCATCAACGTGATGGAGGCCGATCTGAGCCCCGACAGCACCCGCCTTGAATACCACAAAAAGTACGCTGACCTTCAAATCGATTTGACCGGCGGCGAGGGCTGGGGCTATACGACTCTGCCCGGCGAAGAGGCAGGGGAGTTTACGGGAGATATTGGTTTCAGGACCAGTCCGGATGCCGTCAGCGGCACGCTGGGCGAGGGGCGGTTCGTCCTGTTTTTCCCCGGCGAGCTGCACAAGCCCGGCGTGGCACGCCCCGGCTGTGCTCATGTGCGCAAAGCGGTCATCAAGATCAGGATGGAGGATTGATGGATATGGAGAAAGAAACACTGTTTAAGCAGATCAAAGGCGGCCTCATCGTCTCCTGTCAGGCACTTGAGACGGAGCCTCTTTACACCAAAGAGGGCGGCGTCATGCCCCTGATGGCGAAAGCCGCCGCCATGAGCGGAGCCGTGGGCATCCGCGCCAACACCGTCCGCGACATCACCCAGATCAAACAGGTGGTGGACCTGCCCGTCATCGGCATCATCAAAAAGGATTACCCCGGCACCCCCATGTACATCACCGTCACTATGAAGGAGGTGGATGAGCTGGTGGCCTGCGGCGTGGACATCCTTGCCGTGCAGGGTACGGGTGCGCTGCGCCCCGACGGCTCTACTTCGGCCCAGTTCATCCGCGCCATCAAGGCGAAATATCCCGACCAGCTGCTCATGGCCGACTGCGACAATTTCGAGAACGCCATGCTCTGCGCCGAGGCCGGTGCTGATTTCGTAGGCACCACCATGCGCGGCTACACCCCCGAGACGCAGGGAATCAACGATATTGATTTTGAGTTTGTCCACAAGCTGGCCGCGGAATGCCCGGCGAAGATCATCGCCGAGGGCCATATCCATTCCCCTGAGCAGGCAGTCAAGGCGCTGGAAGCCGGAGCTTTCGCCCTCGTCGTCGGCGGTGCCATCACCCGCCCGGCGGAGATCACCGCCCGCTTCACCGGTGCCATCAACGCCATGCACAAATAATACGGAGATACGACTATGAAACAGTATCTTGCCATTGATATTGGCGGCACTGCCGTCAAGCTGGGCATCGTGGACGAAGAGGGCCGTGTGCTCTCCAAAACGGAGCAGAGCGTCTGCTTCGACAACTACGAGACGCCCATCCTCACCACGGTGCTGAAGGCCGCAAAAGAGTTCCTCGCCGCCCAGAACATCCCCGCAGAGAGCTTGACTGGCATCGGCGTGTCCGCCACCGGGCAGATCGACAGCCGCAAGGGCATCGTGGCCGGGACCTGCGGCAGCCTGCCCAACTACATCGGAAGCCCCATTAAAGCGGAGCTGGAAGCGATGTTCGGCCTGCCGACCACTGTCGCCAACGACGCCAACTGCATGACGCTGGGTGAAGTCTGGGTCGGCGGCGCGAAGGGCTGCACGGACGTCATCG